>Ga0210410_10001631_pt1 | contig 20844 bp, 19 predicted proteins | sample IncBWC4MmetaG_FD_161058 | JGI IMG/M metagenome (GOLD analysis project Ga0210410, IMG submission 161058) | Forest soil microbial communities from Barre Woods Harvard Forest LTER site, Petersham, Massachusetts, United States - Inc-BW-C-4-M | ecosystem: Environmental > Terrestrial > Soil >... | reverse complement strand
CTGGCAATCAAGGCTCCGACATTCGCGCTCGCATCCGTGCCGCTCATCGAAAAGGAATACGTGCCTTTGAGGCTCGCGTTCGAAAAATTCCCAGTGACGGGCGGAGGTGCTGGATTAGACGACCCGCTGCCTCCGCAAGAGATCGTCAGTAGTGCCAACGCCCCTGCCGCAACAGCAAGCAGCCGCCTCACAGCGCACCTCGGCGATCAGCCGACGTACTTGTTGAGCGAAGCGGAAAACCCTGCGTGCTGCGCAGCGCGAGCGTCTGACCGCCTTTCTGAACTATCCGCGCCAGGAATTGCGTTCCCGAGCCAAACGCCACGTTTTCACCGACCACCCGAACCGAATCCCCAGCCGCGAGCGTGAAATGATTGCTCTCCAGCAAGCGAGCATTGCCCAAATGCACGTCAAGCACGCCAGAACTCGTCTGCAACGTCACATGCGGCCCAAACGGAGCCGACGACGACGTTTCCGAGTAACTGATCACCGAACCCTGCACCGATACTTCGCGGCTAACCGCGTAGCCAAGATTCCCCTGCGGAGCACTCTTCTGTTGTGCGCTGGCCATCGTCGCGAGCAGCAGCGTGCTGCCCAGCAATGCAATGCCAATGCACCCTTCAAGCAGTCGTGTCATTTCGTTCTCTTCTCCCAGGCAAAAGAGCCCCCACTCCGCCTATATTTTTTGTGACTTAGGTTGGACGAGCGTAGCGGCGCGCGCGGTTGCGCACGGAAACCAAAGAACGTTTCCAAAACGCCAACAGCACGAGCTCGCAAAGATCGACATCCCCGTGACTAAGAACACGGCTGAACAAAAAAGGTTTCACCGAAGGCGTAACTCACCGAAGGCGTAACTCGAGGTCCCGATGCATTCTCCTGTAGCGCAGGGCGGAGTCCGCGTAGCCCTGCGGTTTTTCCACCGCGTCTTGCCACCCACGCGGAGAGAGGTTTCCCCGAGCGCAGGCCTCAATCAAAGCAGAAAATCCTTGAATAGGTGAGCGTCAGTAATCCGATTTGACAGTTTCTCGCCCAGCGAACATAATTGATTGTACGTCACTCCTGCGGAGGGCTAACAAGCCCGCGTTATTGTGAAGTGCGGGCTATCAAGGATGGCGCCAAAATATATTTTTGTTACCGGCGGAGTTGTTTCCTCACTGGGAAAAGGCGTAGCGGCCTCCTCAATCGGCTGTCTCCTCGAAAGTCGCGGTTTCAAAGTCACCCTTCAGAAGTGCGATCCGTATCTTAACGTCGATCCCGGCACCATGAGCCCGTTTCAGCACGGCGAAGTCTTCGTCACCGAAGACGGCGCCGAGACCGACCTCGATCTCGGTCACTACGAGCGCTTCACGCACGCCAAGCTCTCCCGCGATAACAATTGGACCACCGGCCGCATCTACGAAACGATTTTGACCAAAGAGCGCCGTGGCGACTACCTCGGCAAGACCGTCCAGGTCATTCCGCATGTCACCGACGAAATTAAAGCCACTATCAAAAAAGTTTCCGAAGGCGTCGACGTCGTAATCGTAGAAATCGGCGGCACCGTCGGCGACATCGAATCCCTGCCATTCCTCGAAGCCATCCGCCAAATGCGCCTCGAACTCGGCGCGGAGAACACGCTTTTCGTCCACGTCACGCTCGTCCCCTTTATCGCCGCTGCCGGCGAGCTGAAAACCAAGCCCACCCAGCACAGCGTAAAAGAAATGCTCGGCATCGGTATTCAGCCCGACATTCTCCTGTGCCGCAGCGACCGCCACATCCCGGGCGACCTAAAGAAAAAAATCGCGCTCTTCTGCAACGTAGCCGAGTCCTGCGTCATTTCCATGGAAGACGTGGACACCATCTACGCCGTCCCCGTCGAACTTGGCCGCGAGGGACTGGATGCGCAAATTTTGCGATCGCTGAAACTCGAGCATCATCCGCAGGATATGACTCGGTGGGACGACCTCGTATACCGGCAGCATCATCCGGCTGGCGAAGTTCGCATCGCCGTTGTTGGCAAATACGTCCAGCTTGAAGACGCCTATAAAAGCTTGCGCGAAGCCTTACTTCACGGCGGCTTGGCTAATAACCACAAAACCGTGCTGGAATGGATCGAAGCCGAAGAAATCGACTCGGTAGAAACCGCCGAAGCCCGGCTGCGTGGCTATGACGGCATCCTTATCCCAGGCGGCTTCGGCAAGCGCGGCATGCAAGGGATGATTTACACCACCCGGTACGCCCGTGAACGCAAAGTGCCTTTTTTCGGAATCTGCCTTGGCATGCAATTGGCCACCGTCGAATACGCTCGCGATGTCGCCGGCTTAGAACGCGCCGACACCACCGAATGCGATCCGCAATCTCCTCACCGCGTAATCTACAAATTGCGCGAACTCCTCGGCGTCGACGAAATGGGCGGCACCATGCGCCTCGGCGCGTGGACCTGCAAACTCACGCCCGGCTCCTTCGCCCATCGCGCCTACGGCAAGCTCGAAATCAGTGAGCGTCACCGCCACCGCTACGAATTCAACCGCGAGTACGAGAAAACTCTGACGAACGCCGGCCTGCAAATCACCGGCCGCACTCCCGACGAGAATTACGTCGAAATCATCGAAGCCCCAGACCATCCCTGGTTCCTGGGCTGCCAGTTCCACCCCGAATTCAAGTCCAAGCCCCTGGAGCCGCACCCACTATTCGCAGCCTTCATAGGTGCCGCCCTGGAACACAAGCACAGCAAGAGCCGCGTAGCCCTGGAGCCAGTGCGCGCCCAAGCCGTAGCCGTGGGTCCCCACGTCCCCGCCTAGGTGGATGCATTTTAGTGGGACAGCCATTTCTGGCTGTCCACTCATCGAGGATTCAAACGCGCTGCGGCCACGACTGTCATCCCGAGCGCAGCCAAGGAACCTGCTTTTCGTCTACCCCGCCTCACTCCGAAAAAACCCCGCTATACCACGGCATTCCAAACGCTCCGCGGTGCATCTCCACAACGATCGGCTTTTCCTGCGACGCGCTTCGGTACGTCTCAGCATGTACACCAAGACTCTCGGTGCTTCTCCACGGCCGCCACGACTTCACCTTCAACGTATAGCTCGGTCCAGATTTTCCCCGCACCACCTGTTTGCGAATCATCGTGGTGGTTACCGGAGTCGCAGCGGACCTGTCCAACCCTCCATTGCCTGCGATCAGAAGCGCGAGCAAAACACTTACGCCTCCCGCAACCACATAGGCTCGTTGTATACGGCCCAGATTCACGCCCAGCCGGCCGCGCGCACTGCTAATCACATGGAAAATCACCGGTGCGAACAAGACACACATCCCCGTTATCAGAAACGCGTTCCGGTCCAGCAGGGGAAAATAATGATCGGCGATGAGGATTCCGAGCAGCCCCGCAAGCACAGCGTAGGAATATTTGATCAGGACGCGATTCGCCTTTTGCCGCGTCAACGCGGGTAATGCCCCGCAGCTCGAGCACACGCGAACCGCCAACGCGGCCCCGCACTTCGAGCAAGTCACCATTTTTTCAGTTTAGCCGCGGCGCAGCAAGCAAACGCCGATGCTTTTGCGATGTGTGCCTGAAGATTCGCCTCGCGAACAGGTGTACCATCACCGACGGAGTCTTGCCCGTTTCCACCATGCACGCAATTCAGTCTCAGCCCCAGTGGACTATCACCCGCCGCAGATTCTTTCTGCTCTTCGTGTTTCTCTTGGCAACCCTAATCCTATTTCCCTACGCCGAAGCCACCCACTACGGTTCTTACGTATTTCGCATTATCGGAAGCTTTGCCATCATCGTCAGCGTGTACGCGGCCAACGTTCACCGCAGCTTGCTTATCTTCGCCCTCGTGCTTGCCATTCCTGCCTTATTCGAACGCATCGTGCTTCCGGAGCTCAACTCGCATTCATCTTTCATATTCAACATTCTCCTGACCCTGGTGTTCGACGTAATGATCGTCGTAATTATTTTCCGCCACGTCCTCGCCGAGCGACACCCAACATCGGAAACCATCTTCGGAGCACTCTGCATTTACCTGCTGGTGGGCTTCACGTTCGCCAGCGTCTACGGATTGGTAGCCGCCTTCCAGCCAAACGCCTTTTTCCTCGATCCGCGCACCAACCTTCATTCCGCTCCCAACCGCTTCGATCTGATCTACTACAGCTTCGCCACCATGACTTCCCTCGGCGCCGCCGGCATCGTCCCGGTCTCGTCTCAAGCTCGTTCCTTTTCGATCCTCGAAGCCATCCTCGGCGTCCTCTACCTCGCCGTCCTCATCGCCGGATTAATAGGAACCTACCGCTCCAAGTCCACCGCGTGACCTTCGTCCGCCGCCTCCCGCCGCTTTTCTCCACGCCCCCCGACCAGCTAACATGCTCGCCATGCCACATCAACTCAATCGTCGCAGTTTCATCATCACAAGCGGGCTCACGGCTCTCGCCTCCACCCGAATCCTCGGCGCCAACGACACCCTTCGCATCGGAGTGATCGGCGCCGGCGGCCGCATGCGCGACCTGCTAAACGCCGCCGACAAGGCCGCCAACTACCAAATCGTCGCCGTGTGCGACGTCTACGCCCCGCGCCGCGACGCCATACAGCAGCGCTCCAACGGTATCGCCACCACCCACGTCAATTATCACGAAGTTCTCGAGCAGCAACTCGACGCCGTCTTCATCGCCTCCCCCGACCACTGGCACGTCCCCCTGGCCGTCGACGCCCTCAAAGCAGGCAAGGACGTGTACCTTGAAAAGCCCGTCACTCACACCCTGGAGGAAGCCGCCACCCTCACCCGTGCGGTCCGCTCCGGCAAGCAAATCCTGCAATGCGGCATGCAGCAGCGCAGTTGGAGCCACTTTCGCGATGCCGTCGATCTCATTCAAGGCGGCAGCCTCGGCCGCGTACCCCAGATCCGCACCTATTGGTGGCAGAACTATCTCGCCTTCACTCCGCACAGGACCATCGACGTCGATACCCAATCCCTCGATTGGAAGCAGTGGCTCGGCGCCGCTCCAGAACAACCCTTCAGCGAAGAAAAATTCTATCGTTGGCGCTGGTTTTGGAATTTTGGCGGCGGCGCCATGACCGACCTCTTTACCCACTGGATCGACGTAGTGCACTGGGCCATGAAATCCGACCAGCCCAGGAGCGCGCAAATCCTGGCCGACAAATACATCTTCGAGAATTGGGATTGCCCTGACACGCTTCAGGCCGCCCTGCGCTATCCCGGCTTCGATGTCGTCTACGAGGGCTCTATGGCCTCTTCCATCGACGACGGCGGCCTCGAATTCCGCGGCACCGAGGGAACGCTAAAGCTCAACCGCTCCGGCTTTACCCTCCATCGCGAAGGCGTCCCGGCCAAAGACAACCCAGTCGTCAGGGCCGACAGTTTCCAGGACGGCACCATCTCCCACATGCAAAATTTCTTCGACTGCATCAAATCCCGCAAAGAGCCCAACGCCCCAGTAGAAACCGGAGTAGCCGCAGCCCGCGCCGGCCAAATCACCAACCTCGCCTACCAGCATGGTGGCCAAATCACCTGGCCACCAAAGTCTAATGCGTGAACCTCCACACCCCTGGTTCAAACTGACCCACTACCAAAGAGTGACGCTAGTTACGTTCTGGCATGGGCGTTAACTAGGCGCTTGGACGGTGGAGGAATGAGCTGTTGGGGCATAATGCGGCTGAGGCACTGTCATGAAGCTAGGAATGAACTATACGCACTATGACTCAGGACAACTATGGGTGGGCGTGTTTTTCGTTGCCTTTGCCATTACTGCGGCGATTCTCTTACTGCCTGGACCGGCGAAGTCATCTTCCGCCGTCCTCTACATACTCATCTTCGGTGGCTTGTTTGTGGGAGTCCCGGCAACGCTCGGCCTCGGAGTAATTCTGGCACAGCTCAAACTCCGCAAGAATCAGCACGGACGGGAAAAAACTTCAAACTGAGACACTACCCGCTTTTTGCCATTGACTTTTCTAATCGTCTTGATACCATAGCGCTTGGGTAAACTCGCGCCCGCAACACAATCCAAGCAATCCCTGTAGCGCAGGGCGGAGTCTTCGGAGCCCTGCGGCTTTTTCTTCGCTTCTTCTTGCAACTCCCTTTAGAATGAACACTTGCAAAAGTGTATCAAAACAAAGGACTTTAAGTCCCTTTGGAATGAACACTTGTGAGAAACCGGGGGGGGAGGGGTAGGCCCTAAGGAATGCGCACAATCCGGTGCTCGCCCAAAGTGTCGCTGCCGGACAGCTTCTGCAGCTCGCCAAGCCCTTCCATGCCCCACCGCGCCAGAAACGGCAGGAAACACAACTCTCGCGATTGCAGTGACTTGTTGGGATAAAGAAGATTTTCCAGAAACCGCTCGTGGTCGCTGAGCAACCCGCTTTTCTGGTCCAGTGCCCGGCCCGTTTTCCGCCGCAGCTTCTCCAATTGAAACGCAATTTTGTTTCGCGCCGTCGTCACCGCTCCGCCGAGCGAAGGGTCCAGCTTCTCGATCTGCGCTCCAAGTTCGGCAAGCGTGCTTTCTACTTGCGCCTTGTCTCGGTCGAAATTCTCGGACAGCGCCGCCGGCACCGAAACCGATTCCAGCTTCCGCCGCAGCTCCTGCGGACCAGCCCAAAGGTTCTCAATACAAAGGCCGTACTTCTGCAAAAGCTTTTCCGCCTTCGCATCCAGAATGGTGAATCCCGCACGCGGCAAAATCACCGGCATGCGCCCCAGCACATGCTCGTAAATCACGGACGATTGCGCGAAGTACGCTATCTCCGCCGGCCCGCCAAGATATGCCGCCGTCGGCAAAAGATAGTCCTGCACCACCGGCCGGAACAACGCGTTCGCGCTAAACGTCTCCGGCGAGGCATCCACTAACCGCAGCGCCTCCTCGCGCGTCCAGGTAGCATCTCCGCTTTTCAAGTGCGAGTTGCTCGCCACAACGGGCTGCCGCACGCCATCGCGAATCGTGAACAGCAGCGTGCTCTTCGCCGTCACCTTCACCTGCGCGTCGTACCCCGCGCGCTCCAACTCCGTGCCGCGCTGCAGAAGTTTCTCGTTCAGCTCGTCGCGATCCTCGATTGCCTTCTTGTACAGCGGCGCCGCAATCCGATGCAGCCGCGCATCCAGGGGATCAAGCAGAATCAGTCCCTGCCCCGCAAAAAGCCGCGCAAACAATTTCCCGAACGCGCTGCCGTAAGTTTCACCAGCCGCATAGCATTGTTCCAAAGCCTGCGAAATCGTCTCGCTAGCCGGCCCGGAAAGCAGCCCGACCGCCTTCTTCACGCTCTCTTCAACGGGAGTCCCGAGCCGCACCTGACCGACCGGCCGCCCAGCCGCAGAATCCGCCGGAAGCTCAAAGCGCGTCAGCTTGCCGGAATCAAACCAGGTGACGTGGCGCACCTCGTCAAGGTCGTGATCCTCGGTCGCCATCCAGAAAATTGGCACCGCCGGAATGCCCGCGTCACTAAGTTCCTCAGCCAGCCGAATCGCCGTAAGCGCCTTGTAAACCGCATATGCCGGCCCACCGAACAAGCCAACCTGCTGCCCACTAACCACGGCAACCGCGCCGCTATCCAGTTTCTCGAGATTGCGCATCGTCGCGGCGCTTGCGCCGAACGCAGCGTTCTGCTCGCGCAAAATGCCTGCAACTTCCCGCCGGCGCTCCGCCGGATACTCAAGGCTGGCCGCAACTTGCTTCACCGCATCGATATTCGGGGGATGCGGATAAAACTGCTTCACACTGGAATAATCATCAATCAGGCGGACGAACAGCTTAGGCTGGTGTGGCAGGCGCCGGAAAGGAATAGAGACACAGCCCATGGGCAGTTAGATGATACACACGCTCTTTGGTGACACCAAATAGGGCCGAGTGCGTCGTCTTGACACCCCCTCTTGGACGAAGGTTGAGTGCAAACGGTAGCCTCTCTGCGACCTCTGTGCTCCGACCTTTGTGAACTCTTGTTGTTGATTCCTGACGTTTTTCCTGGCCTAAGCCGTCGCGGCTGCAGGCTCAAGCGCCGTGAGCAATTCCAAAACGCGCTTTTTCGCCGCATCCGCAACGGGCAGCAGCGGCAATCGCGGCTGGCCGCCGTAATATCCGCGCTGATCCATCACGAACTTTACGCCGGCAATGCCAAGCTCCGAAACGATCAACCTCGACGCGCGCAGCAAAGCTTTCTGCAGCTCGCGCGCGGTTTCCAACTGTCCGCGTCGCGTCAACTCGTAAAGCTCCGCGCACTTTTCCGGCAACGCGCTGGCCAGCGCAAGGATCGCGCCTTTCGCGCCGACCGTAAGCGACGGCAGCAACACGCCCGCGCCGCCGGTCAGAACCTGAAACGAAGCCGGCGTCGCAGCAATCATTTCTCCGACGCGCTGCACGTGTCCCGAACTTTCCTTGATGCCAACGATATTCGGATGCTCAGCAAGCACCGCGACCTCCGGTGCTTCCAGCGAAATCCCGGTGAACTGCGGCACCGAATACAGCAGCACCGGAATCGGCGAAGCATCCGCCACGCGCCGGTAATGCGCGATAAAAACCTCCGGCTTGTAAACCGGCTTGTAGTAATACGGCGTCTTCACCAGCGCCGCGTGATATCCCAGTTCCGCCGCGCGCTTGGTGCGCGAAATCGTTTCCGCGGTGGACTCGACGCCCGTTCCTGCAAGCAGCTTCTTCTGCGGACTCGCCGCTTCCTTCGCCGCAACCAGCACGCTGTCCCATTCCGCGCGCGACAGCAGCACCGATTCGCCTGTCGAGCCCTGCACCGCGTAACCCGCCAAACCGGTTGCGTTATACCGTTGAATGTTTTGCTTCAGGTGTGCGATCGCAACAGAATCATCCGCTGCAAACGGTGTAGTCAGCGCTGCATACACTCCGCTGAAATCCATGGCTCAATCTCCCGCCTCGGTTGCCGCGCCCGAAGCCGCGACCTTGCGTTTATGCAAATCCTGTAGCGCCGCCACTTCCGTCTTCTGCTCCACCAGCGCCCGAATCCCGAGCGCCGCAGCGTGTGCCGCAGCCAACGTAGTGATGCACGGAATATTGTAACGAATCGCCGCGCGCCGAATCGATTTCTCGTCATAGAACGATTCTCGGCCCAGCGGTGTGTTAATGATCAAATCGATTTTCCCGGTCTTCACCAGGTCCACTATGTTCGGGCGCCCTTCGTTCACTTTAAAGACCGATTCCGCCTGCACGCCCGCAGCTTCCAGAGCCGAATAAGTTCCCCGCGTAGCCAGCAACCGGAACCCAAGATCCTGCAAGTCCTTCCCGAGGGAACCCACGTGCCGCTTGTCGCGGTCGTTCACGCTGAGAAACACGGTGCCTTTGCGCGGCAGGCGCTGCCCCGCCGCAAGCTGCGCCTTCGCAAACGCTTGTCCATACGAACTGGAAATGCCCATCACTTCGCCGGTGGACCGCATCTCCGGGCCCAGAATCGTATCCACGCCGCGGAATTTGTTGAACGGAAACACCGGCGACTTCACGGAATAAAATTCGTGTACGGCAATTTCCGAGACGCCGTTGTGGCGCACAAGCGGAAGGTCCATGTCCTTAAGTTTCTTCCCGGCCATCAAACGCGCCGCAACTTTCGCCAGCGGCACTCCGGTCGCCTTGCTCACGTACGGCACGGTGCGCGAAGCGCGCGGATTCACTTCCAGCACGTACACGGTGTCGCGTTGAATCGCGTACTGCACATTCATCAGCCCGACTACTTTCAGCGCCAGCGCGAGCCGCTTCGTGTATTCGCGAATGGAGTCGAGCATCGCAGGCGTCAAGCTCACCGGCGGCAACACGCACGAGGAGTCGCCGGAATGCACGCCGGCTTCTTCGATGTGCTCCATAATCCCGCCGATAACGACGTCTGTGCCGTCCGCGAGCGCGTCGACATCGACTTCCGTCGCCTCTTCCAAGAATTGGTCAATCAAAACAGGGCGCGCCGGCCCCATCATCGCCGCCTGAGCAACATATTCCTGCACGGTGTTCACGTCGTACGCGATGACCATCGCGCGGCCGCCCAGCACGTAACTGGGGCGCACCAAAACCGGCAGGCCAATCTCGCCCGCTACGCGTGCCGCTTCTTCCGGAATTAATGCCGTGGCATTGCGCGGCTGCGGAATTTTCAGTTCATCGAGCAAGCGGCCGAAGCGGCGGCGATCTTCGGCAAGATCGATCGATTCGGGCGAAGTGCCGATAATCGGCACGCCGTTGCGCTTCAACTCCAGCGCGAGATTTAGCGGGGTCTGCCCGCCGAATTGCACGATCACGCCTTGCGGTTTTTCGCGCTCGACAATCGCCAAAACGTCTTCCAGCGTAAGCGGCTCGAAGTACAAACGATCGGAAGTGTCGTAATCCGTCGAAACCGTCTCCGGATTGCAATTCACCATGATCGTTTCGTAGCCGTCTTCACGCAAAGCAAACGAGGCGTGGCAGCAGCAATAATCAAACTCGATTCCCTGCCCGATGCGATTCGGTCCGCTGCCCAGAATCATGATTTTCGCCCGCGGCTGCGCGTCCGATTCGTCCTCATCTTCGTACGTCGAATACATATACGGAGTGAACGATTCAAATTCCGCGGCGCACGTGTCCACGCGTTTAAAAACAGGTGCGACTCCATAGCGTGCGCGTTGCAGCCGCACTGCGGCAGGAGTTGTTTTCCAGATCTGCGCCAGATATTCGTCGCTGGTCCCGTGACGCTTTACTTCACGCAACAATTCCTTCGACGCGGTCTCGACCGTCACGCCTGCGGCGCGCCGGTTCATAGCAGTGATTTCTTCGATCTGATGAATGAACCAAGGGTCGATTTTCGTCAGCTCGCAAATTTCTTCCGCATGCAAACCTCGCTCGACGGCAGTGAGCAGCCAGTGAATGCGATCCGGCCGCGGCGTCGATAATTTTTCACGAAGCAGCGAATCCGGCGTTTCCGCTGGTGCGCGCCACGGCGTGTGCGGCTCAAGTGAACGAATTCCCTTTTGCAGCGCCTCTTTGAACGTGCGGCCAATAGCCATCACTTCGCCGACGGATTTCATCTGCGTGCCAAGCGTGGTGTCGGCTCCTGGGAATTTCTCGAACTGCCATTTCGGGATCTTCACTACCACGTAGTCAATTGTTGGCTCGAAGCACGCTGGAGTTTTCTTCGTGATGTCGTTCGGAATTTCGTCCAGCGCCATTCCGACCGCCAGACGCGCCGCAATCTTCGCAATCGGGAATCCCGTCGCCTTGCTGGCCAAGGCGGAACTTCGCGACACGCGCGGATTCATCTCGATCACGACCATCCGGCCGTTTTCCGGATTAATCGCAAACTGCACGTTCGATCCGCCCGTTTCAACGCCGACCTCGCGAATAATCGCCGCCGCCGCGTCGCGCATTCGCTGATATTCCTTGTCCGTCAGGGTTTGCGCGGGTGCCACCGTAATCGAATCGCCTGTATGCACGCCCATGGGGTCGAAATTTTCGATCGTGCAGATGACCACGAAGTTGTCGCGAAAATCGCGCATCACTTCGAGTTCGTATTCCTTCCAGCCGAGCACCGACTCTTCGACCAGCGCCTCATGCACCGGACTCATGTCCAGCGCATGCGCGATGGCCTCGCCAAATTCCTCGCGATTGTAAGCAATCGAGCCGCCCGTTCCGCCGAGCGTGAAGGATGGCCGGATTACCAGCGGAAATCCAAGCTGATCGCAAAGCCGCAGCGCATCCTGCGCATTGTTCACCAGCGCCGACGCCGGCACCTCCAGCCCAATCTTGCGGCAAGCGTCCTTGAACCAAAGGCGGTCTTCCGCAACTTTGATCGCGCGCAGCGATGCGCCGATCATCTCCACTTTATATTTTTCGAGAATCCCGCTTTCGCTCAATTCCACGGCAAGATTCAACGCCGTCTGCCCGCCAACGGTAGGCAACAAAGCATCCGGCTTTTCCTTCGCAATAATTTCCTCGAGATATTCCTTCGTCAGCGGCTCGACGTAGGTGCGGTTGGCCAGCTCCGGATCGGTCATGATCGTCGCCGGATTCGAGTTCACCAGGATGACCTTATAGCCCTCCGCCCGCAGCGCCTTGCAAGCCTGTGCCCCCGAATAGTCAAACTCGCAAGCCTGCCCAATAACAATGGGCCCCGACCCGATAATCAGAATCTTCTTAATATCTTTACGCTTCGGCATGGGCCGTCACTTCCGTGAGCTCCCTGGTTTCTGAAACTCCTGCATTAGATCGGTGAACTGGGTGAACAGGTAATGGGAATCGTGCGGGCCGGGGCTGGCTTCGGGGTGGTATTGCACGCTGAACAGCGGCTCGGATTTGTGGCGCATGCCTTCGTTGGTTTGGTCGTTCAGATTTATGTGCGTGATTTCGACATCTTTGTGGGGCAGCGAGTCGGGGTCTACGCAGAAGCCATGATTTTGCGCGGTGATTTCCACTTGCTCGGTGAGCAGATTTTTCACCGTGTGATTGGAACCGTGGTGGCCGAATTTCAGCTTGAAGGTTTTTCCGCCTAACGCGAGGCCGCACAGTTGGTGCCCCAGGCAGATGCCGAACACCGGGATGCGCCCGATGAGCTTGCGAATATTTTCCACGGCGTAGTCGACCGGTTCGGGATCACCGGGACCATTTGAGAGAAACACGCCATCGGCGCCCAGACCCAACACTTCCTCCGCACTGGTTTGCGCGGGGACGACGGCGACCTCGCAGTGATGGTCCACGAGCAGCCGCAAAATATTTTGCTTGATGCCGAAATCGTAGGCCACGACGCGGAAGTTGCGCTCTTCGCGGGTCGATCCTGCTTCACCCATTTGTTCGGCCCACGGCGAAGTGGCTAGATCAATCGAGCCGGTGTTCCACATGTATTGCTTCGCGCAACTGACGCGGCTGGCGAGTTCCTGCCCGGCCATGGCCGGGATTTGCCTGGCTTCGTGGATCAACTGATCCGCCGGAGTGCCGTCCGTCGCAACTACGCCGCGCAACGCGCCGACTTTGCGAATGTGACGCACCAGAGCGCGCGTATCGATATCCCAGATGGCGGGAATTTTGTGGCGATTCAGATAAAGCTGCGCGGTTTCGGCAGAACGCCAGTTTGAGCTGATCTGTGAGAACTCGCGAACGATCAGCGATTCGATATAAGGCTTTTTCGCCTCTTCGTCATCAAGATTGGCGCCTACATTTCCGATGTGCGGGTAAGTGAGGCAAACAATCTGCCCAGCGTAACTTGGGTCGGTGAATACTTCCTGATATCCGGTGAGGCTGGTATTAAAAACGACTTCGCCGCCGCGGCGCGTGATCGCGCCGGCCGCGCGGCCATTAAATACGCGCCCGTCTTCCAGCGCGAGAATCGCAAGTCGATGCGGAACTTCCGTCAGTGTGTCCTCCCGAACTCATGGACAGATATTGTACGCTCATTTCGTTTTCGCTTCCGTCGTTGAGGTCATGGAAAGCGACCCGAAATGATCTACGGGCCAATACGCAAATACGGCGCGGCCATAGATGAAGCGGCTGGCCACCGGCCCGAACACGCGCGAATCGTTGGAGCTGATGCGGTGGTCGCCCATCACAAAATAGCTGTCGCGCGGCACGCGCACGGGACCGAAATCGCTCATGTCCTCATACTGCGGCGGCACGTACGGTTCGGCAAGCGGCGTGCCATCAACATACACGATTCCCTGGCGAATCTCGACCACTTCGCCGGGCAGGCCGACGACACGCTTGATGAAAGATTTCGTGCGGTCCAGCGGGTACCAGAAGACGACCACATCGCCACGGTCGATAGGCTCGAAGCGGTAGACAAATTTGTTGATAAAGATGCGCTCCTGGTCGGAGAGCAGCGGCGCCATGCTGGTGCCTTCGACTTTCACGGGCTGGTAGAGGAATACGATGATGACCAGCGCAAGGCCGATGGCAATGAGTAGATCGCGCGTCCAAACACGAATCTCGTTGCGCAGGGAATGTGCGGTAGGCGACCCCGAGGGCGAGGTCTTAGGTGCGGGCGAAACGGGATCTGGGGATTCCGGAATCGCTGAAGTCGGAGGTAGTTTCTCTTCCGGGCTGTCCATTTTTGGCTGCCATGTATTTATAGCACGGGGGTTACGTGCCGCGCTAGATTTGGTTTCCGGCCTGGGTGCTCTCTGCTACACCATCGGATGTTCATTGTAAGTAATTGGATTCTAGAGTGGTAGGGAATGTTGCCCGAAATCATTGAGAATGCGGTCGTTTGGCTGTCGATTAGATACAAGAGCGAAGGTCGAAGCTGGTTAGAGAAAGCCTCGGCGGTAAGCCTGGCTCGCTGGGGCGGGCTAAAGCACGCCCCTACAATGCTGTGACGAGATCATTCGGTGAGGGCGTAGTTTATGGATGCCAGGGCGGCTGCTACGGCGGTTTCTGTGCGCAGGATCAGCTTGCCGAGGGAAGCTTCGCGGAAGCCGGAGGCCTGCGCGGCAGTAAACTCGGCATCGGTCCAGCCCCCTTCGGGGCCGATGGCGAGAACGGCCTGCGTGCGCGGTGGCTCGATCTGCAGAATTTGGCGGAGGGCAAGAGTGTCTGACCGTTCGGAGAGCATAACTTTCGCGGCGGCAGGATTTTGCGCGGCGAACGCTTGCTGAGCTTGCGAGACAGCTTGCAGTTCAGGAACGCGCACGCGGCGTGATTGTTGCGAGGCTTCGGCGAGAATTTTCTTCCAGCGCTCGGAGCGCTTCCCTGCCGCGGCGAGTAAGGCTTTTTCGCTGCGCGCCGCGGCTAGCGGAACGATGGCGCTCACACCAAGTTCGGTGGCTTTTTCGATAGCCCACTCGAAGGCGTCGAATTTCACCACGGAGAGCAACAGCGTGACTTCGAGTGCCGGCTGGTGGGACGGAATTTCCTCGAGCAGGGCAAACTCGATGCGATCGCGCGCGACTTTTTCGATCCGGCCTATCCGGACTTGCTGACCGTCGCTCAACTCGTAGAGCTGGCCCTGCTGCGCACGGAGGACGCGGCCCAGGTGATGAGCGGCTTCGCCTTCCATCACGGCGGTGTCGGTTGCGAATTGATTGACGAAGAAGCGGCGGCGCACGCAGGGATTTTATCCTAAAGACGAGAGAGATGGATTCGTGGCTAAGCCGAGGGCATTTCGGCCAACGGGTACGAAGAGAAAAGCCTCGGGTCTGAACTGCAGACCCGAGCCACAGGGATGTCACAGAACGCCGAAGTCGAGGATCAGCCGAAGATGTCCTTTACTTTGTCGAAGAGCGAGGTGCCGCGGTCGGCTGGCTTGTTATCGACCTTTAGAGATGCGCCTAGCTGCTCGATTAGCTTGCGCTGGTCGCGGGTCAGCTTGGTTGGCGTCAGGACGCGCACGTGATAGTACAGGTCGCCTTTGCCGCCGCCATGCGGGTCCGCCAAGCCTTTACCGCGCACGCGGAATACTGCGCCGCTCTGCGTGCCTTCGGGAATTTTTAGTTTTTCCTCACCGCTAAGGCCGGGAACTTGGAGTTCCACGCCTAGAGTCGCTTGCGTGATGCTGACAGGAATCGTGCAGTACAAATCCGCGCCGCGGCGTTCGAAGAACGGATGCTCCTTTACATCGAGGACAACGTACAGATCGCCAGTGGGGCCGCCATTTGGCCCGGGTTCGCCCTCGCCTTGGACGCGCAGGCGCGTGCCGGTGTCGACGCCGGGCGGAATGCGCAGCTCGATGGTTCTTTCTTTCTCGACGCGACCCTGGCCGCGGCATTCCGTACAGCGCTCTTTGATGATTTGGCCGGCACCCTGGCACGCGGGGCAGGTGCGCGTGATGGTAAAAAATCCCTGCTGATACGCGAGCTGGCCGCGGCCGCCGCAAGTTTGGCACGCGGCGACACCCGTGCCGGCTTTCGCGCCAGTGCCATTGCACGCGGCGCAGAATTCCTGGCGCGGAATCTTGATTTTTGTGTTTACTCCGGTCGAGGCCTCTTCAAAGGTCAACGACATGTCATAGCGGAGATCAGAACCACGCTGTGCGCGGCGACGTCCGCCTCGTCCGCCAGAGAAAAGATCCTCGAAGCCGAAGAAGTCGCCGAAGATGTCGTGGAAATCCTGGAAAATGGTGCCGCTGAAATCAACGCCACCAGCGCCAGCGCCGGAAAGCCCTGCATGCCCGTAGGTGTCGTAGACCTGGCGCTTCTGGGCATCGCTGAGCACGCTATACGCTTCGGTGCTCTCGCGGAACTTTACCTCGGCATCGGCCTTATCTTCCGGATGGCGATCGGGATGCCATTTGAGCGCACACTTCCGGTACGCGGCCTTGATCTCTTCGACGGTGGCGGTGCGGGTTACGCCGAGCACTTCGTAATAGTCACGCTGGTGGGTCTTAGCCATTGCACTCCTACTCAGGTTGAACGCAGAGCGAGCGTAGCGTTAGATTCGCTACACTCGCCGGAAAAGCCTACGAATAATTTACACAACGTTTTTAGTTTACAGTTTGTTTTGATGCGGACGTTGCGTGCACCGCTACACGCACCATCGCCGGCCGCAGCACGCGCCCGTGAAATACATAGCCCGGTTGATATACCTGCAAAATGGTGCCGTCCTCGGCCTGGTCGGTCTCCAGACGATCCACCGCTTGATGCAGATGCGGGTCGAAGCGCTGGCCGGTCGGATCGATGCGCTCGACGCCGAGCTTGGCGAGATTATCGAGGAACTGCTTGTAGATGAGCTCGAAACCCTTGCGATAATTTTCGTATGCAGGCTCGCGGTGCGCGGCGAGAGCGTGCTCGAAACCGTCGATGATGGGGATTAACGCTTCGACGAAACGAGCGGTATAGCGCTTGGAATCTTCAGCGCGTTCTTTTTCGAGACGCTTGCGGTAATTGTCAAAATCGGCTTGACGGCGCAGGAGCGTTTGCCGCAGCTCTTGCAAATCGGCAGCCAGACGGGCGATTTCGGCGTCCGCAGCCGCCGAGTCAGCGGCCACGGACTTGGCCTCCGGCGTTTCCTCGCTCGATTCGTCTCGATCAATATTAAATTCTTTGTCCAGCACGGTGTGCCTCTTTCTGCCGGGAATAGGTTAAATTTTGCTCAGCGCTTCGCTGAAGAGCTGGGCTACGTAGGCGACCGCAGTCATGGCGCGCTCGTAATGCATGCGCGTCGGCCCGAGGACGCCCAGCGAGCCCTGCACGAGATCGTTTCTGGTGTACGGCGCGCTGATGAGCGCGAGATTTTCGCCACGCTCGGAAATTTCCTTTACGCCAATCTGCACGTAAACCGGCTCGGGAGTTTCGATGCACGCATTCAGCACGGTGACGAGGCGATGCTTTTCCTCGATGGCTTCGAGCAGGTCACGCAACTGCTGCTGGCTCGTGAAATCAACGGCGCCAACCATTTGCGCGGTGCCTTCGACGTGAACCTGGCTTGCGAGGTCGTCGGCGAATACGGCAGGGCCGCACAGCGCCAGCGCGCTCTGCACGATGCCTTCGTAACGCTCCCGCTCGTTGGCCAGCTTCTGCAACAAATCCTCGCGAATCGATTCCAGCGTCCAGCCGGAGTAATGGCTGTTCAGAAATTCCGCGGTGGCGTCGAGCTCCGGTTGCGAGAAACGGCGGCTCGGGCGCAGCACTTTGTCACGCGTGTTGCCACCGGGCGAGATTAGCACCACAACGACGCGTCCGTCGGGCAAGAGCCACATGCGCGCATGCTCGAGCACGGTCTTTCCCATCGGTGGAGATACGATGATTCCCAGGCCATTAGAGACTTCCGCCAAAACGTGTCCGGCGCGTTCGGTGATTTCCGCCGCGTTGGTGGGAGTGCCCATTTCGCGGCGAATCCAGTCTTTGTCCACCGCGCTGATTGTCGCTTGCGAGGCGATTTCTTGCGCGAAGAAGCGGTAGGCCGCCGCAGTCGGCACGCGGCCGGCCGAAGTATGCGGCTGGTAGAGGAAGCCGCCGTCTTCTAAGTCCACCATTATGTTGCGGATCGTGGCGGTGCTGAGGGTTTCCTCAAAGCGCGCGGAGATCACCCGCGACGAAACGGGTTCGCCACTTTCGATATAGGTGCGCACGATGTCCGCCAGAATCTGGCGGTTACGGCGTTCCTGTAGCGCAGCAGTCCTCATATATGGGCCTCATACGGGCGGGCCACTCCTAAGTCCTAACTAGTATTGTAGGAACGCTGTCAAGCAGCGTCAACGCGCTGACGAGTAATTGTACTGCGAAATTCGTATACCACCGTTACGAGAGATTCACTCGGCGTTGTCGATTTGGGCGCGTTGTAGCTTGTCTGAGTAATCGATGTAGAGCGTTTTCCATTCGGTGTAGAAATCGATCGCGGCGATGGCTGCTTCGCGGTGGCCGTTGCCGGTTTTTTTTGTGCCGCCGAAGGGCAAATGCGTTTCGGCGCCGATGGTGGGCGCGTTGACATAGACAATGCCGGTGTACAAATCGCGGATGGCTTGGAACGCGCGATTCACGTTGTGCGTGTAGATCGAGGCGGAAAGGCCGTAGGGTACGCCGTTGGCAACCTCGATGGCTTCCTCGAAATTCGAGATCGGGATCACGGAAACCACGGGACCGAAGATTTCTTCTTGCGCGATGCGCATTTGCGGATTGCAGTCGCCGAAAATGGTGGGCTCGTGGAACCAGCCCTTGGCGTACGGGCCATCGGTTAGGCGATGACCGCCGCTGAGAAGCTTCGCCCCTTCGCTCTGGCCGATCTGCACGTATTCCATGACAGTGTTGAGTTGCTGCTCGTTGATGACGGGACCCATGTCAACGCCGGCATCGAGCCCATTGCCAACTTTCAGCTTTTTGGCGCGGGCGACGAAACGCGAAATAAATTCGTTGTACACGGATTTGTGCACCGCGACGCGGCTCGCTGCCGTGCAGCGCTGGCCGGTGGTGCCGAAGCCGCCCCAGATCGCACCGTCGACCGCGAGATCAAGGTTGGCGTCGTCCATCACGATAATGATGTTCTTGCCGCCCATCTCGAGGCTGCAATGCTTGAATTCGGGCGCGCACACTTCCGCGATGATGCGACCCACGGCCGTCGAGCCAGTGAAGCTGATCACCGGAACCTCCAGGTGTTCGGCGAGAGGCGCACCGGCGTAGGGGCCGTTGCCGCTCACTAAGTTCACTACGCCCTCGGGGACTCCGGCCTCAGCGAGGATTTGCACGAGATTGTAGGAGGATAGCGGCGTGTCTTCCGCGGGCTTCAGCACGACCGTATTGCCGCTGATCAGCGCGGGCATAATTTTCCAAGACGGGATGGCCATGGGGAAATTCCAGGGCGTAATCAGGCCGCAGGAGCCGATGGATTGCCGAACGCTCATGGCGAACTTGTCGGGCAACTCGGATGGCGTGGTCTGGCCGAAGAGGCGGCGGCCTTCGCCGGCCATGTAATAGGTCATGTCGATGGCTTCCTGGACGTCGCCGCGCGTTTCGGCGAGGACCTTGCCCATCTCGCGGGTCATGTCTTTTGCGAACGATTCCTTGTGCTCGACGAGCAGCTCGGCGGCGTGAAAAAGAATTTCCGCGCGCTTCGGTGCGGGCACCAAACGCCACTTTTTATACGCAAGATTTGCCGCCTCTACCGCCAAATCGACATCTTCCGCTGTGGAAGAGACAAACATGCCGATCAGTTCGTCCGTGTTGGCCGGATTGCGGTTCTCGTAGGCGGTGCCGCTGCGTGAATCCACCCATTCGCCGTTGATAAAATTCTTGTAAACGCGTGGTGCGGCTGCCGTGGCCATACTGCCTCCTGAAAAGCTGCGCTGAAGTCTGATCCTATGCGGGTTGGAGCGCGGATTCTACCGCTGGAAGCTAAATTGTACTGGCGCGCGGAAGCAGCGTCAAACGTGAGCACGAGCTGGTACGGAGAAGGTGAGGCCGAAAAACAGTCGTTGCGGGAATTTTTTGTAAGGCGCAACAGTCTGTATAGACAATAGGTGATTCTCCTTGGGCAGATGGGCCGGACCAATGCACCCCATGCATCCCGGCCCTCATTCTTTCTGATTGGGGCTTATCGAAACGGTGGAGTGTGCTCGAAAGGCTGCTGGGAATATTTCGCTTTCGCGATTTCGATCATTAGAACAATTGGGAATTTTTCGTCGCGGTAGGGCCAGGGCTTTCCTATATATTTCTGCGACATCAGATCGTAATACTTTAGCTGCTGATCCAGCCTGCGCTCGATAACGTGCCCGCGGATTTGCACTTCGGTGTACGGGTCGTGGAAATCGAGGATGGATAGTGCGATGCGGGGATCGCGCTCTGTGTTCTTGCCTTTAAGCGAAGTTGCCTCCGTGCAAATCAAGACAAGGTCGCCTTCACGGGCGATCCAGACCGGGGCGTTGTGCGGCGAGCCATCAGGCATCAGCGTCGCCAAGTGGGCGAAACTGGGTCGGTCGATCAGGCGTCTAATCTCGTCCGACAAGGCGATTCCCATGGGCTCACCTCCAGGCTATTTCGGTGCAGTGGCTCTGCGGTCGACGACGACAGCACCGTCTTTCATCACCCACTGTACATGGTTTAGGACCACGTTGATGTCGGCGAGCGGATCGCCTTCAACGGCGACCAGGTCCGCAAAATAGCCAGGGGCGACGGCGCCCAACTCTTTTTCTTTGCCCAACAGCTCCGCGCCATTTGTGGTCGCAGCGCGCAGGGCTTGTTCCGGCGTCATGCCGGCTTTCACGAACCAGCCGAGCTCGCGCGTGTTCTCTCCGAACATGGTGTAAATCGCGTCGGAACCCATGGCGAATTTTACGCCGGCCTTGAACGCTCTGCGCGCCGTCTCGAGATTGCGCGGAATGAACGCTTGCAACCGCTCTTTGTATCCGGGCGCGTAGCCGATTTTATCGCCGTTATCGATATAGTAGCGATTGTGATCAATAGTCGGGACGTAGAACGTGCCGCGCTTGGCCATCTCGCGAATCGTGGCGTCGTCCATATCCGTGGCGTGCTCGAG
>Ga0210410_10001629_pt1 | contig 20848 bp, 16 predicted proteins | sample IncBWC4MmetaG_FD_161058 | JGI IMG/M metagenome (GOLD analysis project Ga0210410, IMG submission 161058) | Forest soil microbial communities from Barre Woods Harvard Forest LTER site, Petersham, Massachusetts, United States - Inc-BW-C-4-M | ecosystem: Environmental > Terrestrial > Soil >... | reverse complement strand
GCGAATGCTCGAACAGGGTGCGGTGGAGTGCCTGTTCAAGCCATTCAGCGACACCGCTCTACTTCAAGCGCTCAAGGTCGCACTTCGAGTGAATTAGGCGATCTGCTAGTGCTGCCCTAGAGGATATAAAATGAATTTAGTCCGCGCACTTGGCCATGAACTGGGGTCATCACCCATGTCGGACGGCACACCAATCGTGTTCGTGGTTGACGACGACGTCTCCGTACGCGAGTCGCTGGAGTTGTTGATTCGCTGCGAAGGCTGGCAGCCGGAAATATTCGCGTCCGCCCAGGAATTTCTCAGCCACCCACGAGTCCTTGTTCCCAGCTGCCTCATACTTGACGTTTCTCTTCCAGGTCTGAATGGTCTCGATCTGCAGAAACGCATCGCCAGCGATCGGATCGACATGCCGATCATCTTCATTACCGGTCACGGGGACATACCAATGTCCGTCCAGGCCATGAAGGCGGGCGCTATCGAGTTCTTGACGAAGCCCTTCGGCGACGATGTGCTGTTGAGTGCCATCCAAAACGCCATCGAGCGCAGTCGAGTCACACTTGGTCTCGAGGCGGAGATACGGGTGCTCCGGGACTGTTACGCGTCGCTCACACATCGTGAGCGGCAGGTTATGGCGCTGGTGGTTTCGGGTCTGTTGAATAAACAGGTCGGAGGCGAACTCAACGTCAGCGAGATCACGGTAAAGGCACACCGAGGTCAAGTGATGCGAAAGATGAAGGCTGACTCTCTCGCCGACCTGGTGACAATGGCCGCAAGACTCCGTCTTGCACGTGCGCCGGGCCCTAACACTCCCCGACCTTCTGATCATGGGTCTCTTGGGAATAAGCGGCATCTCTGACTCAACGCTTTAGAATTCGAATCGAGTCATCCGACGAACAGAGAGAGACCATTAAAACCAGAGAATGAGCCTGACATTCCGCTTGGCGGAGCGCGACCGATAACATTAGTCGGAGTAAGCAAAATAAAACCAATTTCACGAGCATTGCCGTATTCTGGCACTTCATCTGCAACCTACCTGGGTGCCTGGGACTCTTCTAAGAGTGCCCCGCTAAACAAAAGTGGCACCCTTAAGGCAGTCAGTTAAATCAAAAGTATGAAGCTCATCAGAGTAAACGCGTCGAATACAAAAGGAGCATGCTTATGGCAGCACAGGTTCAACCATTGACGAAGCCGCCGAGGACCAAACAGAAGGCATGGAGCGCACTGGCGTCACATTACAAAACGGTTTCAAAGCTGCATCTGCGGCAGCTTTTTGCGGACGATCCGAAACGCGGCGAACGTTTGGCGGTCGAGGCCGTCGGTCTTTACCTGGATTACTCCAAGAATCGCGTCACCGATGAGACGTTCCAACTGCTCCTTCAGCTGGCGGAAGAGTCCGGCCTGCGGGCGCGAATCGATGCCATGTTCCACGGGGAGAAAATCAACGTCACCGAGAAGCGAGCAGTTTTGCACATTGCTCTGCGTGCGCCGCGAGATGCCTCCATCGTAGTCGATGGTGAAAACGTTGTGCCCAAGGTGCATGCCGTGCTCGACCGGATGGCAGATTTCTCTAACCGCGTGCGAAGTGGTGAATGGAAGGGGCACACCGGCAAGCGCATTCGTAACGTGGTCAACGTCGGCATCGGCGGCTCAGACCTGGGTCCGGTCATGGCCTATGAGGCGCTAAAGCACTACAGCGATCGAGCCATGACGTTCCGCTTCGTGTCCAACATTGATGGCACGGATTTCGCGGAAGCAGTCCGCGACCTCGATCCGTCGGAAACACTTTTCATCATCTCTTCGAAAACCTTCACAACCCTTGAGACGATGACCAACGCTCACACGGCGCGCGAGTGGTCTCTCGCTGGACTAGGCGGGGACGAAAAGTCGGTGGCAAGGCATTTTGTAGCAGTCTCGACGAACGCCGCCGAGGTTACGAAGTTTGGGATCGACACCGCCAACATGTTCGAGTTCTGGGATTGGGTTGGCGGACGCTACTCGATGGACTCCGCCATTGGCCTGTCGACCATGGTGGCGCTTGGCCCTGAGAATTTTCAGGCGATGTTGAACGGGTTCCATCAGATGGACGAGCATTTCCGCACCGCTCCCTTCCAACAAAATCTGCCCGTACTGATGGGGCTTCTGGCGATCTGGTACAACGACTTTTTCGGGGCGCAGACGGTCGCCGTCCTGCCTTACGAACAGTACCTGAAACGTTTTCCCGCCTACCTTCAGCAACTGACGATGGAAAGCAACGGCAAGCACGTCAGGCTTGATGGGAAGAAGGTCAGGCGCGACACGAGTCCAATTTATTGGGGAGAACCAGGGACCAACGGTCAACACTCTTTCTACCAGCTGATTCACCAGGGGACGAGACTCATTCCGTGCGACTTCATCGCTTTTTCGAACCCGCTCAATCCACTCGGGCGGCACCACGACATGCTGATCGCCAATGTCTGCGCGCAAACCGAGGCACTGGCCTTCGGCAAGACGCCGGAGCAGGTCGCGGCAGAAGGCACTCCGAAGTGGCTCGTTCCGCACCGGGTGTTCGAGGGGAACCGTCCGTCGAATACGATCCTGGCTGAAAAACTCACTCCGGAAACTCTCGGAAAGCTAGTCGCCCTGTACGAACACTCCGTGTTTACCCAGGGCGCAATCTGGAATATCGATCCATTCGACCAATGGGGCGTCGAACTGGGAAAAGTCCTCGCGCAACGCATCATTTCTGAACTGGAGAGCACAACGGAACCGCAGCTTGCCCACGACAGTTCCACCAACAACCTGATCAAGTATTACCGTAAGTCGAAGCAGTCATAAGGGAGATGTGCGGAAGAGCAAACCAGAGTCTCAGGACTGAACAGCCCAGAAGCAGAAGCGAAGAGCGTGTGCAACAGGCCAAGCCACTGACCGATTTTTATGGCGAGGATCGTCATGAACTGGTGCAAAAACTCGCGTACCAACACTGGGAAAAAAGAGGGAGTCCACTTTGGTCACCGGAAATTGATTGGTTTGCAGCCGAAAAGACCGCACGCGCGTACCTGTTGGCCTCAGGAATTGGGCTTGGGCCAGACGAGGATCTGTACTCCTGACTGGCGTGGCTTGAACATTGAACACGAACGTTCCACAACTAGAGAACTAAGGACCATCTTATGAGCACCAATCGCGTGGCACGCCCGACCTCCGCTAAAGTCGTTCCCATGACCTCCAGCGCGACTAATGTTTCAGACGTTCTGCAACAGTACGGTTACGGCGCTATGCCGTTTCTCGGGACGGAAAATGCTTTTTATGAACGGCACCTGGTTTTTGACAGAGCGATCGATCCCAAAGTAGCGAGTGCGCGTGAGCGCTTTGAGGCGTTCTCCCGTTCTGTGCGGGACATTCTCGCCCAGCGTTGGGTGCTGACCAAGAACACTTATGAGCGGGAGAATGCCAAACGCATCTATTACCTGTCCATGGAATTTCTCATCGGACGTTCGTTGGCCAACAACATCACCAACCTCTTGCTGGATCCGCTTCTGCCGGATGCAGCTCAAGAACATGGTATCGACTGGCTGGAGTTGATTGAGCAGGAACCAGACGCTGGGCTGGGCAACGGCGGCTTGGGACGCCTCGCGGCTTGCTTTCTCGACTCGATGGCGACCATGCAACTCCCCGGCACCGGGTATGGTTTGCGCTATGAGTACGGCATGTTCAAGCAGTCGATCGTAGATGGCTGGCAAAAAGAAAATCCAGACAACTGGCTCCGCGATGGCGATCCCTGGGAGATTGCCCGCCTTCACGAGAAAGTGGAAATCAGGCTAAACGTCTCATTCAAGTTGCAAGACGGTAGTTTTCAAGTCATCCCCGATCGGCCCTCAAGCCTGATCGGTATCCCGTTTGATCGTCCCGTGGTCGGATATGGCGGAAAGACGATCAACACGCTGCGCCTCTGGGCCGCGGCGGCGCCTGAATATTTCGATTTTGAGAAGTTTGGCACCGGCGACTTCGTGGGCGCACTCGGCGAAACTCTCGAAGCGGAGTCGCTTACCCGTGTGCTGTATCCCGACGATTCCACGACGAAGGGGCAGGGTCTCCGCTTTCTCCAGGAGTATTTCCTGGTCGCGTGTTCCATGGCCGACTTGGTGCGCCGGTTCCAGCGCCACAACTCGAATTGGGAAAAATTTCCCGAGAAAGCTGCAATTCAACTCAATGACACGCATCCTTCCATGTCAGTCCCTGAACTGATGCGAATCTTGCTCGACGATGCGCACTTGGAATGGGACCGGGCCTGGGACCTGACGAAGAAGACACTCGGGTACACGAATCACACCTTGCTGCCTGAGGCGTTGGAGAAGTGGCCGGTGGCGTGGTTTGAGACACTGCTTCCTCGTCACTTGGAGCTCATCTACGAGATCAATCGTCGTTTGCTCGATGAAGTTCGGGTTCGCTTCCCGGGCGATGAGGGGCGTGTACAGCGCATGAGCCTGGTGGAAGAAGGCAGGCCGCGCAAAAACCGGATGGCCAACCTTGCCATTGTTGGCTCGCATAGCACCAACGGAGTGTCTGCTGTCCACTCCAAGCTTCTGCGAGCCACGACGGTCAAGGATCTTGCGGAAATGTTTCCCGAGCGTTTCAGCAACAAGACAAACGGAGTGACGCCGCGGCGCTGGTTGCTCGAGGCCAATCCCGCGCTGGCCCGCGAAATCACGGAAGTCATCGGAGATCGCTGGATTACTGATCTTAGCCTGCTCAAACAGCTCAAGCCATTCGCGGAGGATTCCAATGCTCGCGAACGCTTCCTCAAGTCAAAGCGAGAGGCCAAGGTGCAGTTTGCCAATTGGCTCAAGTCAACGTCGGGGACTGTCGTTGACCCGGATAGTATCTTCGACTGCCACATCAAGCGTATTCACGAATATAAAAGGCAATTGATGAATGCGCTGCGGATTGTGATTGTTTATAACCGGCTGCGGGAGAATCCCGCCATGAAGATGGTGCCTCGGACATTCTTCTTCGCTGGTAAAGCAGCGCCGGCTTACAAGCTGGCCAAGCTCATCATAAAGTTCATCAACAACCTTGCGGACACGATTGACGCCGACCCGGCGGCGCGCGGCCGGCTCAACGTCGTCTTTCTCCCTGAGTACAACGTTTCGTTGGCCGAACGGCTGATTCCAGCCAGCGACGTCTCCAACCAGATTTCGACGGCCGGCTACGAGGCCAGCGGAACCAGTAACATGAAATTCATGATGAACGGAGCCTTGACGGTCGGAACCCGCGACGGTGCGACCATCGAAATGGTGGAGGAAGCCGGAGAAGAGAACATGTTCCTGTTCGGGCTCACTGTGGAGGAAGTCGAGAACAGCCGCGCCTGGTACGACCCGCACTGGCATTATGAAAATGAGCCCGAGACTCGAGCCGCTCTGGACTTGATTTTCTCTGACTACTTCAGCCGCAATGAACCAGGAGTGTTCGCTCCATTGCGCGATATGCTTCTGACCCGGGGTGATCACTATATGCATCTGGCAGACCTGAGCTCGTATTGCAATGCACAAGACCGGCTCGGCGCGCTCTACGCCGAACCCGGCGCATGGGCGCACAAAGCAATCCTGAACGTTGCCAGCTCCGGGAAGTTTTCGAGCGATCGCTCGATTGCGGAATACGCCAGCGAGATTTGGAAGGTGGAACCATGCCCAGTACTCTAGAAGCAAAATCCGCGACAGGTGAACGCATTTCCCCGCTGGCCGGCAAACCAGCGCCGAAGGAATTGCTGGTGGACGTGGCTCGCCTGGAGAAGGAATATTTCGAGCGGCGTCCCGACCTGGATGATCCAAACCAGCTAGTTAGCTTCGGCACCAGCGGACACCGGGGCTCACCCCTCCGCGGCACATTTAACGAAGCGCACATCCTCGCAATTACTCAAGCGATCTGCGAATACCGGCGCGAGCAGGGAACCGGCGGCCCGCTTTATATGGGGAAAGACACCCACGCAGTCTCGACGCCCGCGCAGCGCACCGCCCTCGAGGTGCTGGCGGCTAACGGGGTAGAAACAATCATTCAGCAAGGCGACGGGATAACTCCGACGCCGGTTATCTCGCGAGCGATTCTGGTTTACAACCGTCGGCGCGAGAAGAATGATCATCTAGCCGACGGCATCGTCATTACGCCATCGCACAATCCCCCCGAGGATGGAGGCTTCAAGTACAACCCGCCCAATGGCGGCCCGGCTGATACCGACGTGACCCGCTGGGTAGAGAATCGCGCCAACGAATTGTTGCGAGCAGGGAATGCAGGGGTCAAGCGAATTCCGTTTACCAAAGCGATCCGGTCAGCAACCATTCACCAGGAAGATTTCGTCCTGCCGTATGTTCGTGATCTTAAAAATGTTGTTGACATGGATGCGATTCGCGGCGCTCACCTTAAACTTGGCGTTGATCCATTGGGAGGAGCCTCGCTTCCTTACTGGGAGCCCATCAACTCGATTTACGGGCTGGACATCGTCGTCACCAACAAAATAGTCGACCCGACGTTTTCGTTTATGACCGTTGACCACGACGGCAAAATTCGCATGGACTGTTCGAGTCCCTACGCGATGGCCCGGCTGGTCGCCCTGAAAGATCAGTATCAGGTAGCTTTCGGGAACGATACCGATGCTGACCGCCATGGCATCGTAACTCCGGTTGCGGGTTTGATGAATCCGAATCATTACCTCGCCGTTGCCATTCGCTATTTGCTCGAGCACCGGCCCCAGTGGCGTAATACAGTTGCAGTGGGAAAAACGCTGGTGAGCAGCAGCATGATCGACCGAGTCGTCAAGAAGCTCGGCCGCAAGCTCAGCGAAGTGCCGGTTGGTTTCAAGTGGTTTGTGCCGGGCCTGGTCGATGGCTCGTTCTGTTTCGGCGGAGAGGAAAGCGCTGGTGCGAGTTTTCTTCGTCTTGATGGCACAGCATGGACGACCGACAAGGACGGGCCGATCATGGACTTGCTGGCGGCAGAGATTACCGCGCGAACTGGCAAGAATCCCGGAGAACATTATCGCGAACTGACGGCGGAGTTCGGCACGCCGTACTACACGCGCATCGACGCGCCCGCCACTCCCGAGCAGAAAGCAAAGTTGGGAAAACTCACGCCGGACGCGGTAAAGGAGTCAGACCTGGCGGGCGAGCCAATCACCGCCAAACTCACCAAAGCCCCGGGCAACGATGCCCCAATCGGCGGCTTGAAAGTTGTGGCGGAGAGCGGTTGGTTTGCAGCGCGACCCTCCGGTACGGAAAACATTTATAAGATCTACGCCGAGAGTTTCAAGAGTCCGACCCACCTGAACGCAATTTTAAGGGAAGCCGAGGAAATGGTGAACAGGGCGCTGGGTTCCGCTTCGGTTGTTCAGGACGATGTCCGGCCATGAACGACAACGGCGGGCTCACCAATGGATGCGGATGAAAAAAGAAACACTTGTGAACAATTCAAACCTCGAAGTGCGCGCCAACTTAGCCGGCACTGTCCATTCCGTGGGTGCGCCACCTACCAGGCGCCCGACATGGGAGCAGGCTGAGGGTTACCCATTGCCGCTTGGACTCAAGTGGATCGAGGAGGAGCATGCATTCAACTTCGCGGTTCATTCCGAACATGCGGAGAGCGTCACTCTGTTGCTCTATTCTCCAGCCGATCTGGTGAATCCTGTTCTGACGTTTCAATTGGATTTTTTGCACAACAAGTCGGGGAGGATTTGGCACTGCCGGATCCCACTTACAAAGCTTGGTGACGCCCGTTATTACGCGTATTCGGTCGCGGGAGAGACGATTCCTCAACTGCACAGTTTCGATCCGCAGAAGGTCCTGCTCGACCCGTACGCGAAATGCATTTTCTTCCCACCGGGATTCGACCGCAACTTGGCAATGCGAGAAGGATCCAACGCAGGCCACGCGCCTTTGGGAGTGCTGACTGATCACCGATCGACATTTGACTGGTCGGGGGCTCGGGCTCCGTATCATGAGTCGGATGCGGTCATCTACGAACTTCACGTGAAAGGCTTCACGAAGAACCCAAACTCAGGTGTCGATCCATCGCGTGCCGGCACTTACGCCGGTCTGGTGGAAAAGATTCCATACTTAAAGGAACTTGGGGTGACGGTTGTCGAACTGATGCCGGTTTTTCAGCGTGATCCACAGGAGGGCGACTACTGGGGCTACATGCCATTGAATTTCTTCGCGCCGCACGCTCAGTACGCGAGCACACACCAGACTGATCAGCAGCATCTTGAATTCAAGAATATGGTGAAGGCTTTTCATCAGGCCGATATCGGCGTGGTGCTGGACGTGGTATACAACCACACTTGCGAGGGCGACTACAAAGGGCCGATTTACAGCTTCAAGGGCCTCGACAGCGCCGGCTATTACATGCTGTCCTCCGATCCGGCAAACCCCTATGCCAATTACTCCGGCACCGGCAATACCTTGAACTTCGGTCAGGCGCATGTGCGCAAGATGGTGATTGATAGTTTGCGTTATTGGAAGCGAGGGATGCATATCGACGGATTCCGCTTTGATCTGGCATCCGTATTCAGCCGCAACGCAGACGGATCTCTCAACTGGGGCGAAGCGCCCATCTTCAGTGAAATCGCCGCTGATCCAGAGTTAGGACGGGTGCGTCTGATTGCGGAACCCTGGGACACAGTGGCTTATCAGCTCGGCCGAGGATTCCCCGGATTGACCTGGCTCCAGTGGAACGGCCGGTTTCGTGATGAAGTTCGTCGTTTTGTTAAGGGCGACGCAGGGATGGTTCCCGAGGTGATGCGGCGTATCTACGGCAGCGATGACTTGTTTCCAGACAACCGCGCCGACGCTTATCACGCATATCAGAGTGTGAATTATGTAACGTCCCACGACGGCTTCACGCTCTACGATCTTGTTTCATATGACCGCAAGCACAATTGGCAAAACGGAAATAACAATCAGGACGGTACGGACGCGAACTACAGTTGGAATTGCGGGCAGGAGGGGGATGAGGGCGTCTCACCGGCAGTCCTCGCGTTGCGCCGCAAGCAAGTAAAGAATTTCTGCTGCCTGCTCTTCTTATCGAACGGGACACCGATGTTTCGGGCTGGGGACGAGTTCCTGAATACGCAATTTGGCAACAACAATCCCTACAACCAGGACAACGAAATTGGATGGCTGGATTGGAGTCAACTTCAGGCGAACCACGACATTTTCCGGTTCTTTAAGAAGATGATTGCGTTCCGAAAACATCATCCGTCGCTAAGCCGCAGCAGGTTCTGGCGGGAGGATGTTTCCTGGTACGGCGTCGGCCCGACGGTCGATCTATCCCACGACTCGCACAGCCTGGCATTCTGCCTGCACGGCGCTTCTCAAGGTGATGACGACATTTACGTGATGATCAATTCGTACTGGGAAGAGTTGGAGTTCCATGTTCAGGAGGGGAATGTACAGGAGGGAACCGCCCACGAGTGGAAGAGAATCGTGGACACCGCTTTGCCCAGTCCAGACGATTTCTCGGACGACGGAATCCCTTTAGAGCAAACGAAATACCTACTGGCTCCCAGATCGATTGTGGTCTTATGTCGACCCGTCTTACGCCAACCCACGAAAAGCGACACTCGCGAGAGTCCATGAGCACGCGATCGGGGTCATTGTCGTCGGTGGCGATTACAAAGATGCCGACAGTCAGGCCAGTTCGACCGTCCCCTGCAAAGTTACGACACACTTTACGGCACACCCAAAACATTAACCTCGGCAAGTGCTTGGAAAAGATGGTGAGCGCGGTAGGAATCGAACCTACAACCTACTGATTAAGAGTCAGTTGCTCTGCCAATTGAGCTACGCGCCCGCGGTGGGAATTCCGGCTGGGAAGACAAACCAAAATTATAGCATCGGCTGGTCATCGCGTCATCGCGCTCGCGCCAACTTGGCGTGCGCGCCGTTCGCATCACCTCCGTCGCATCCCGTCAGTCGGATATAGACGTGTCGGAATTCGACCAAGCATCAAGGCGGATGCAGATGAACTCTGCATCCGCCTCTTTTATGAATACTCCTGAGTTGAGAGCTGCGCTGCGCCGCCAACACGGTGGATGAGGCGGCTCACCCTGAGCTAGTTGGGCTGAGTCTTGCCTTCGACTTTTTGAGCGCCTTCTTCAGTCTTTTGGGCGCCCTTATTCACTACTTTTTTTGTGGTCTTCTTGGTTTTGTGGCCGACTTTTTGGGCGGTCTTCTGGGTGGCGTGCCCAGCGTCCTTGGCGGCGTCTTTTGTCGCGTGCCCGGCATCTTTCATGTCTTGCTTTGGGCTCTGTTGATCTTCCTGGGTCAACGCCATGGCGCCTGTTGCCATCGCAATCGACAAGAGCAGTACCGGAACATGTTTTCGTAAGTTCATCGATGTGTTTCCCCCTTTCGCCATGAGGCGATCCATCTTGGCGATCACTCTCGCCGTCAACTCCTGAATGAGCCGATCTACCGGCAAACCTTCCGGCCGCAGTTTTTCTATTCTGTGCCCGATGCGAACTTCTGGCCTGTGACCCTGCTGCGGACTCTGTCGCCAATCTCCTGCACGCGGTCGCTGATGGAGTCGCGCATCTGCTGCCCGCTCGAAGGAGCAAGCAGCATGGCGGCTCCTACTCCAACGCCAACGCCGACGGCGAAGCTGAGGACGTTGCGCATGGTGTGATCTTGCTCGGGGTAGAAAACGCTGGTAGCGTCAGCGACTGCGCTCTTGGCTTGGTGGGCAATTTCGGCAGCCCGATCGGAAGCGCGCTCGACCTGCTCGGCGCTCTGATCCATGATGTAAACGGCAGTCTTCAACAGAGACCGGAGAATCGAATTCCATCTCATTGTGATGTCCTTTCGTGGAAGTTAATCGAGAGCAAGAACGCGGCTATCCGCTCGCACTTCCCCGCGGAGTAAGGAAGAGTGAACGGACAGCTTCACGCGGATCGCTAGGCGGCGCGTGGACCCATAACAAAGTGCAGAACTAGTGAAATCACGGCGAACACGAGCAGTAGATGAATCAAGCCGCCTGCGACGTGGAAAACTGTAAAACCGCCCAGCCATGCGATCAACAGAACGACGAATAGGATGGTCCAGATGCTCATTAGTGTTCCTCCCGTGCCCGATTTCTTCGAGAGCGATTCGCCGCGAGTTTCGAAGACTGCGGCGGAAAGCATGACTCGCAAAACGTGTCGGCCCTATGCAGGCGACTTATCGAGGCTAGTTTGAAGACGCGGCACTGTCAGTAAGGCGAACCGTGTACTTCGCGGAAAACATTGAGGTAGTTCGAGCCAGGCTGGCGGGCAACTCTCTACTTCGACAACTCTGGTGAGGGGCGCTGCATCTGAAAATCGCGCAATCCGCTGGAGAATCGAATTCGCCGGCCTTGCGCACGAGTTCTTAAACTTTGGAGGCGCTTATGAATCGACTCCGGATTTTGCGCTCAATCGGTTTCGCGCTGCTGGCGTTTGTGGCCGTCGCGGTGGCGCAAGAGGTTCGAACGGACTACGACCATCACGCGAACTTCTCCCAGTACCACACGTATTATTTTGAAAAGGTTCAGGCCTCTGACGAATTGTGGCAGCGCCGCATTCAGGATGCGATCGATCACGACTTGCAAGCCAAGGGGTGGCAGCGCGTCGACGGCAGCGCCGACATCGCGGTCACGGCGGTAGGGGGCATTCGCGATCAACGCGAGTACCAAACGTTTTACAACGGCATGGGCGGATGGCGGTGGCGTGGAGCCTGGGGCGGAACCACTACCGAAGTTGAAACTTACGAAGTTGGAACCCTGGTGCTGGATTTATACGACGCCCACACGAAAGAGTTGGTGTGGCGCGGTACGGCACGTCAGACTCTCTCCGACAAGCCGGAGAAAAACGAAAAGAAGCTGGAGCATGCAATAGAGAAAATGCTGAATTCCCTGCCGCCAAAGGAGTAGTGGCGTTCTTAGCGAGGCAGGCAGCGCACGAGGCTGTTTATTGGCCCGGTTTTTCTTCTATACGACTTCGGATGTGGGCAAAACATCCTGCGCCGGACTTTGAACCGGGCGGCGTCGGCGGGAAGGCTGCATCATGGGCTGCGCTGCGGCGACGGTGCAAAACACGTAGAAGAGAGCCGCGTTGCCGGGTATTTGTAGGTTGAAGTCCACGAAGCTGTGAATGAGAATTCCCGTCAAGCCCAGGACACAAACCAAGGTCACAGCGCCGCCAATGTCGTCGATCCATTTGCTGAGCTTCGGGATAGCGCTGCGATAAATCAGGACGAGAAACCAGATCATCGTGCAGAAGCCCAGCAATCCCATCTCGGCGAGCAGTTGAAGGTAGTCGTTGTGGGCTTCATTCACAAAAAAATTGGTGTAGAAGCTGCGGAATTGGGGATACACCACGGGAAAACTGCCGAGTCCCCAACCGAGTATCGGCTTCATTCGGAACATGCGGATCGCGTCGCGATCGATGGAGAGACGCATGCCGCCGGAGATTTCCGTTCGGGTCTCGGACGAAATCGTCGATACCCGCTGCGTCAGTTCTTTTCCGCCCAGCCAAGTGAGAAGGGTTCCGAGAACGAGAATGAATGTTCCGGCAGCGATAGCGATGCGGACGCCTTTGCGTTGGCGAATCAAAAGCGTGCCGAGGATGATCAGCTCAACGACAATCGCCAACATGCCCCCGCGCGATCCGGAAAGAAAGATGGTGCCGGTCATTACCGCCGCCGCCACGCCCGCAACTAGGCGCTCTCGCGATTCCGCGAGGCGTGTCAGTGAAAACACGAGCGGAATTGGGACCAGAAGTTCCATCAGGCCCGCGTAGTGGTTGTGATTTACGTAAGGGCCGTAAATCCATCCGCCGAGGCGCGGCTGCCGCACCCAGTACAACTTGCCGTTGGATGAAACGCCTTGAAGCAGGGCCTGTGCCGCAATCGCCGCACCGTAGACAACAAAAATGAAAGCCAGCTTTTTCGCTTGCGAGCCGCGCACTAGACTCTGTCCAGAAAGAAAACAGAGCATGGCGTACGCGCAGTAGAGCATCGCTTGCGAAATCGTGTCGTGCGCGTAGGCGCTTCGCTGCAGAACCAACTGCGCGAGAATAAGCAGCGCGAAGGCGCCCATGGGCAGGTATAGCGGATTCCAGCGAATATTAATTTCACCGTCAACCCACTGCTTACCCAGCCAAAGAAGCGTGAGTAACGTCGCGCCAAGTTGCACAACCAGGATCGACCAGGGTTCGACTGCGCCGAAGGCGACAGGCCCGAACATGAGCACAGCGAAAGTACCGTACAGCAGGACGGAGTCAAGCTTCGCCGACAGCGCGCGCCGGTCCGTATGGTTGATCTCGGCGAAATATCGGGTCAAATGCATGCGATTGCCGATCATCGGTGGCTCGTGTTCATGCCGGTTTCTTGATGAGGCGGAAGTCGTCGATCCAAAGCTTACCACGGATAGGATTTCCCTCAGGAACGCGTCGGACCCGCAGTACGACCAGCTTGCAGTCGGGTCCGGTGGTGAAATCTCCGCCGGCAGATTTCCAAAATCCAGCTTCCCTCAAATCGTCACTGTCGTAGTACACGGCTTGCGTGTACATATCTTGAATCGTGAAGTGCGGTCCGCCCGCGCCTTCCATTTCTCCGTTCTTGTAGTAAGCGGAAAATTCGTAGGCGGTGTTGGGCTGCAACGGAATGAGCTGGTAAATTCCTGCGTCGCTTATGCCTGCGCCGTCGAACGAAATAAGCAGCGAGCGCCGTCCGGCGTGGAAGTCGCTGGGGTCGAGGGTGAGAGTGACGCTGCGCTGCTTCTGATATTGCCAGTCGAAGCCACCGTTCAGCACATCCTGGCTGAAAGTGCCATTAACGATCATGTTGTTGGCTGCGGGCAGGTAAGCATTCAGGCCGAACCGATTCGCGGCTTCCCGCCAGACCAGCACCGCCTGATCGACTTCTTTGTGCAGGATCAAATAGCGAAAGTATTCGTAAACGTTACGGAGCTCGAACGGATCGCGGGTCTGCATGAGCGCGCTCCAAACCTTCGCTGCTCCGGCAGTTTCCTGCTTCGATTGCAACAGCGTGAGAAATGGAAGATAAGCGTCGGCGCGAGCTGGAACCACGTCGCGAAGCAGCGCGTCGACGTCCGGCTCGACCCGCCAGCAAAACTGAATCGCGGGAGTGTTTAGAGATGGATCGTTAGCCATTACGACGCGAAATTCGCGCAATGCCTTTTCGTTTTCTCCGCGCACCAGATAAAGATTGGCGGCCTCCCAGGCGACGTCAGGAGTCATGGAGTCGGCCTGGATCGCATGCTCGAGCGCCGATGTTTGATTCGCCGTGTCGCCAATGACCTGATAGGCGCGAGCGAGATCGAACCAGTAGCGCGCGGAGTGGGGATTCAGCTGAACCGTATCCCGGTAAGGATGAACTGCTGCAACCGGATCACGCGCGATGAGTTCGTGATAACGTCCGACGCGATTGCGATACTCGGCATTTCCGGGATCAAGCCGCGCAGCGCGCTCCAAACTGGCGAGATCGACTCGATCGCCAAACCACGCGGCCGCGAACTCACGCGTCACGAAAGTTACATACGTGAGCGCGAGCGCCATTGCGCCCGCCACCACAAGGCGCTTGCGAAGCGGAGCGTTGAACGGAATCTTCATTATGACGTTGGCCAGAGTTGAATTGGGGTTGGTGCGCCACCGCTGCCAGGCCGCATCGTTATTTCATATTCTATGCGCTGCTCGACGACGGAGCCTCAGCTTCTTCTTCGTCATCATCGTCATGCGCTGCGCTATTGCCGGATCCGCTGGTCGATGATTCGTCGCGGTAATATTGCGCGTATTTGCCCTGATATTCGTAGTAATAGTAATAGTCGGGCGAACTGAGATCGACCGCATTCAGCAGCACGCCCGCGACTTTGGCATTCACTTGCGCGAGAATATCGCGCGAGCGCCGCAGCGCATGCTTGGTGGTCTGTCCTGAGCGAATCACCAGCACGATGGCATCGGCGCGAGGTGAAAGCACGACTGCGTCGGTGACAGAGAGGGTGGGTGGCGTATCGACAACGATGTGATCGTATTGCTCGCGAAGTTCAAGCAGGATGTCGCGCATCTGGCTTGACGCCAACAACTCAGCCGGATTGGGGGGCGGAGTGCCGGCCGGCAGGACGAATAGATTGGGAAGAATCGAGGTCCGGGAAATGGTCTGCTCCAGCGTCGCGCTGCCAGTGAGCACGTTGCTCAAACCGCTGCGCGGACCCATCCCCAATGTCTTGTGAATGCTCGGCCGCCGCAGGTCGGCGTCGATCAGCAGAACTCGGACGCCTTTCTGCGCCAGCACCACCGCGCAGTTGATGCTGGTCGTACTTTTGCCTTCTTGCGGAAGCGCGCTGGTAATCATGATGACCTTGGGTGGCGCGCCCAGGTTTGAGAGCAGCAGCGAGGTGCGCAGAGCGCGATAGGACTCGGCCATTTGCGATTGCGGCCGGGCCTGGGTTACCAACTCCACCGCTTCTTTCGACGATGCGAGGACCAGCCTCTTGGCACCCGCGCCGTCCCGCGTGGACTTCGATCCCAACGGAATCATGCCCAGGGGTGCAAGGCCGGAGATCATCTGGGCCTGCTCGGTGGTGCGCACGGTGTTGTCCAAACCCTCAAGCATGAATGCGAGGCCGACGCCTGACGCCAATCCCAGCACGATCGAAAACATCAGGTTCCGCGGGACGTTCGGCTCGATGGGGCCGCCGGGCGGGCGCGCGCTATCGACGATGCGGAAGTTGTTGGATTTCAATCCGGCTGAGACGCCTGCTTCTTTGAGCTTTTCCAGAAGCCCTTCGTAAAGCTGGCGGTTCGATTCAACGTCGCGCTTGAGCAGCGTGTATTCAATCGCGCTCTCGTTGAGCTTGTTCGCTTCCTGCTTCTGGCGTTCCAGCGCATCGTGCAGAAGATTTTCGCGCTGCAACGAGGTCATATATTCCCCGCGTACTTTGCTCGCGATTTTCTTCATCTCCGCCTGCACTTGCGAATCGATTTCTTTGAGCTGATTGCTCAATTGCGCCAGCTTGGGATACGAAGGGCCAAACTGAGTATTGAGATCCGCGACCTGAATTTTAAGGTCCGCTTCTTTCGAGCGCAGCACTTCAAGTAACTGAGACGCGGATTGAGATCCCGACGTGGAGTCAAGTCCCCCCGCGCTGGATGCAATGGCGTCAGGATCCCCCGACTCGACGAGACGATAGAAAGCTTCCTTTGCCATCCGTTCGGTTTCGGCTGAGGTCAACTCCTTATTCAGTTCGTCAAGCTTGGCGGTGATGATGTTCTGCTTTTCGTCGATGCCGAGAATTTCGTGTTCTTTCTGGTAGCGCACCAGTTTTTCCTGGGAGGTCTCGACCTTCATCTGTAAATCGACGAGTTGTTTCGAGAGCCAGTCGGAGGCCTGCATCGTCGACTCGAAGCGGGCTTTGAAATTATTTTCCACATACGTCTGCATCAGCGTGTTGACAACGTTCGCCGCCATCTGGCTGTCGGGACTGCGATAGTGGACCTCAATGATGCGCGTGTTCGGGCTAAGGGAGACGCGAAGGTTCGATTTAAATCCGCCGACCATGGCAGATGCTTTTGTGGGATCGACCTGCAAGGGATCGGGGGCGAGGTCGAATGTGGAAGGAGGCGGCGCGCCTCCGCCGAACTCCGGGCGGCGATCGAGATTCAACTCGCGAATCACTTGCAGGGCGAGCAGATCGCTCTGCAAAATCTTGACTTCGGTTTCAAGTTCCGTGGGATCGTAGTAGTCGAGGGTGAAGCTGCCCGAGTCTTTGAAGTTCAGGCTCGAATCGGGCTTGTTAATGGCAATGGTGCCGCCCGCTTCGTAAATGGGAGTCATTCTAAGGCTGGCGATGGCGACAACGGAAAAGATCACGACCACGCAGGCGATCACGATCCATTTACGCTTGGAGAGAACCCGGAGATATTCGCCGATGGCGGATTCCTGAGAAGGCAAGTCTTGATAGATGCGGGGACCCGGAGGCCTTCCCATATCCAGGGCTGAGGCGGACTGAATTTCACGAACCGTATTCGCCTGTATCAGGGCTCCGGAATCCATGCCTGCTCCTCAATATTCTTGAACGGCTCGCGGCCAGCGCTGGCCCGTCGTGCACACGTACCCATCAAGTCCCGGTTCGAGGAGGCTGGTTCGTCGCGCAGGGAATATACGCACTGGGTAGTTGGAGAGTTCGACGCTATTCTAGCATCGTGACCAAGAAAAACGTTCGCGAATTTTTTGAGGCCAGGCGCCTTGCAAGCTATCGGAAGACGGCGCGGAGCGGTCGAACTCCGCTATACTGACTCGCAATGCGGTTGTTCTCTGTCTTCGGATTCGGGGAACGGGTTCGAACCGGTTCGGTGAGCGTGCAAAATCTAGTCAGGCGGTTGGGATGAATTGGTCGGAACAGGTCGTTCTGGTTACAGGCGGCACCGGATCGTTCGGGAAAAGGTTCGTCGAGGTCATGCTGAAGGAGCACCACCCGAAACGGTTGGTAATTTTCAGCCGCGATGAACTCAAGCAGCACGACATGCGGGCAGCGGGTTTCGACCATCCCAGCCTGCGCTATTTCATCGGCGACGTTCGCGATGCGGCGCGCCTGGATCGCGCGTTTACGGGCGTAACCGTTGTGGTTCACGCGGCTGCGCTCAAGCAGGTTCCGGCCTGCGAGTACAACCCCTTTGAAGCCATCCAGACTAATATCATGGGCGGTCAGAATGTCATCGACGCCGCCATCAATCGCGGTGTGCGGCGGGTTTTGGCCTTGAGCACCGATAAGGCCGTCAATCCGATCAATCTCTACGGCGCCACCAAGTTGTGTGCGGAAAAAATGTTTGTGCAGGCCAACGTTTACGCCGGGGCGCAGGACTCGCGCTTCAGTTGTTCGCGCTACGGCAACGTGGTGGGCAGCCGGGGTAGCGTGATTCCTGTGTTTATGGAGCAGCGACGCCGCGGCCGTATCACTCTTACCGATCCGCGCATGACCCGTTTCTGGCTCACGCTCGATCAGGGAGTGCAGTTCGTAGTCAGCAGCATCGAACAGATGCATGGCGGTGAGATTTTCGTTCCAAAAATTCCCAGCATGCGCATGATCGACCTGGCTGAGACCATTGCGCCGGGATGCGAAGTTGAGACCATCGGCATTCGTCCGGGAGAGAAGCTTCACGAGGTTCTCATTTCAGAAGACGAAGCGCGCAACGCCCTGGAAACGGATGACCGTTACATCATTCAGCCTTCGCATCCGTGGTGGAAGCGCGACCATTGGGTGAATGCGAAGCCTCTGCCGGAGGGCTTTCGTTTTGCCAGCGACAATAATGCTCAGTGGCTGACCAATCAGCAATTGCAGGATTTAGTCGGTCCACACGCTCCCGAAGAAGAGCCAATTCCCGCGAAGGTTTCCGCTTAGCTATGAGCGTTACCACCATCAGTTCGCAGGCTCTTGCCATTCACGGCGGATTACCGGTACGCAATTCGTTTCTTCCCTACGGTCACCAGGCAATCGATGAAGCGGATATTCAGGCCGTGGTCGATGTGCTGCACTCGGAATGGCTTACCACCGGGCCGAAGGTGGGCGAATTTGAAGAGGCGTTTGCCCAACGCGTGGGCGCGATGCATGCGGTGAGTTTTAGTTCTGGCACTGCCGCGCTGCACGCCGCTGCTTTCTCCGCAGGACTGAAGCCTGGCGACGAAGCGATTACCACTCCGATGACGTTCGCAGCCACGGCGAATTGCGCGTTGTATGTAGGCGCGACGCCGGTCTTCGCCGACGTCAGCCCGGACACTCTGAATCTCGATCCCAATCAAATCGCGCAGAAGATCTCTTCAAAGACGCGTGTGATTCTGCCCGTGGATTACGCGGGTCATCCGGCGGATCTGTCGCTGATCCTGGAGATTGCCCGCAAGAATAATCTTGTGGTGATCGAAGATGCCAGCCACGCTGTCGGCGCGGAGTCTCAGAAGCGGCTGGTTGGCAGTATCGCCGACATGACCGTGTTCAGTTTTCATCCCGTGAAGCATATTACGACCGGGGAAGGCGGCATGGTCACCACGAATAATCCGCAGTTCGCCGAAACCTTGCGGCGCTTCCGCAATCACGGCATTTCCAGCGACGCCCGCCAGCGGCAGGCGGCAGGACAGTGGTATTACGAGATGGTGTTGCTGGGGTTCAATTACAGACTGCCGGACATCGCGTGCGCACTGGGTCTGGAGCAACTGAAAAAACTGGATGCAAACCTGGCAAGGCGGCGGGAGATCGCCCGCCGCTATACCGCGGCCTTCGAAAAGATTTCCGCCGTAACTTCGCCCGCGGTCAGGGAAGATGTGAACCCGGCATGGCACTTGTACCCTATTCGGCTGCAACTGAAGGATCTCAAGGCCGACCGGGCGGAAATATTTCGCGCTCTTCGTGCGGAAAATATTGGAGTGAATGTGCACTACATTCCTGTGCATCTGCATCCCTACTATCGCGACCGATTCGGATTTCGCGGCGGAGAATTTCCGATTGCCGAGGATGCCTACCAGCGGCTGATCAGCCTGCCCATGTTTCACGGCATGAGCGACCGGGATGTGAACGATGTAATCGAGGCGATGAATAAAATCATAGGACATTACAGCCAATGACCAGTGTTACGAGAAATGGGGAACCCAATTCAGCTTCGATGGCCGAGTCGGTGGAAACCGCGCAGACGGGAGTGTGGAAAAGCGACTTCGGCCGTGAATACACAGAGCGCAACACCTTTGAGGTTGATGCTCTTGACACTCTTTACCGTAAGAACTACGGACTGACCAGGAAGCAAATCAACGAGACCTTTTTGCGTGGCGTTCCGCGCGATGCGAGCTTCCTGGAAGTGGGCTGCAACACCGGAAACCAATTACTGCTTTTGCAGCGAATGGGATACTTTAATTTGTCCGGCATCGAACTCCAGCCCTATGCATTGGAGATTGCGAAATCGCGCGCCCATGACATTTCGTGGATGCAGGGTTCGGTCCATGCGCTGCCGTACGGAGATAGATCGTTCGACATGGTTTTCACATCGGGAGTGCTGATCCACATTGCGCCTGAAGATCTTCCGCGCGCCATGGACGAAATCTATCGTGTCGCCAAAACATACATCTGGGGGTTTGAGTACTACGCCCCGGAAACGACCGCGGTGAAATACAGAGGCAACGACGGGCTCTTGTGGAAAATGGACTACGCCCGACGTTATCTCGAACGTTTCAAAGATCTGCGGCTGATCCACGAGCAGCGGATTCCCTACATCGAGAATCCCAACGTCGACACTGCGTTTCTTCTGACAAAAACCTTTTGAGCCATAAGGTGTGCTCAGACGCGGAGGAATATTGAAGGTTGTTGCCATCGTCCAGGCCAGGGTTGGCAGCACGCGCCTGCCGGGAAAAGTTCTTAAAGACATTGAAGGCGAAACCATGCTGGCGCGTGTCGTGAATCGTTTGCGCAGGGCGAGGTTGGTCGACGAAGTACTGGTGGCGACTACTGATAACGAGGCGGATGACGCGATTGTCCAGGAATGCAGAGGTAGTTCAATCCCGGTTTTCCGAGGCGACGAGCGCGACGTGCTGGATCGCCATTTTCGTGCAGCTCAACTGACGAAGGCGGATGTTGTGGTTCGAGTCACCTCCGATTGCCCTCTGATCGACCCGGAGGTTACGGATAAGACGATCCATGCGTTCCTGGATGGGCGGCCTGATTACGCCTCAAACGTCGTGGTGCGAACCTATCCACGCGGACTTGATACTGAGGTTGTGTCTTTGCTGGCGCTTGAACGCGCCTGGCGTGCCGCCAATCAAAGCTACGAGCGCGCTCATGTGACGCCTTATATTTACGAACATCCGGCGGAATTCAA
>Ga0210410_10001626_pt1 | contig 20868 bp, 18 predicted proteins | sample IncBWC4MmetaG_FD_161058 | JGI IMG/M metagenome (GOLD analysis project Ga0210410, IMG submission 161058) | Forest soil microbial communities from Barre Woods Harvard Forest LTER site, Petersham, Massachusetts, United States - Inc-BW-C-4-M | ecosystem: Environmental > Terrestrial > Soil >... | reverse complement strand
CAGGGTCGAAACGACGCACGAGGTCAGCGTGAGCGACCTCGCGCAGCGCGTACTCACCTTTTCCTCATCCTCGCCTGCCGCGCTCGGCGACAAAGTGGATGCCATGCTGACCGATCTCGAAGCGCGGCTTTCGCCATTCAGCCATAGCGGCAGCGTCACCGAGACCCTGGTGTCGGCGGCCGATATCATCCAGCGCTAGATCAGCCCTCGCAGTATCTGCGCGGCCTGCCAGCGCAACCGCAAGGCCTCGGAGCTGAAGGCGCTGGAGCATTCCTCCTCGCGTTCACCCTCGAGCAGCGCTGCGCCGCAATGCCGGCAGATGCGCGCCGACATCGGCTCCGCCCTGCCCACTGCGCCGCGTTGGCGATAGCGCGAGAGGTCGACGACGTTGCGCGATGAAATTATGAGTTCCTCAACCATTGCTGTCCTCGTGGCCGAAGCGCGACTTCTTTCGCGCGCCGGCGTGTTGTCGAGCCTCATCTCTCTGGCGGAAATCCGCGCCCGCTTTCCGCGGATCGGCTCATGGCAGTGTTATCGCAGAGAAGTTTCGCTCAAACGTTCAGCGCAACGCTCAAATTTTACCGGAGCGATTGCGGCAGGCGTTTCGAGCATCGCCTCAAGACTTCGCTAACGATTGATCGCCGCCTCTTCACCTCACCCTGCTTTGGGGAGAGGGAGAGGAAAGAAGTCACAGCCACTTCTTCCACTTGAATATCCAGTAGGGAACGATCGCCGCGGCGATCATGGCGACGACGGCGAGCGGATAGCCGTGGGCCCATTCGAGCTCCGGCATGTCCTTGAAGTTCATGCCGTAGATCGAGGCGATCAGGGTCGGCGGCATCAGGACCACGGCCATGACCGAGAACAGCTTGATGATGTTGTTCTGCTCGAGATTGACGACGCCAAGCATCGCATCCAGCACGAAGGTGATCTTGTTGGAGAGATAGGAGGCATGGTCGGTGAGCGAGGTCACGTCGCGCTGCATGGTCTTGAGCTGCTCGCGCATGTCCTTGCTCCATTTGACGCCTTCCATCACCGCCGACAGGAAGGTGACAATGCGCCCGATCGAGACCAGACTCTCGCGCACCTTGGAGGTCAGGTCGCCCTTGCGGCCGATCGCGATCAGGATCTGCGAGTAGCGCTTGGCGCTGCCGTGTCGTTCGCTTTCGGGCTCGAAGATGTCGTGGGAGACGGTGTCGACGTCGGCGCCGATGCGCTCCAGGATGTCGGCACAGCGGTCGATCACCGCATCGAGCAATTCCATCAGCACCATCTCGCCGGTCAGGCCGGGCGAGCAGGAACGGCCAAGCTTGTATTCGACCACCGCGAACGGCTTTGGCTCGTCATAGCGCACCGTCACCAGGCGATGGCCGGCGAGAATGAAGGTCACCGCCGTCGTCTTCGGCGTTTCGGTATCAGACTGGCACATCAGCGTCGCGGTCATGTAGCGCGCGCCGTTCTCGATATAGAGCCGGCTCGAGATCTCGATCTCCTGCATGTCCTCCCGCGTCGGCACCGCGATGCCGGCGAGTTTTTCCACCGCCTTGTCCTCGGCCTGGGTGGGTTTGACGAGATCGATCCAGACCGCGTTCTCCGGCAACGCGGCGAGGTCGGCGGCGGAGGCTTTCTTGAGCGAGGATTCCTGGGGAACAAACACAGAAAGCATAGGGTACTCCGGACGACACTCGACTTAGCCAAACCGGCATAGCTCGATTCTGGCGAGCAGCTGATGACGTCGCATTAACCGGCCGTTGGTATTTGTGGCGCGTTGGTGGCTGTAGCGTGGCACGGATTCGCTGATCTGGGCAGACTTGCCCAAGATTCAGCCGAAATCAGCACCCCTTGCGGCAAAAAAGACACAACGCCGGTCTCGCAACGCGGGATGAGCGTCTAAGTTCTGGAATTTAGACCGGCTTCCGCGATAATAAGGATTAACTGAATCATGGCGTTTGGGGCGCAGGATGGCGCCTCGCGGACGCAAAGACTTTCGATCGGAAGTGCACCATGCCGTCGCTCAAGGTGAAACTGGCCGTTTTGGCCGCCGGTTTGTTGTTGTCGGGTTGCATGCAATCCGCGACCTATGAGGCAACCAACACCACCGCCTTCAAACCGCGCGACAAGGAATTTCTGGCGAAGATCCGCTACACCAACACGCCGGTCGCCGAGCCCTTCCGTCGCGCGATCGTCGACTATCATCGCAAGGAATCGCCCGGCTCGATCGTGGTCGATTCCGACAACCACTATCTCTACTACGTGTTGAACGACGGCAAGGCGATCCGCTACGGCATCACCGTCGGCGAAGAAGCCATGGCCTGGTCGGGTATCGCCAAGGTCGGCGCCATGACCGAGTGGCCGGCGTGGCATCCGACCAAGGGCGAGATCGAGCGGCTGGGGGTTCCCACCTTCGTCGCCCCCGGTCCCGACAATCCGATGGGCTCGCGCGCCATGTATCTCTACGCCAACGGCAAGGACACGTTGTTCCGGTTGCATGGCACTAACCAGCCCGAATATATCGGCGCGTCGATCTCGTCCGGCTGCATCCGCCTGACCAACGAAGATGCGATTGACCTCTATAACCACGTGAAGATCGGAACCATCGTGGTGGTGCTCGAACCGCACCATGGCGACTCGCCCTACAACTCGCAGATGGCGCTGCAGGGCGGTGGCAATCCAATGTTCAACTTCCAATAATTCGGGGTCTTTTCCTCGATACCAAAGAGCGCCGGTTTTCACCGGCGCTTTTTTGTTGGGGATTTGAATTTTCGGATTCGTAGGGTGGGCAAAGCGAAGCGTGCCCACCATCAAGCTTCGGATTGAAGATGGTGGGCACGGCGCTTCGCGCCTTTGCCCACCCTACAGCACCGCAAACGCGGGACGAGCGAATGCACCGCTACTGGCGCTTCTTCTTTGACGCGGGCTTCTTTGCCGGCGGCGGATCGGCCGGCTGAGCGGCCTCATCGCTCGCGGCCGGCTCGGCCGCATCGGGCTTCGCCGCTTCACCCTTGTCGCCATCCGACTTCGCGGCGACCTCGCGCGGCGGCGCGTCTTCGGGGCGCTCGGCCGGCATCAAGGGCGCGATCTGCGGCAGGGGATCGTAGATCTCCCAATGGCAGAGCTTGAACTTGTTCTGGTGCTCCATCAGGTCGAGATGGATGTGCTCCTCATGATAGCCGTCCGAGCCGGGCCCGAGCACCGTGACGAAGCGCGAGCACACCGAATGCAGCACGGCCTCGCGCGTCTCGTGCGCGACATGCGGGTCGGTCAGCGCGATCGAGCGGCCGTCCGCGAGCTTGAAGGCGCGCACGTCGAGCGCATTGGCGCGGCCATGCTCGGACAGATGGGCGCCGGGGATGCGGTTGAAGCCGCGGCATTCATAGGAATCGTAATTGTCGAGCGTGGTGATCTCGCTGCCGAGCTTTTGCGTCAGGGCTGCGATATCGGTGCGGACCCAGTCGGCGATCTCGGTCGCCATCGAGCAGCGCAGCGTCGCGGCCGGCGTCAGCGCAACGCGCTTCTTGTCCGGCAGCACAATCGCCTCGAGCCGCACGAGGTCCGTGCCGCCGCAGCCGCCGGGCCCCTTGATGTCGGGAATGCTCGGCGCAATCGCGATGTCTTCCGTCAGTGCAAGCCGGCAAGCGGACGGCTGAGGCGCCGCTGGCGCGGGCGGAGTTGCCGGCGCCGCCTGCTCGGCGGGCTTGTCCGGCTCGGTCGGCTGGGCCGTCGCCGCCGGGCTGTCGCTGCCTGAATCCGGCGCTTCCGCCGGGCGCGGCCTTGGCAACGGAATTTTCGCTGGATGCACGCCCCCGCGCAGCCGCGGCGAGCCGTCACTGAACAGGTCGATCAGGTTGAGCGGCTTGGCGGCCGCAGCCGGTTCGGCTTGCATGCCAAGCAGGACGAGCGCGGTTACCGCGGTAACCATTTGGGCGCGATATGCCCACTTGCGATGTCCGTTCTCCGCGATAAGGTCCATGACAATTCCAAGATCAAGCGGCTGGCCCGGTTTCCCAAAGCAGGCACGGCGCAAGCAAATAACATTCTCAGGAGGGATTCGGATGCTTGGTTTGATGCAAGATTGGCCCTTGCTCTGTCATCGGATTATCGAGCACGCGGCGAAGTATCACGGCACCCAGGAAATCGTCACCCGCTCGGTCGAAGGTCCCATTGTCCGCACCAATTACGCCGAAATTCACAAGCGCGCGCTGAAAGTTTCGCAGATGCTGCAGCGCGACGGCATCAAGCTCGGCGACCGCGTCGCCACCATCGCCTGGAATACCTCGCGCCACCTCGAATGCTGGTACGGCATCATGGGCATCGGCGCGATCTGCCATACCGTCAATCCCCGGCTTTTTCCCGACCAGATCTCCTGGATCATCAACCACGCCGAGGATCGCGTGGTGCTGACCGACCTCACCTTCGTTCCCGTCCTGGAAAAGCTCGCCGACAAGCTGCCGACCGTCGAACGCTTCATCGTGCTGACCGACAAGGAGCACATGCCGCAGACCACGCTGAAGAACGCGGTCGCGTATGAGGAATGGCTGAAGCAGGCGGACGGCAATTTCGCCTGGAAGGATTTTGACGAAAACACTGCCGCCGCCATGTGCTATACCTCGGGCACCACGGGCGATCCCAAGGGCGTGCTCTATTCGCACCGTTCCAACGTGATCCACTCGTTCCTGGCCAATTCCAAGGACGCGCTCGGCACGTCTGCCAGCGACGTCATGCTGCCGGTGGTGCCGCTGTTCCATGCCAATAGCTGGGGCATCGCCTTCTCGGCGCCGATGATGGGCACCAAGCTGGTGATGCCGGGCCCGAAGCTCGATGGCGCTTCGGTCTATGAGCTGCTGTCGACCGAGAAGGTCACCCATACCGCAGGGGTGCCGACGGTGTGGCTGATGCTGCTGCAGCACATGGCCGCCAACAATCTCAAACTCCCGCATCTGGAGTTCGTCGTGTGCGGCGGCTCGGCGATGCCGCGCTCGATGATCAAGACCTTTGTCGACATGGGCGTGGTCGCGCGCCATGCCTGGGGCATGACCGAGATGAGCCCGCTCGGCACGCTCGCCGCGCTGAAGCCGCCGTTCGCCGAGCTCGAAGGCGATGAGCAGCTCGACGTGCTGCAGACCCAGGGCTTCCCGCCCTACGGCGTGCAGATGAAGATCACCGACGATTCCGGCAAGGAGCTGCCCTGGGACGGCAAGACCTTTGGCCGGCTCAAGGTGTCGGGTCCGGCGGTGGCGAAGGCCTATTTCCGCGTCAACGCTGACATCCTCGACGAGGAAGGCTATTTCGACACCGGCGACGTCGCGACCATGGACAGCCACGGCTATATGCGCATCACCGACCGCTCCAAGGACGTGATCAAGTCCGGCGGCGAGTGGATTTCCTCGATTGATCTTGAAAATCTCGCGGTCGGCCATCCGGCCGTAGCCGAAGCTGCCGTGATCGGCGTGCACCACCCGAAATGGGACGAGCGGCCGCTGCTGATCATCCAGCTCAAGGACGGCCAGAAGGCTTCGCGCGAGGAGATCCTCAAATTCATGGATGGCAAGATCGCCAAATGGTGGATGCCCGACGATGTCGCCTTCGTCGACGGCATCCCGCATACGGCAACCGGCAAGATCCTGAAGACGGCGCTGCGCGAGCAGTTCAAGGCCTATCGTTTCCCGAACGCGGCGGCCTAGATCCCGCTTAACCGATCGCTGGAAGCGGCCTCCCGGCGACGGGAGGTCGTTTCGCCATGCTCAAAGACAAGGCAAGATGTGCCGTTAACCGCTTGTACCAGCTACGAAAGGTGAATTGGAACGGACGGTCCCGATCTCTAATTTCCGCCCCGTCCTGGGAAGCGAACAACAAGGGAACGCTCATGATGAGAAAATCTATCGCGCTGCGCACGCTACCATGGCTGGTGCTCGCATCGCTCGCGACCGTGCCCGCGCAGGCGGCCGGCAACAAGGTGGTGATCGGCGATATCGACGACATGTCCGGCCTCTATGCCGACGTGATCGGCCCCGGCGGCGTCGAGGCCGCCAGGATGGCGATCGAGGATTTCGGCGGCAGCGTGCTCGGCAACAAGATCGAGCTGCTCACCTCCGACCACCAGAACAAGCCGGATGTCGGCGCGCAGAAATTCCGTGAATGGGCCGACCGCGACGGCGTCACCATGGTCCTCGGCGGCTCAAATACCGGCGTCAGCCTCGCGATGAACAACGTCGCCAAGGAGAAGAAGATTCCCTTCATCGCGATCGGCGCCGCCGGCGCTTCGCTGACCGGCAAGGACTGCACGCCCTACACCGTCCACTATGTCTACGACACCACCTCGCTCGCCAATGGCACCGCCAAGACCATGGTGGGCCAGGGCGGCAAGACCTGGTTCTTCCTCACCGCCGACTACGCGTTCGGCACGCAGCTTCAGGAAGCCGCCACCAAGGTGGTGGAAGCCAGTGGCGGCAAGGTGCTCGGCGCGGTGCGCGTGCCGCTCTCGACCTCGGACTTCTCGAGCTATCTGTTGCAGGCGCAGAACTCCGGCGCCCAGGTGCTCGGCCTTGCCAACGCTGGCAACGACTTCACCAACTCGATCAAGGCCGCCGACGAGTTCGGCATCGGCAAGACCATGAAGCCGGCTGCTCTCCTCGCCTTCATCAGCGACATCCACTCGCTGGGCTTGAAGACCGCGCAGGGCCTCTACCTAACCACGGGCTGGTATTGGGACCTCAACGACAAGACCCGAGCCTTCGGCAAGCGCTTTTACGACAAGACCAAACGCGAGCCGACCATGAACCAGGCCGGCTACTATTCGGCGACCATGACCTATCTCAACGCGGTCAAGGCGGCCGGCACCACCGACTCCGACAAGGTGATGGCGCAGTTGAAGAGCATGAAGATCGACGACATGTTCACCTCCAACGGCAAGATCCGCGCCGATGGCCTGATGGAACATGAGATGTACATCATGCAGGTGAAGAAGCCCGAGGAGTCCAAGGCTCCCTGGGACTATTACAAGGTGGTGCAGACCATGTCGGGCGAAGAGGCGTTCGGAAAACTGTCCGAATCCGCCTGCCCGCTGGTCACAACGCACTGACGCGCCGAAACCTACCCAAAACGATGCGCTCTGCCACGGCAGGGCGCATCCGATTCTCGCCCCGTTTCGGGCGTGATGCCGGCATAAATTGCTTCACACTTGGCCGGAAAGTGCGCTAGGTCAGCCGCACACTGCTTTCCCGCGGCGCTTTCCCGCCTCTTGGGCGCTGGAAAATGGCAGATAAATTCATGCCGGAACGTTGAGGATGGCCCGCAGGTTTTCCGCTCCCTACCAGTCGGAACCCTTCTCCCGGCTCGCCAGCTGGGCGCGCAACCTTGCGATCTTTTCGGTGGTCGCCGTTCTGGTCTCGGTCCTGATCGTCCGCTTCGGCTTCCTGGAAATGAAGCCCGCGATCGCGACCTTTTTCGGCGCGCTCGGCCTCGCTGGTCTTTCCATCGTGATCGGGCTCGCAGGCTTTGCCGCGATCTGGCAGAACGGCACGCGCGGCATGAGCCGCATCCTGCTCGCCTTCGTGATCAGTGCGGCCGTGCTGGCCTATCCGGCCTATCTCGCCTACCAGTACCGGAAGCTGCCGCCGATCCACGACATCACCACCGACCCGATCGATCCGCCGCGCTTCGAGGCACTGGCGCGCCTGCGCTCCGGCGACGGCGCCAATACCGCCGTCTATGCCGGCCTCTATTCGGCCGAGCAGCAGCGTCAGGCCTATCCTGATATCGAGCCGGTGCAGCTCGAAATCCCGGTCGACCGCGCCTATGCGATCGCGCTGAAGCTGGTCAACAAGCGCAAATGGCTCGTCATCGACGAGCGCGCGCCGCAGCTGCCGCGCCGCACCGGTACGATCGAGGCGGTGGCGCGCACGCCGATCATGGGCTTCCGCGAGGATGTCGCGATCCGCGTCACGCCCGACGGTGAAGATTCACGCGTCGATATCCGCTCCTCCTCGCGCTATTTCGAGAGCGACCTCGGCTCCAACGCCTCGCGCATCACGAAGTTCATCGATGAGCTGAGCACCGCCGCCGAGGCCGATGCGCTAAAGCCGGTCCGCAAGGCGACGCCACCGCCGCCGGCCAAGACGCCGCAGAAGGGGCCGGCGAAGACGGTGAAGAAATAGACCTCGTTATTCCGGGGCGCGACGAAGTCGCTGGAACTGTCCCCGCGTCGTCATTGCGAGGAGCGAAGCGACGAATCAATCCATGCTTCAGCAAGCGGCGAAATGGATTGCTTCGCTTCGCTCGCAATGACGAGGTGACAGCTCAAGTCAACCGATACGTCCCGCCGATCACCGGATCGCCGTCGGTCGCCACCACGCCGCGGCCGACCAGATCCTCCAGATGGGCCAGCACCGAATAGCCGGCGGCGTTCATCAGCCGCGGATCGATGCCGATATAGATCGCGCGCACCATGCTCGGGATGTCGGCCGCGCCCTTGGACAGGCGATGCAGGATCGAGGCCTCGCGCGCCTGGCGGTGCCGGATCAGAAACCGCACATAGCGCGGGCCTTCCGGAATCTCCGGGCCGTGGCCCGAGAAATAAAGGTCCTCCTCGCGCGCGGCGAGGCGATCGAGCGAGGCCATGTAATCGATCATCGAGCCGTCGGGCGGGGCCACGATCGAGGTCGACCAACCCATGACATGGTCGCCGACGAAATTGATCTTCCGTTCCGGCCAGGCGAACGCGAGATGGTTGGCGGTATGGCCGGGCGTCGCCACGGCTTCGAGCTTCCAGCCCGTGCCCTCGATGACCTCGCCATGCTTGATCTGGATGTCCGGCCTGAAGTCACGGTCGGCGCCGGATTCCGGATTGTGCTTCTCGCTCTCGAAGCGCGGCCGCGAGGCGCGGTGCGGACCCTCGGCATAAACCGGCGCGCCGGTCGCCTGCTTGATGCGGCCCGTGTTCGGCGAATGGTCGCGATGGGTGTGGGTAACGAGAATATGCGTCACGGTTTCGCCGCTGATGGCATCGAGCAGCGCTTTCGCATGCGCCTCGCTGTCAGGCCCGGGATCGATGATCGCGACCTTGCCGCGGCCGACGATGTAGCTCAGCGTGCCGGTGAAGGTGAACGGGCTCGGATTGTCGCAGAGCACGCGCCGCACGCCGGGAACCACTTCTTCGACGATGCCGGGCTTTAAGGGGAAGTTCTTGTTGAACGGGACGTCGTCGTTTTCGGCCATTTGAAATTCCACACCCGGCGATCGTAGGGTGGGTTAGCGAAGCGTAACCCACCATCTTTGTCGCCAAATTTTCGTCGCCAGGAATTGGTGGGTTACGCCTTTGGCTAACCCACCCTACGGATTGTGCAGTGGGCCTTAAGAAAACGCCTGAATGCCCGTGATCGCGCGTCCGAGGATCAGCGCGTGGACGTCGTGGGTGCCTTCATAGGTGTTCACGGTTTCCAAATTCGCGGCGTGGCGCATCACGTGATATTCGATCTGGATGCCGTTGCCGCCGTGCATGTCCCGCGCCATGCGGGCGATGTCGAGCGCCTTGCCGCAATTGTTGCGCTTGACGATGGAGATCATCTCGGGCGCCATCTTGCCCTCGTCCATCAGGCGGCCGACGCGAAGCGAGGCCTGCAGGCCCAACGCGATCTCGGTCTCCATGTCGGCGAGCTTCTTCTGCACCAATTGGGTCGCCGCCAGCGGCCGGCCGAACTGCTTGCGGTCGAGCGTGTATTGCCGCGCGCGGTGCATGCAGTCCTCGGCGGCGCCCATCGCGCCCCAGGAAATGCCGTAGCGGGCGCGGTTGAGGCAGCCGAACGGGCCCTTCAGGCCCGAGACGTTCGGCAGCAGCGCGCTTTCCGGCACCACGACGTTGTCCATCACGATCTCGCCGGTGACGGAGGCGCGCAGCGACAGCTTGCCGCCGATCTTCGGCGCGGACAGGCCCTTCATCCCCTTCTCCAGGATGAAACCGCGGATCTGGTTGTCATGCGCGGCCGATTTCGCCCAGACCACGAAGACGTCGGCGATCGGCGCGTTCGAAATCCACATCTTGGCGCCGTTGAGCCGGTAGCCGTCGGCGACCTTCTCGGCCCGGGTCTTCATCCCGCCGGGATCGGAACCGGCATCGGGCTCGGTCAGACCGAAACAGCCGACCCATTCTCCGGTCGCAAGCTTCGGTAGATATTTCTTCCGCTGGGTCTCATCGCCATAGGCGTAGATCGGATACATCACCAGCGACGTCTGCACCGAATTCATCGAGCGGTAGCCGCTATCGACGCGCTCGATCTCGCGCGCCACCAGGCCATAAGCCACATAGCTCGCATTGGCGCAGCCATATTCCTCCGGCAGGGTCACGCCGATCAGGCCGAGCTCGCCCATTTCGTTGAAGATCTCGCGGTCGGTCTTCTCCTCGAGATAGGCCTTGATCACCCGCGGCAGCAGCTTGTCCTGCGCATAGGCTCGCGCGGTGTCGCGGATCAGCCGCTCATCCTCGGTGAGCTGATCGTCGAGCAGGAACGGATCGTCCCACTGGAAAGCAGCCTCGGCCGGCTTGTCCTTGGCTTGGGGGCGCACGCTCATGAAAAAATCCTTTCGCGTCGGTCCTTAAAGAGCTGGTTGATAAATTAAAGCGCTACGCATGGAAGCGCAATTGAATTGGATCACAGCCGTTCCGGCTTGGCGCTTGCACACCATCAGGGAACGATGACCTACATCATACTTCAAGCCGTTCGTTGGCGACGATCTCGATGCCGAAACCGGACAGGCCCTTGTAGTCATGCGTGGTGGACGTGAGGTTGACGATGGAGCTCACGCCGAGGTCACGCAGGATCTGTGCCCCGACGCCGACTTCGCGCCACTGCCTGTTGCGATCGGCTTCCGCGGTCTTCGGCTCGCCAAGGGGCGCAACGGGAACACCGGCGGCGCCATCACGCAAATAGACCAGCACGCCGCGGCCGGCCTTCTTGAAGTGCTGCAGCACCACGTTCATCCGCGCCTGGCCGGTAAAGAGGTCTTTCACGAGATTGGGCTTGTGCAGCCGCGTCAGCACGCGCTTGCCGTCGCCGACGCCGTTATAGACAAAGGCGACATGGGCGATCTCGTCAAACGGTGAGCGGTAGGCATAGCCCTGCAGCGGCCCGATCGGGCTCTCGGTGGTGAAGGTCGAGACCCGCTCGATCAGCTTCTCCCGCGCCTGGCGGTAGGCGATCATGTCGGCAATGGTGACATGCTTGAGCTTGTTGGCGGCGGCAAAGCGGGCGACCTGCTCGCCCTTCATGACCGTTCCGTCGTCGTTCATCAATTCGGAGATGACGCCGACCGGCGGCAGGCCCGAGAGCTTGCAGAGGTCGACCGCGGCCTCGGTATGGCCGGAGCGCAGCAGCACGCCGCCGTCGCGCGCGATCAGGGGAAAGATATGGCCGGGACGGGCGAAGTCCGCCGCGCCGGCATTGGGATTGGCGAGCGCGCGGCAGCAGGAGGCGCGTTCGTCCGCGGAAATGCCGGTGCCGCCGTCGGGCTTGTAGTCGATCGAGACCGTGAACGCCGTGGTATGGGCGGAATCATTATGCGCGACCATCGGATCGAGCCGCAGCCGCCGCGCATCGTCGGTGGTAATCGGCGCACAGACGATGCCGGAGGTGTGGCGGATGATGAAGGCCATCTTCTCAGCGGTGCAGAGCGAGGCCGCGACGATCAAGTCGCCCTCGCCTTCACGATCTTCGTCATCGGTGACCACCACGAGCTCGCCACGGGCGAAAGCTTGCAGCACCTCAGGTATCGTATCCGCCATTCTTCCAATGTCTCTTTGATATGATGCCCGGTTGCATTAGCGCCGTTCGCCAGCCTATGCCAGTCTCATTATGCAAGGCTGGTTTGGCGCGCCTGCCGAGCCCGGCATTGACGACAAGGCCCGAACATCTGTCTAAGATCGGGACTAACAAAGAACAAGGGAGACGCCGCCAATGACCTCCGCCGCCTTCGACTTCGCGCCGCTTCTGCCGGCCGGTTTGCCCGCCCCTGCGGCGAAATGGACGGGACTTGCGAAATACAGCTTCATCGGCGGCAACAACGATCCCGACCAGGTCCCGGTCGAGGGGCTGATCGACGCGGTCAACGCCGTCCTGAAGCGTGAGGGCAAGACGCTCGCGACCTATGGGCTCGCCAGCGGCCCGCAGGGCTACCGTCCGCTTCGCGAATTTCTCTCTGCGAAATTGAAGCGCGATGCCGGCATCGCCTGCATCGCCGACGACCTCATGATCGTATCCGGTTCGCTGCAGGCGCTAGACCTCGTCAACCACACCCTGCTCGCTCGCGGCGACACCGTGATCGTCGAGCAGGAGACCTACCAGGGCTCGATCAACCGCCTGACCCGGCTCGGCATCAACACGATCGGCATTCCCCTCGACGGCGAGGGCATGCGGATGGATGTGCTGGCGGACACGCTCGCCGATCTCAAGGCCAGGGGCATCCGGCCGAAATACATTTATACCATCCCGACCGTGCAGAACCCGACCGGGACCATCATGCCCGAGAGCCGCCGCCTGGAACTGCTCAGGCTTTCGCAGGAATATGGCGTGCCGATCTTCGAGGACGATTGCTATGCCGACCTGATCTGGGACGGCAAGCGTCCGCCCGCGATCTACGCCATGGCGAAAAACGGCGGCGTGATCCATATCGGCTCGTTCTCCAAGTCGATCGCGCCTGCGCTCCGCGTCGGCTTCATCGTGGCGCCCTGGGAGATGCTGTCGCGCATGCTGGCGCTGAAGACCGATGCCGGCTCCGGCGCGCTGGAGCAGATGGTGCTCGCCGAATATTGCGCGCCGCATTTTGCAACCCATGTGCCGAAGCTGACGAAAGGCCTGCGCCGCAAGCTCGATACGCTGATGGATGCGCTGAGCGAGCAGTTTGGCACCGCGGCCGAATTCGAAGACCCCAAGGGTGGCATCTTCCTCTGGGTGAAGCTGCCGGACAATGTCGACACCTTGAAACTCTACCAGGCGGCGCTGGCCGCGGGCGTCGCCATCAATCCCGGGCCGGAATGGTCGACCAACAAGGGCTACGCCGGCTGCCGCCTGCGCCTTTGCTTTGCCAGCCCCTCCGAGCAGCAAATCCGCGAGGGCGTGGCCGTGCTCGCCGATGTCTGCCGCAAGGAGTTCGGCGTGCCGGTGCGGATCGCGAATGTGGAGCGGCACGCGCGCAGTTGAGCGTCTCGCCGCTTCAAAACGGCTTTGACCGTGACGATTTCATCGGCATTTGCTTGCTGGCCAGTCACGTTGGCAAGAGATAGCGGAAAAGCTATTTGCCTTGGGCCAACGGATATGATCGAGCCCGTGAGAGTGCGGGGACGGCCGTTCGTGCTGCATGTCGTGATCCGGGAAAGCCGCGCCATTTCGCGGTGCGCCGTACAGTTCGCCGCGTTTGCGATCAGCGCGCTTTTCGCTTCTCCGACGTTCGCGGACGACGCCACCACGCCACCCAACGCCGCTGCTCCCGACAAGAGCGGCTATAACCTCTTCAATCCGACACCGGATGACGAGATGCGCAAGTTCACGCCCGACCGCCCGGCAAAGGGGTTTTCGGTGCGGACGATCGATGCGGGCCATTTCGAGCTGGAGACCGATCTCGTCAACTACAGCACTTCGAATGACCAGGGCGTTATCACCCGCAACTGGCAGGCGCTCGACCCGACGATGAAGGTCGGGCTGACGAACTGGATGGATGTCGAGGTCCAGCTCAATGGATTGCAGACCTCGCAGTCGTTCGATGGCGCCTCCGGCGCCCCCCTCCTCACCGCTACCGGTTTTGGCGATGTGCTGCTGCGCGCCAAGATGAACATGTTCGGCAATGATTCCGGTTTTGCCGGCCTCGCCCTCATTCCCTACGTCAAGCTGCCGTCATCTGCGCCGGTCATCTCCAACGGCGCGGTCGAGGGAGGTCTGATCGCCCCGCTCGCGCTGCGGCCGGACGACTTCATCATCACGCTGATGACGGAAGTGGATGTGCTCAAGACCGCGACCGGCAATGGACGCTATGCCAATTTCGTCAACCTGGTCGGCGTCAGCCATCCGATCCCCGGCCTCGATGGCGCCAACGCCACAGTGGAGCTGTTTTCCTCTGCCGGCACTGATCCGGGGACGCCGCCGGTTTATACGTTCGATCTCGGCGCGAATTACCGGCTGGACCAGCACACGATTATCGATGTCGGCCTCAACCTTGGGCTCAACAGCGCCGCGCCCAGGGCGCAGGTATATTCGGGAATTTCGTTTCGGTTCTAGTGTTGACAAGTAAATGGGTGAGCCTCGATGCACGATGTGCATGGCGAGCCCTCGCAAATCCGGCTGCCTCGCAGAGCAAGGCGTTGCTAGGATTTGTCGATCAACGACAAGGGCGGAACACGCCCGAACGGGAGACGTTCATGAAATCGATACGAGCCATCGCGGGCACCATTTGCCTGCTCGCTTCCACTGCGGCTTTCGCCGAGGACCCCCTGCCCCGCGCCAAGCCTGAAGAGGTCGGCCTTTCCAGCGAGCGGCTGGCGCGGATCGACAGCGTGCTGAAGGCCGATATCGACGCGGGACGGATTCCCGGCGCCGTCATCGCCATCGCCCGCCACGGCAAGCTCGTGAAGTTCGACGCCTATGGCTTCCGCGACAAGCAAGCGGGCGTTGCGATGACGACCGACACCATCTTCAACATCGCCTCCATGACCAAGCCGATGACCACCGTCGGCGCCTTGATGCTGTATGAGCAGGGCAAGCTCCTGATCGACGATCCGCTCTCCAAATATTTCCCGAAATTCGCCAACATGAAGGTCGCCGTGCGCGACAATGGCGAGCCGACCGCGGAGACCGTGCCGGCCAATCGGCAGATCACCATCCAGGACCTGATGCGGCACACTTCCGGCCTGGTCTATGGCGGCCGTGGCAACACGCTGGTGCACAAGATGTACCCGGCCGGCAGTGGCGATGCCGCGCACGACTATGATGGAGCTGCCTTCCTCGACAAGCTGTCGTCGCTGCCGCTGCTCTATCAGCCGGCGACCGTGTGGGATTATGGCTTCGGCCTCGACGTACTAGGCCTCACCATCGAGAAGATTTCCGGCCAGTCGCTCGGGCAATATCTGCAGGCCAATCTCTGGGGACCGCTCGGCATGACCGATACCGGCTTCTCCATTTCGCCTGACAAAGCTGCGCGCTATGCCAAGCCGCTGCCGACCGATCCCGATACCGGCAAGGCCCAGGCGCGCAGCCCCGACTTGACCCAGCCCTTGAAATTCGAATGCGGCGGCGGCTGTGCCGCGTCGACCGCATCCGATTATCTGCACTTTGCCACGATGCTGATGAATGGCGGTCATCTCGGCGAAGCCCGCCTGCTCGGCCCCAGGACCGTCGCCTACATGCTGTCGGACCAGCTCGGCCCCAACATCAAGAGTCTCGTTGGCAATGCCGATCCGACCCGCGCCGATTTCGGCTTCGGTCTCGGGCTTGCGGTGCGCACCACTCCCGGCATCGTGCGGCTGATGGGATCAGTCGGACAGTTTACCTGGCCCGGCGCGAGCGGCACCGACTGGTGGGCTGATCCGAAGGAGGACCTCGTCGTGGTCTATCTGTCGGCCGCACCCGGACCGATCCGCTGGCACTACCGGCAGAAGATAAACGCGCTGGTCTATCAGGCGATCACGGACTAGGCGCAACGAAGCTGAACAGCTGTTCAGGTTCGCCGCAAGTTTCTTCGGAACGTTCCTGCACGGGTGCCGTTTAATCCTCACTGGAGAGTGAGGAGGACAACATGAAGAAGTTTGGTTATGTCGCAGCAGCCTTGGGTGCGATCGCAGTCGCGCTGCCTTCGATTGCCAGCGCCGAGACCGTGGTGATCAAGCGTGGCGGGTATCATCATGACTGGAACCGGGCGCACGCCGAATATCGCGTGCATCGGGACAATGGCTGGCACCGCGGCTGGCATCATGATCACGACCGCGTCGTGATCCGCGACCACCGCTACTAAGAATAAACCAGGCCGACACGAGAATGGCCCCGCAAGGGGCCATTCTTTTGTCTTTGTGCTTTTGCCGCTGTAGCGGCTCGCTCAATCCCACGCCGGCGCAAATCCCGGGCTGACAAAGCGATTGCCCTTCGGCAGCGCGGCGATCTTCCTGCGATCGTCATCGTCGAGCTTGACCTTGAGCGCATCCAGATTGGCCTGCTGGCTCTCGCGGCGCGAAGCCTTCGGGATCGCGGCGACGCCATCCTGATCGAGCAGCCACCGCAACGCCACTTGAGCCGCGCTGGTGTTGTGCTTCTTGCCGATCGCAAGCAGCGTCTCGTCCGAAGCGGCGCGGCCCTGCGCCAGCGGGCAATACGCCACCAGCGGGATCGACTTCGAGTCCATGTAATTCTTCAGCTTCGACTGGTCGAGCATCACGTGATATTCGATCTGGTTGCAGGCGATCGGCGCTTTCAGCTCCTCGACCACGGTCTTGAGCAGCGCGATGTTGAAATTGGCGACGCCGATGGCGCGGGTGCGCCCTTCCTCTTTCAGCTTCATCAGCGTCTCGAACATGAACGGCAGATGCATGCCAGGCTTCGGCCAATGCACGAGATAGAGGTCGACGACATCGAGACGCAGCTTCTTCAGACTGGTGTCGAAGGCGCGCCGCATCGCGTCCGGCGCGAGATTTTCGTTCCAGACCTTGGTGGTGACATGCAGCTCGCTTCGCGGCACACCGGAGGAAGCAATGGCCGCGCCGATGGCGTCCTCATTGCCGTACATTTCCGCGGTGTCGATGTGGCGATAGCCGAGCGCGAGCGCGCTTTCGACCGCGGCGCGGCAGACATCGCCCTGCATGCGATAGGTGCCGAGTCCGAGCCGCGGCAACCTGATGCCCTGGGTTTGAAAAGCTTCCATGATAACTCCTTGCGAACCGGCGCCGCCTTGCGCATGCGAAAAAACCGCAAAACGCGCTGTTGTTTTGGGATGGTTGGAACGGCGGGCAGGTCTATGACTAGTCTGCCCGCAAGGCCTACCTCAAATCAAGATCGGGTTAGCGAGCTCGACATTAGCTGCTGGCGAGGTTTCACCTCTCCCATAATGAGAGGTGAAACCTAGCGGCTGGTGACGTGCTGCCGCCTTGCATCCGGCCGCGGCAGGATATCGACCGACCAGAGGTCGCGGTTGTCAACGTCCTTCAGGGTCACCGTCATCACGCCCGATTTGCCGTCGATGTCGACCCGGCCGAAGAATTGCAGGCCGAAGCAGGGCGCGAGGTTCTCGCCCTGGTCCGCGTTGCAGCCCTTTTGGTACATCGCCGCCGGCCCAAAGGTATTATCGAGTTGTCCCGGCCCCCAGGTTCCCGCGTGAAGCGGGCCCGAGACGAACTCCCAGAACGGCTCGAAATCGGAAAACACCGCGCGGTTCGGGTCGTAATAATGCGCCGCCGTATAGTGCATGTCGGCGGTGAGCCAGACGGTGTTGCGAACCCCGGCGTGCTTCAGGAAGGCCAACAGATCGGCGATCTCGTGCTCGCGGCGCGACGGCGGGCCGTCGCCGAGCGCCACCGCATCGAGGCTGATCAGCCCGATCGGCAGGTCGGCGGCGATCACCTTCCAGGTCGCGTTCGAGGCCGCAAGCTCGCGCTTGAGCCAGGCGAGCTGCGTGGCACCGAGAATGAAGCTGTCTGCGCGTTCGTCGCCCTTGTTCCAGCTGTTGTCGCGATAGCTGCGCATGTCGATCAGGAAGACGTCGAGCAGCGGGCCGTAGCCGATCCTGCGGTAAACGCGGCCGCCCTCGGCGCTCCTCTCGCGGATCGGCATGTAGTCGAAGAAAGCGCGGCGCGCCCGCATAATCAGGCGCGAATTGCCGTTCTCGTCATAGCCGCTGTCGTCGAAGCTGCCGTGCGGCGACCAGTCGTCGGTCACCTCGTGATCGTCCCATTGCGCGAACATGGGCACTTGCGCATGAAAGTCGCGGAAATTTTCGTCGAGCCAGTTGTAGCGGTAATTGCCGCGAAACTGCGCGAGACCGTGGGCGACGGCTGACTTTTCCTCGGTAACGAGGTTGCGCCAGAGCTCGCCGTTCGGCAACGCTTGCGTCGCCGGGATCGTGCAGTCGGCATAGATGTGATCGCCGGAATGGATGAAGAAGTGCGGCCGGTTCTCGAGCATGGTCCGGTAGCTGCGATAGCCGCCTCGGGCGACATCGATGCCCCAGCCCTGGCCCGCAACATCTCCGGACCAGACAAAGGAGATTGAATCGATCCCGCTCGGCGCGGTGCGGAAATGGCCGATGCGCGTTTCTCCGGCTGCACCCGACGCGACGTCTTCGAACCAAACGCGATAGAAGATGTCCTGACCGGCCGGCAGATCGTCGAGCGCGAGTTTGGCCGTGAAGTCGCGGTCGGGCAGCGCGTCGGCGGACGCGGCGCCGAGAATGGACTTGAAGCTTTCAACGGTCGAGGTTTCGACGCGCATGCGCGAAGGCCGATCGGCGCGTGACCACACGACAGCCGAGCCGGCATCGACATCGCCGGACTGGATGCCGCACAGAATCCGTGGCCGGTCGGCGGCACGGCCGAGATAGGGCTTTGCGAGAATGCCCGCGCCGGCCAGCGCAAGCGAGGAAGCGGATCGGACCAGCAATTCGCGCCGGGTCAGAGCCGGCCTGCGCAAATTCATTCAGGGGACCTTCATCGAATCACGATGAAGGGTGCCCGTCGAATTTGACTCTCAGCCGAAGGTTTTTTGACTCAGGCTCGAAGCTTTTACGACGCCCAGATGAATCTGGAACGAGTCATTTCCAGTCGCAGATGCCGCCTTCGCCGGCCCTGCACGGCCATTTCTGGATGCGAGTGTCCATGGCTTGCGCGTCGAGCGGGTTGCGATGCCGGTGCGCAAGCCTGATCCGTGCGGAGCCCTTCGGCTTCGCGCTCGCCCGGTCTTCGCTGGCCATATGGGTCACGCGATGCGGATGGGTCACGCGTAGCGGACCGGTCGCGCGCAACGGAGCGGTGACCTTGACGTCCTGCACCGCGACCTTGCGCGGTTCGGTTTTCAGGTCATTGCGCGCCCAATTGGCTTCGCTGCCGCGGTCGCTCCTGTCGCCTTTGGCCTCAACCGCGACCGGCGCAAACTGCTGCGGCGGCCCAAGCGGCTTCGGCGAGAGCACCGCCTTGGACAGATCGAGGCCGAGATATTCGTCAGCGCGATATTCATCAGCCATCGCGGCGCTCGCCAATGCGAGCGAGCCGGCACAAATCAACGCAGGAACCAAGGCAGGAACAAAACGCTTCAGGACCATTTCGGCCTCCTGAATACCCGAACAAAAAAGCTGCCCCCGTTGTTCCGTATATTTAGGCCGGCGGAGGTTCAGTTCCAGCTGGGGATATCAACAAGGTTACTGCGCGCGAATGCCGCAGGCGGGGGTTCCCGGCTTTCTGCGTCTTTCCCGTAAACCGTGTTTTTCCGGGGCTTTGCGCCGCGCGGCGCGGCCATTAGGTGCCGCCCGACAGCATCTTCACCAGGCGATAGAGATATTCGTTGCCCTCATAGAACGATTTCATCGGCACCCGCTCGTCCCTGCCGTGAATGCGCGCGGCATCGCTGCCGTCGAGCGCCATGCCGGAATGCCCATAGGTCGGGATTCCGGCGTTGCGCAGGAAACTGCCATCGGTCGCGCCCGCGCTCATCAGGGGAATCACGACCGAGCCGGGCCAGAACTGCTGCGACAGCTTCTCGACCGCGCCGCCGACCTCCTCGTTGAGCTTGGACGGATCGCTCGGTACCCCCGGGTCGAGCTGCGTGAGCGTGATCTGGTCATCTGCGAGCACGCGTGTCAGCGTCGCCTTTACTTCATCCACCGTCTCGCCCGGAATGAGGCGGCAATTGACCTTGGCGCTGGCCAGCTGCGGCAGCGCGTTGATCGCCTGCCCTGCCTGCAACATGGTCGCAACGCAGGTGGTGCGCAGGATCGCGTTATAGGGGGGAATGGCAGACAGGCGTGTGATCGCGGCCGGATCGGGCGGTTCGGCAATCGCCGCGCGCATGTCGGCGGCCGTCGACTCCTTCTCCAGCGGCGCCGAGCGCTCGAAATATGTCCGTACGGTATCGGTCAGATGCAGCGGGAATTCGAACTTGCCGAGCCGGGAAAGCCCTTCCGCCAAACGATAGATCGCGTTGTCCTTGCGCGGCACTGCGCTGTGGCCGCCGGGATTTTTCACCGCGAGCTCAAAACTCACCGGGATCTTCTCGGCGACCTGGACACTGACCTTGACCGGCTTGCCGTCGATGAGCGTGACGCCGCCGCCTTCGTTGAGCGCGTATTCGGCGTCGATCAGGTCGCGGTGGTTCTTGATCAGCCAGTGGATGCCGAGGCCGTCCACGTCGAAAATCTCTTCGTCGGTCTCCAGCGCGACGACGATGTCGCGGTCCGGCTTGAAACCTTCCTTCTTGTAGCGGATCAAATTGGTGATGAAGGAGGACGCCATGTATTTGTCGTCGTCGGCGCCGCGGGCCTGGAAATAGCCGTCCTTTTCAGCGAGCTTGAACGGATCGGTCGACCAGTCCTCGCGATTGGCCGGCACCACGTCCAAATGGGCGACCAGGAGAATCGGCTTGCGCTTGCCCGTGCCGCGCAAACGAGCCACCAGATCGCCCTTGTGCGGCGCGGGCGAGAAGGCATGCACGTCCTCCTCCGGGAAACCGGCCGCCTTCAGCCGCGCCGCCATCGCCTCCGCCGCGCGCCCGGTGTCACCGGTCGCGGTCGTGGTGTCGATCTCGACGAGTTCCTTATAGATGTCATGCGCGAGCTGCTGGTCCGGCGTGAGGTTGTCCGCCCTCGCCTCGCCCGCGATCGCAAGCAGCGCGCACAGCGCCGCCGATAACAGCAGCGACG
>Ga0210410_10001625_pt1 | contig 20885 bp, 13 predicted proteins | sample IncBWC4MmetaG_FD_161058 | JGI IMG/M metagenome (GOLD analysis project Ga0210410, IMG submission 161058) | Forest soil microbial communities from Barre Woods Harvard Forest LTER site, Petersham, Massachusetts, United States - Inc-BW-C-4-M | ecosystem: Environmental > Terrestrial > Soil >... | reverse complement strand
CAATTCCGAGCAAGTTGTGGCCTTCGGCCGAGCGAGGATCCTCACGGATCACCGTTTTGAAGAGTTCGATAGCTTTGTCCTGACCCCCAAGTTGCTGCAGAAGCTGTGCCAAGGCGAGTTGAGCGGCCTCATAATCGGACCTCAGTTTGATCGCGGTATTAAGTTCCGAAAGGGCCTGGTCGACGTCTCCCGACTCTCGCAACCACAGAGCCAGATTGTAGTGCGGCTCTGCGTAGGCAGGATCAACTTCAATGGCGCGCCGGAAGGCAGCCTGGGAGCCTTGCGGGTCGCCGAGCTTTCCTAGCGCGACTCCCAAACCGTTTTCCGCGTCTGCACGGTTGGGCTCCAGCTTTAGCGCTTCTTCAAAGGAGGAGGCCGCGGATCTCCACTGTTCCTGTCTCAGGGCTTGTACACCTCGTGCGTAGGACTGGTCAGCGGGGCCTGCGGTCCCCGTCCCAGCTCTCGATTGAAGGGTACCCACCAAAGAGGCTAGCAAGCACCCTGCCAAAAGCGGCTTAATGCTGCTGACGCGAAAAGAGAATCCCAAGCGCATATTCACCCAACGCGCAAATCGAGGAAACAGAGAAACAAAAGCTGAAAGTGTAAACGATTACAGGCGCCTGAGCAGATACATTACCACACCGAGCAGGTTTCAGGAATCGCCTCCGCATCCCCCTTCATCCCCCTTTTGACGGGTATACAATGGCCACTACTTTTCGGTAAACATGGGTCAGAAGGAAACTCGCAGGAGCCCGCGAATCGTCAGAACATGGGTGAAGAATGCGTCTTTGGGTTCTGCTCTCATCCTCATCTTGCCGACGGTTGCCTTGGCCCAACGCGCGGGGCAACCCAAGAATGTCACCGTCACAGGCTCTTATGGCCACCATCCAGTCGTCACCAAGAGCAAGCAAGCCCAGCAATTGTTTGATCGAGGCTTGGGGTTGATCTACGCCTTGGACTATCGTGAAGCGGCAAAATCGTTCCACGCAGCCGCCGGACTCGATCCAACCATGGCAATGGCCTACTGGGGCATCGCCTATGCGTTGGGCTCGGACTATTACTACCATGCTCCCGGTGACCCGGCGCGTGAGCGGGACGCCTTTGAGGCGGTGCAACGTGGTCTCGCTCTATCAGCGACCGGCCCTCCGGTTGAGCGCGGTTACCTGACTGCCCTTAGCAAAAGGTACTGCAATTGCCCGATTCCAGACCGCGAAAAGCTGGCAGTCGAATTCAAGGATGCCATGCGTGAGTTGGCTCAGCGCTATCCTGACGACCTTGACGCAGCCACCCTTTATGCGCAAAGCATCATGAACCTGAGCCCATGGGACCTGTGGAGCCCCGACGGCACCCCTTGGGAAGGAACTCCGGAAATTCTCTCGGTCCTTGAGTCGGTGTTGAAGCGCAATCCGCGTCATCTCGGAGCAATCCATTTTTACATTCACGCCGTTGAGGCGTCCCCCGATCCTCAACGTGCACTTGCGTATGCGAACGCGTTGCCCTCGCTCGCCCCGCCCATCGGCCATCTAGCGCACATGCCGGCCCATATTTATATTCGCACCGGAGATTACCAGGCAGCGGAAGATGCTTGCGTGAATGCTGCGCGCATGGATGAGAACCACCTTCAGAATTCGCCGGATATGTTCACGGTGTTGTCTTTTCTTCATGACCTGTACTTCCTCGCCGCCGCTGCCAGTATGGATGGCCATTATTTATCGGCCAAGGAGGCGTCGAACCAACTCGCCGATCGGGTGAGCCCACATTTGAAAGGAATGCCCGATCTGCAGGCTTTCCTCGCGGTCCAACCTGCAGTATTGGTGCGCTTCCACCGTTGGGAAGAAATTCTTAAACTGCCTCAACCGGATGCAAATCTTAAGATTGCCAACACGATGTGGCGTTTTGCCCGTGGCATGGCACTCGCCGCCAGGGGTAAGGCGTTAGAGGCGGAGGCGGAGCAGAGATTCGTATCGGAGATACTAGAGAGCACCGAGCCGAGCGAAGTCTTTGGCATGTCAGCCACTAATAAAACGCGTGACATTCTAAAGATCGCGGTTGACGTGCTCTCGGCAAAATTGTCAGCAGCGAGGCACGACCGCAGCCAAGCTATCGCGCAGTTGCGGGATGCGGTGGCAGTTCAGGACGCTCTCAAATATAGTGAACCGCCCAGCTGGTTTTATCCCGTGCGCGAATCGCTGGGCGCGGCTCTGTTTGAGGACGGACAAATTCTTCAAGCAGAGCATATCTTTCGAGACGACTTGCAGAGGAATCCTCGTAATCCGCGGTCGCTGTTTGGGCTCTTGCAGGTATTGCGATCTGCCGGAAGATCTGACGACGCGCGCTTTGTGCAGACCCAGTTAGAAACCGCGTGGAAAAGTGATCTGCAACAACTCGACTTAAAGAATTTTGATTGACCCAGCGAAGCTGTGGGAGTACGTCCTGTGTATCAGCATGGCATATAACGCCAAGAGAATGCTGACTCGTCGAGAGATGTTGAAGAGTTCGGTGACCGCGGGCGGCGTTGTGCTTGTCGGCTTCCACGAAACGTCCCTATCCGCAGCGCTCCAAGAACCAGGCCGGGATGCTTTCCGGGGAGGCCGATATCTTGGATTAGTCGAATTTGTGCGAGAGGGTCCCATTCCCATGGGAATACCTATGGGGGCGGGTCTTGATGGACGCCTTTACACGGACTTATCAGAAGTTGGGCAAGATAAAGCGACCATTCCGAACGACAAGTTTTATCTTCGCACGCGCGCTTCCGAGTTTCTAAGAACTGGTGAACCTTGGGAGATCAGGGTCACAGGCCTTATTAAACAACCCATAAAAATTGGACTGCCAGACTTACAAAAGAGGTCGAGGCCCGCCGGCCTGCACCTTTTGGAGTGTTCCGGTAATGTGCGCGAAGCGCATTTCGGAATGCTCAGCGTTGCCGATTGGGCAGGTACTCGAGTTTCTGAAATTCTCGACTCAGTGAAGGTTGAGAAAGCAGCTAGTCACGTGTTGATCTCGGGCTTCGATCGTTACCCGGACACTTCATCCTCATCCTTACCGGGTGCGAGCTGGATATTCAGCGTGGATGAACTGAAGACCTCGAACGCTTTTTTCGCCACCGCGATGAATGGATCCTCTTTACCGAAAGACCATGGCTTCCCGATTCGGCTCGTCGTGCCCGGTTGGTACGGATGCACGTGCATCAAGTGGGTCGACGAAATCCAGCTATTGGGCGAAGATGCTCCTACCACTTCTCAGATGCGAGAGTTCGCCAGCCGAACGATGCAGCAGGGAGTGCCAGAGCGGGTGAGAGATTACCGTCCTCCGGTGATCGAACAGGCTGCGATGCCCGTTCGGGTTGAAAAATGGATTGTCGATCAAAAAATCAATTACCGTGTTCATGGCATTGCATGGGGTGGCGCGCGGCCTGTGAGTGGCCTGTGGATACGGTTCAATTCAGAAGAAGCTTACGTCCCGGTGGATAGTTTTATTCAGACTGGTAACAACCCATGGAGCTTCTGGGTACATGCTTGGGGGCCGACAAAACCTGGAACTTACTTCATTCAACTCAGAGTGAAGGATGCGGTTCCCGCAAGGCGATTGAACGCTGGCTTTTACGTTCGCAGTGTTGAGGTCGCTGACGTCTGAGCATGAAATCAGAGAAGGCCGCGACTAACAGCCCGTGTCTCAATCAGCGATTTCACGCATCGAACTTTCGCCAACATGAGTACGATGCGGGCGCGACGCGCAATCAGATATTCGGTGTAGCCTTCCTCGGTATCGCGCCTTTTTATCGGCGTCTGAACGCCGTGTTGGATAATGCAGGGTTCGACGAATTTTGCGAAGCCCAATGCCACAAGTTCTATCACGAGAGGCTGGCCCGGAGCTTCCGCCAGATCCGCGCGATACCACAGCTCCTCTTGCCGTTGACGCCGCCTGCGTGTTCCCATTGCCATGCCTTCAAACTTAACGGGAGATCGTCTCAGCGCAAGGTGATTAAATTGCAGACGTAATCTTGCACCGCAAGCCGGAGGCGGAAGATGGAGAAAGAGGGTTCTTTTGCTACTCGCGCTTTAAGCATCATCGGCTTTGGTCTGTTGGCATTTGCTATCACCATTCTCGCCGGTGGTATCTGGAGCGCCCTGCTCGTCACCAATCTTCAGCGTAACCCTGCAGTACCTTGGTCCGTTCCCGTGATGGGTCTGCTGCTGTGGCTTATGTGGAGCTATCTCGGTGGAAAGGGATGGCCACAGAGCACATCCGATGCGCGACGCCACTACTTGCGGGCCAACAGAAGATCTGCTCGGACCTACCTGTGTTCATTCGCTGCTGGTGTTCTATCCGTGGTTGCGCTGGCTGGATATTGGATCGTGCTGTTCCGACTGGTCAAAATGCCACCCAATGCGCTCCCAGATGTGTCGAGCTATCCCCGCATGACCGTCGCCCTCATGATTCTGATGGGCTCCCTGGTTGCGCCATTCATGGAGGAGGCTGGGTTTCGCGGGTACTTTCAGGTCGCCCTCGAACGGGAGTTTCGCGGTTCGGTCGCGGTAGCCGTCTCCTCCCTTGTGTTTGCCTTATCGCACTTCGCTCATGGCATCTTGTGGCCAAAGCTGCTGGTGTACTTTCTTGTGGGCGTCGCGTTTGGCGCGACGGCGTATCTCACCAACTCTTCGCTTCCGGCCATTGTGCCCCACATCATCGGTGACCTTACATTTTTCACCTTGGTTTGGCCGCATGATGCGGCGCGACAGCTGGTCTTCGACAGTGGGACTGACATTTGGTTTTGGATACACGTGGCGCAGGCGATCGTATTTACGCTGCTGGCAGTTTCGGCTTTTCAGCGGCTGGCCAGAGAGAGCAGGCAAGACGCACTCTGCGGGTCGACCAATCTAGGCTTCCGTAAGATGGCTGACTCGTAGGGGCTTGGGTATATTCATCGACCCGACAAGCGTGCAGATCCGCATTGAAGCGACTTTAGACACGGGCTGCTAGCCTCTCAATGGCCTCTTTGCCGTAGTTCCGCCATAAAATCGTCGGCATACTTCTGCATCGGTGTTCCTCGAGCCAAATCAGACGCCTTCTGAAGAGTATCGATGGCCTCTGGCACTCGGCCTATGCTCGCATAAGCTTCCGCCAGGCGATAGTAATACTGAAAGGTCGGTTTGCTGGTTGAAGAAATTGCGGTTTGATATTGGGCCAAGGCCTCCTCAAACTGATCTTGTTGCGTTTCGGCCATACCCAGTGCGAAATGGGCGTCCGCTGCGAGAGCTCCCTTCCTCTGCTGAAATTGCTCGTCCGTTTCACCTGGCCGGGGCTTCAATTTCTCGAGCAAGGTGAGCGCGCGATTGGCGTCTGCCTCCGCTTCAACCAGCCGTTGTCCTACCTCCTTGGGTGCCCCCTTAAGCAAGTTCGGCTGCGGTAGGACCAGGGCCATGATGATTAAACTGAAAGTATTGTCGGGATCGAGTTTCAAACTCTTCTGGCCGTCTTGTATGGCTCCCTCAAACTCGCCTTTCTCCTGGTGGGCCTTCGCCGCCACAGTGTACACATAGGAAAGAAGCGCACTGCCCGGAAACTTCTTTTCAAATTCATCCGCCATTCGAATGCGACGATCGACGTCGCTCTCATCTTGCAGCTCCTGCAACGATAAAGCCTCACCGGCCGAGGCTTGCACCTCAACGCCAGTTGGAGTGGTCAAGGCCGCTTGCATGTGCGCCTTTCCGCTCGGGGTGGCTTTCCAAATCTCTGGTAGCATCTGATCATCGGCGCCCGCTTTACGCAGCTTCTTTTCTGCCTTCGCGTCGAGATCGAAGTCAACACCACGTTCCGCTATGGTAGAAGCTACCCGCTGCAGATTTTTCGTGCCCTGTTTAATCAGCTTAATGACTTCATCGATCGTCAGCGGCGCCTGGGCGGGTTGATGGGCTGCGGTCTCCTGACTCGACTGAGGACCGGCAGGGCTTGCCCGCAAGGGCAAAATGGCAGTTCCACTCAGTAGAAGGACTGTTCCCAGCTTTCTGAACACGTAACAAACCCCGCAGGTGTATTCGATCTTCAGCGCCGATTTCGGCGTCGTCTTGCTTGGCGTTCAGTATTCCCGAGTCAACATTCTACGGGGGAAGCGGCCGGCCCCATCGGGACCAGCCGCTGCTTTGTGCTCTCTCTGCGTTCGGTTTGGTGTCAGAACTCCAGCCTTAGGCCAAACTGTATACTCCTCGGCTGATCGCACTGGGCACTTATAGTCCCGAAGGCCTTATCGCTCAAGTTCGTATCCGGGTTACACCACAGGTGACGGTTGAATAAGTTACCCATCTGGCTCTCAAACTTCAAGCCGTACTGATCGGTGAGTGCAATGGCTTTGGTGACGCTGAAATCCTCATTGAAATAATGGGGACCACGGATGTGAGGGTCGTTCACCGACGCATTCCCGAGTTGAAGTGGACCGGGATCGGCCCAACCACTCGCCAACAAGTAGTGGTCGCAAGTTGAGGGATCGGAACTGGCGCAGGCTTTGACATTGGAAGTCTTGCCGTAACCAGGACCGACCTTGTTCGGCCGTTTCGTGTTGCTGAAAATGTAACCACAGAAGTCGCAAGCCATTGTGATGCCGAGCGGACGCCCTGAGTCATAACGTTGCGTGGCCGCTATCATCCAACCGCCCGCTATCTTGTCGAGAGGCCCGCTTAGGGCATACTTTTTTCCTTTTCCGAATGGCAACTCGTACGACCAGGCAAGGATGAGGGACTGAGGAATGTCGTCCCGACTCAGCGCTCGGTCGTCTTTCGATCCGAGAAGAGGATTCTGAATACCTGGATCGTCACCCGCAAGTACGTCCTCCGCTCCGCTATTAATCAGTTTGGAGTTGGTGTAAGCGACGCGTCCGATCAGCCCCCCGGTGAAACGCTTGTCAACCTTTATCGTGAAAGCGTTATAGATGCTATATCCGTAAGGAACACTTCTCACGTTGAGGTTCGTGTATTGCGGCCAGGGACGCAGAGCCTGAGCTACGTCCCCTTTGAACCCTGGATATGGCGGGGTGATGCCCGCAGCAATAGCCTGCGGCGAATTGATGTCTGCGCCGAGTACCGCAGCCCCCAATCCCAGCACGGACGGGTTGTTCATATTATCGAGCAGTCCCAGGGTGGCGGCATTGGAGGGCAACCGGGTTCCGTGATTGCCGACATAGGAGGCGCTGACCAACATGCTGGTACCGAATTGGTGCTCCAAGGACAGCGAGTAGTTCTGGTATCTCGGCAGGTCTTTGCTGTTTTTCGTTACCCAAGTAGGCCCCTGTCCGTTGCCAATGGTGGGATCGATGCTGGGCGGTAGCTTGATTGAAGACTGGGGGAAGCCAGTGTCCCAATAAAAAGCAGGAGAGAAGCCGTTGGTGAAATTAGGAACGGTTGGATTAGTAGAGAAACCCAACTCTGACGAGCCCGAAAACTGGTTCGCCGGGATGCCTCCGTAGTAGATTCCGTACCCACCGCGAACTGAGGTCTTATCGTTAACTCGATACGCGAAACCGAAGCGTGGTCCCCAAGCATCTTTCGGTGGCTGCTCGAAACATTTCACCCCAGTCCGACCCGGGCCTTTGCCAGCAAAAATGATTGCCCCCAGGTGATTGCCCGCCCCGGGGTTCGGAGTGTTGGGATCGAAGTTTGACTGATTACCTCGCGAATCTGAGAGGCAGCCCTGGTAATCAAATCGGAGTCCAAGAGTCAACGTCAGATCCTTGGTGGCTTTGAATTCGTCGTTGACCCATGGAGAAATGTACTGCTCGTTCAGCATATGTCGATAGTTAATATTGAAGTTCGCATTATCCACCTGTCCGAGCAGGAAGGACGCGACCGGGTCGCCGGTTGCAGTCAACAAATTTCCCGCTGAATCCCAGCCACCCGTTTCCGCATAGCTGAAACTGTAGTTACCAGAGAGATTTCCGTTTCCAATAAACGGAAATTGGTGGTGTCGGTATTCAAAGCCCGCTTTGAGAGTATGTTTTCCCTTGACCCAGGTAACGTCGTCGAGGAATTGCCAGCGGTTCGCGATACATCCCTCAGCAACTTGGTCGGATTCCCCGTAGTGCGAATAAGGAATATTCGGACTGTTTAGAGAGACTCGCGGCGCGCCACCCGCGTCACTAATGGGGCCTATCAGTCCCAGCCTTGAAACCCAGTGCTGGCCGGCGGAGACCGGTTTCGCTGGTAGAACCCACCGGTCGAACGAAAGAGTTGTGTGGTTGAACAAATTGGGCTTGATCACCCAGTTGAACTGCTGATGAACCGTTCGAGTCGTGATGTCCTGGTAAAAACCTTCTCCGAAATATGTGGATGGGTTGGTGAAATTGCACCCCTGCGAGAAACTGGCGCACTGCCTCAACGAAGGCCGCGTGTTGGCATTGACAGATGTGGACATGCTGAAATTGGTCCCAAAGGACTGATCCACTCGGACAAATAGTGTCTTGGGATTGATATATTTGTTTCCAGACGGCTGAAGAGCGTTGTTACTAAGCTTGCCTGCGACGTCAGGAGCTGGAATCAGCGCCGCAAGTTGGGCGGCAATCTTGCTCCGTAACGGATCATTCGCCGGAATGATGTTGGCTTGGCCGGGTATTGGTGAACCCGTATTGGGATCAAAACCGTAGCCGTTCCGATATGGAACGCCACCCAGAGTCGTTTTGGTCGAGGCGGGTTGGTAAATCTCTCCAGCGTATACTGGCCGGTTCTGAGCATCAATCACGGGATTGTTGTTCTTGTCCAGTAAAACCGTCGGGGTGGGACCCAACAACGCGGAAAAGTCTCCCTGAAGGAAAGCGGGAAGAGGGTTGGTGTTTTGGAAACTGGGTAAAGCTCCTTGGCCATAGTGCAGGTCATCCAGGTCGGCGAAGAAAAAGGTTTTGTGCTTTCGGCCATCATAAAGCTTGGGGATGACCACTGGCCCACCCACCAAGAAACCCCAGTTTTCTTTGCGCTCAGGCGCCTTTTGCGCGAGTAGTTCGCCTGTGGCATTGAAGCCTTGGTAGTTGTAGTAGTCGTAGGCGCTGCCGTGAAATGAGGAGGTTCCTGACTTCGTCGTGTACTCGACGAAGCCCCCGCTCGTGCGCCCATACTGAGCGGAGAAATTACTCTCGATAATCTTCATCTCCTTCACGGAGTCATACGGAACTGAGCGCTCCTGCGTGTTGTTATGGTCGATGGCGCTGCCGAACGAAGCTCCGTCAAGATAATTCTCCATCGCCATTGTCTGGCCGCCGTTCATACGTGACTGGAACTGGCTTCCACGAAAAATGGCGCACCCATTCGGCCGCATCGGAACGTAGCCGGGCTGCATGGCAAGCAGTGACTCCGCCAGCCGAATGTCCGAACCCATCACCACCGGCAAGTCGTGGTAGTACTTTTCTCCCAGAACGTGCGAGACTTCGGCGGTCGATACGTTTACATCTACGTTCGACGTTTTCACTTCAACTGTTTCCGATACCTGGCCTACATCGAGCGTCGCATCCACGCGAACCGTCGCGCCGCTGGCGACCTGAACTCCTGGCTCAACGAATGTCTTAAAGCCCGTCAGCTCGACTTGCACCTTGTAGCTGCCGAGGACAAGCGGCGGAGTGCTGAAATTGCCCGCCGACGTTGTGTCCACGATGGTCTTGACCCCCGTGGCTTCGTCGATGATCGTAACGGTCGCCCCCGGCACCGCAGCCCCCGACTTATCAGTCACAAGGCCGGTGATGATGCCCCTATCCTGACCTTGCCCGAAGAGCATAGTTGCAAGCGACAAGATGGAAAGGCACGTCATAACGCATGAGAGAAATCTGGGACGACGGTCGATCATTGTCCGGCCTCCTTGAGCTTTCGTGCCCGATGGATCGCATGCCTAGCCATCGCGACGGCTAGCAGCAAACATCGAACCGCACCAATACATCCCCAGCTACGGCTGGGTTGCAATTCGACTACTATGTGTGTTTATGAAGCCCCAAGTAACTTGCTGGCAGAATTTGCTCGACCATGTAACCGCTTACATATTAACAATGGGAAATACTGAACTCGGAGCGAGATTCTTGTCAAGAAAAATCTAATATGAATCTACTACCGAGTCACCATAACGATATTGTGAAGTAGTCGGCAGATGCGTAGACCGCTCACGGTTCGAATGATTAACGGTCATCTTAACTCTGTCGTCTCTGATCTGACTCGGTAACGACGAAAGAAGCTGTTCTGTTCTGTTCCGTTCTATGCAGCCATCATTTGGTTTGCGGAGTCACCGCGCGTCCCGCCCACTTCTTCCAGGTGGATTGATCAGTAAGCATCGGAATGAACACGCCACCCACGACAGAACGCGCTTGAAAAGCACGATGTTTTCCAGTGTCTGTCTCATAAAAGTCAGTGAGTGGCACGCGATCGGGAGTCTCGTTTGTGAATTTATAAGCTGGAGAAAAAAGCGCTTCGAAGTCCGCACGGTTATCTGCCAGCGTGGCCGTCCAGAGAAGCCAGTCCAGCTTTGTGTATTGGGCTCGGGAATCGAGCGGCAAACCGTATGCGTTCTGTTTGGTCTTGTAGAATGCAATTTCGTTGCGGGCCACTTCTTTTGGAAACAGATCCAGGCCCAGTATCTTGTCCCACACCAGGTTGTATTTCTGACTCCAGGTCCCAGGCTGGTCGAAGGCTAACCGGAAGTGATCTCCGTCCCCGGCCAAATGCGGCCATTGCTCAGCGTACTGCTTGGCGACTTTGCTGTAAGCGGCAGCTTCATCAATCTTGCCGAGCATCTCGCAAAGTCTCGCGTAGGCGGAAAGCGCGGAAATAGCCTTCACCGACAAGTTCGCATTGTGCGCAAGCGGTCCGGTGAAATCGTCGGTAACAATTTGCTTTTCTGGATCCAAGCCCTTTTCCTTCAGGTATTTTGCCCACGTAGAAAAGAGCGGCCAATACTTGGCAGCGTAGTCCGCGTTCCCGTCCGCCTTGGCGAGCGCGGCCGCCATCAGGATCATGTTCGCGCTTTCTTCCACGGGCATGTGTCCTTCTACTGAATCCACGTCAACGTTAGCGGGGTAGTCGTGCCCATTGGCATGTGGGTAGATTCCAAGATCGTGCGGAGCCCAACGAAACGGCCAGTGGTAGGTTTCGGCGTAAGCCATTACGGGGGTCATCGATGCCTTCAGCAGGGTTGTGTTGAAGAGCAGCAGAATTGGCGCCGCTGGATAAATGACATCTACTGTCGAGACGCAACCGCAACTCGAGTTCTCTTTCGGAAAAGACAGCGGGGTGCCATCATAGTCCGCTGCTAAGTCTTGCGCCGCGAATGATTCCCGATATGCCAGCGAGGCCATCCGTGCATAGTCCTGCCCTCCCGCATGGACGAGATCTGCCATCAACTCTTCATCAAATCGATTGCACTTGGCATTGAGCGGCTCGTAATCTTTGAGTGACTCTTCGAGCAGGTTGGCCATGGTTGCGCCTTTACGTTTCCAGTAAGGGCGCAACCAGCGATAGAGATACTGCATCGAGAATCCTTCATCGTAGGCCAACACCACATAACGCGAGACGGCAGTTGAGCCAACTTTTCCCAGATCAAACCGATAAGCCAACACAGGTCCATCGCGATCCCCCGCGGGCTTTGGCGCATCCAGATCGCTGGTCGGCATAGATCCGTCCTGGGCAAATCCGTTCCTGCCTGCTCGACTGCTGGTGATGACCTGATCTACGCCGACTCCCGCGGGCGAAACCACGTAGAGATAGCCCCAGTCAATCCGTAGGTAGTCACCAGCCTTCTGCAAAATGGGTTGCAGCTGGCTGCCAACTCGCAGTGCCGTCAGGCCTCCAAACTGGAATCGCGATGCAACAACTTCCTGCGCGAGACTGTCGACGGTTAATTGGCCCGAAGCGTCGAAATAGAGCGAGACGGAGTGTTCCTTGCCATCCTTCGACTGCGCCGCCCAAGTCACGTACGTCACGGGGCGCGACATAACATCCAGATCGGAGGGTAGTGCCGGAGTCATAAAGGTCAGCGCGATGCCAACGCCCGCAGCCTCGAAGTCGTAAATCGTTCGTGTAGGCAGGACCTGAACGCTCCGTTGCTCCATCGCCGGCACCCGACGCGGTTCGTTCCCGATAATGCGGTAGGGCTTGCCATCAATCCGAACTAGTCCACCCAGCGACTGCGGGGTGCCGGTCCAGTGCCGGGTGACATCGTCTGTAAGCTGGTCGGCCATCGACCAAACACTGAAGTACGGATTGTTCGCAATCAACGGTACGGCGGGAGGACGAAAATCCTTCGCCTCAGCGGTCGACAGTGCAAGCATGGTGATGACGAACCCCTTCAACGCATACGCTAGTTGCATCGTGGTCTCCTCATGGCGTCGAGCCGGGTCTGCGTCGGAGCAAATGGCTACGATTTCGATGGAAGCGATTCGGCTGCGCTGGCGGCGCCACATGTAAGCGCTTCCATTTCCGACACGGTAGTTGCGGGCAAAGCTTCAAGTTTTCATTTTTCTCCATGGAAAATCAATTTAACGAGATTCCAACGGCTTTTCCCTGCCCGTCAACTCCCGGATCAGTTTGACCTCAGCATCGCGATACGGCTTCCCGTCCGGGTGGAACACCTCGTGGAACCACACTGTAGGCTGATCCAAAATGTAGGGGTGCCGCCAGGAATCCCAGGGATAGTAGGTCTGTGTCTTGCCCGCAACAAACCCCCAATTGATTGCTGCGACTTTATATTTTTTTGCGAGCGGCAGTATCGTGTCAAAGGTACTGCCCGCACCACGTGCCATATATTCAGTGCAGATCACAGGTCGATTCAGCTTCTGCAGGAACAGCACTTCCCTTTCGAAGCTCTCAGGCCATCCGTAGTTGTGAAAAGTGATGATGTCGGACTCCTCCAACTGGGTCTGCTGGGTCTTTGTCGTCGGTTTGCCATTCTCAAAATCGATATCCCAAACGCCACTGGTAAGAGGCTGCGAAGGATGCGCCGCCCGGGCCCATGAGAAAACCTTCGGTAGCATCACTTCCACCAATTGCTGCTTGTTCGCCGGTTCCTGTCTGGAGTAGCTGCCTTCATTCGTGTTCGAGGGCTCGTTCCATACATCCCAGCCGAGTATCCGAGAGTCATTTGCAAACGCGCTGACCACGCCGACCACGTAGGCCTTCAGGCGCTCCTCCTGGGCTGAATCCGTTAGCGCGGCGGCTCCCGGAGACTGCACCCATCCTGAATTGTGAACTCCAGGAATAGGAGGGTGCTGCAATCCCAATTTCGGGTGCGGATCCCAACACGAATCGAAAAGCACAAACAACGGCTTGATGTGGTGCCGAGAAGAGATTTCAAGGAATTGATCGATGCGCTTCTTGAATCCGACGGCATCCTGCTGCCACAACAGGTCATGGAGGAAGACCCGCATCGTGTTCATCCCCAAACCCTCCGCCCAACCAAGCTCTTTGTCGATTTGGGCGGCGTCGAAACTCTGCGCCTGCCACATTTCCAACTCGTTGATCGCGTCTTCAGGAATGTAGTTGCTGCCGACCAGCCACGGCTGCTGGTCATACCAAGTCTTCGCTTTCTCCCCGTTCCAGCGGGATATCTGCGCGAACAAAGGACCTGAGTGCAGAAAGGCAAGGAAAGCGACGAGAATAACTGACGCTGACCAACCTGAAGACTTCTTTAATCCTGAAATCATGAGGTCACCTGAGAGAGTAACTTTCGGCTACTATGCAAAGATCTTTTGCGATCTTTCCTGTAAGCGATTACAGCGTGCGCGAAACACATTACCACACCGAGCTTGTTTCAGACATGCTTGCATTGAGTGCCTCGTGGCTTCTCTAACTAGACAAGGGCTTCGCCCTTGATACCCGCTCCAAAACGAGAACAAAGTTCTCGTTTCGATGGGTATAACGGAATAATTAAGCTCTGCACTTTGCGTGGCGGGTTCCTTGCTGCAAGCGGGTCCGGTTGAAAAGTGGTATGTTTTTGTCCTATGGACATCCGGAAGGTGGCCGCCAAAGCGAAGGTCTCTACGGCAACCGTGTCCCGCACCATCAACGGTTCCGACGCCGTGGCACCGGCTACGGCCGCGAAAGTCTGGGCTGCGATCCGGGATCTGAATTACCACCCGAATACGCATGCGCGCTCGCTGAGCTCCGGCAAGAGCCATATTCTCGGACTCATCATCTCCGACATTACTAATCCGTTCTTTCCCGACCTCGTGAAGGCCTTCGAGAACGTCGCGATCGAGCGCCACTATGAAGTTATCGTCGCTAATACCGAGTACAGTCCGGAACGCACCAAATTGTGTGTCCATCGCCTTCTCAACCGCAAGGTTGAGGGCATCGCGATCATGACTTCTGAAATGGAACAGGGGTTGATCGAACAAATGCAGCGCGCCGGTGTACCCATCGTCACGCTTGATACCGGGACTCCGGGGAAGAAATTCAGCAACATTCGAGTGGACTATGCCGGGGGCGTTCGTCAGGCGATCCAGCACCTGGTTGGACTCCATCACGAGCGCATCGCATTCATTCGTGGGCCGCAGCGCCTCAAATCTGCCCAAATACGTTACGATGCTTATCTAAAAGTCGCCAAACAAAATGCCCTTACCACTTCGAGCAGCTTGATCGCCGACGGCGAACACAGTATCGAAGGAGGGTTCACGGCCATGCTGAATCTTCTGCCTCAGAAGCCAACTGCGGTGCTTGCCTCTAACGACCTTTGCGCGATCGGCGCGCTGCACGCCCTTCAACAAAAGAATGTCAACGTCCCCGGCGAGATCTCGATCATCGGTTTCGACGACATCAACTTCTCAAGGCATACTCGGCCTGAGCTGACCACCGTCCGTATCCCACGAGTGGAAATATCACGACTCGCGTTTGAGGCGCTTTCTTCCACTTCTGACTCGGAGAACGGAAGAGAGTGGAACGTTCCAACCGAATTGATCATCCGGATGTCGACGGGCCCATGCACCCGTTCCCGTTCCTGATTCCTAATTTCGAGTCGGATTCGGACTAAAAATAGCCAAAGATATTTGAAATTTTGAAAGCACTGCTTTCAGCGCTCAGCAATCAGCCGTCAGCTTGTGTGTCGCCGGGAGGAGTCCCAAACAGGCCGAGCTGATATCTACTTCGACCAGGCGTAACCCATTGAAATCCAACAAGCTGCGGCGGCGACGTAACAATGTTACATTCCCACGAAATCTGCGAGACGAATTCTCAGACTTGCGCGGCTAGATACTAAAGGTCGCAATCGAATTTCCCTTAGACCACTTACCTCGTACGGGCAGTGAACAAACCACTGGACCACGCTCAACCGCAACGGACTGCCGAAACCATCTCGTGATACGAGGCTTCATGGGAAGCAAAATCTCCACTCGATCCCCTTGGTCCCACGCGCGGTCGACAGTTGCGAACCGTCCTGGTATGGTTTCCCAGCTTTCGCCTTTACCCCCGAGCCAACCACTGCCGGGACCCACGTCCTTCCACACCTCTTCCAGATGCCCGCTCAACCCGCTCGCTTGAATTTGCAACTGCTCCCTCAACCAGCCCAAAGGCTCGACTGCCCGGAGGGGCAAGAATGCGAATCGTCCGGAAGTCGCCAACCCGGCACGCACAGGCCTCGCTCCAAAGTTAGCCCGCGCACTGCTTGCGACCGCTCCCATTGCGGTCCACAACAAGCGCCGGAGGAAAATTCGCCTCGAATTCATGACATTTTCCTGTAACCGGTTACATTTCTGATACCATACCCATCCTGACAGGTTGATTGCAAGGCAAGAAGTCAAGGGGTCTGAGGGACCTGTTGCTTTGGGACTTTGCAATACTCATCCTGTTCTGCGTTGCGTCTGTTTTCAATGGGTCCTGACGCGGTGCCTGCAGATTCCAGCAGCAATCGAAGGTGCAGACGTGAGGTTTTCTAGACGCGGCAGGAGAAGTCTCCGGAACGTATTACCCGCTTTAATCTTGTTTCTTTTTCTTCTGCGCGGTGGTGCGATAGCGCAGAGTGGAACGACAGCGACGCTCACAATTGACGCGGCTAAGATCGAGAACGTCATTAGTCCGACCTTATACGGGCAGTTCGCGGAGTTCATGTTTCAGGATATTAAAAGTGGGCTGAGTGCGGAACTGGTAAGGGATCGGGGGTTTGACGAATTGCCGGACGCGCTGGGATTGCCGAGGCATTGGGAACGTGATCCAGACGATCGGAATGATGACGGCGCGATGCAGTTTGCATGGGATTCGACGGTTTACACTCCTGTAGATGGAGATGCCAACACCCTCGCGACGCAGCATTCGCTTAGGGTCGACATCCAGCACGACGAGGGACAGCGACGTGGCATCCGCCAGGGATGGATCCCCGTACGCGAGGGCATCGAGTACCACGGCTACCTATGGCTGAAAGGTACGGATTATAACGGGAGCGTTACGGTCGCCCTGGAAGCTGATGAAACCGGGGGTGAGCAATATGCTAGCGCTACTCTGGCCGACATTAGCGGCGATTGGAAGCAATATCCATTCACGCTCGCGTCCGCAAAATCCGATCCCTTAGCAAAAATTGCTATTCTGTTTCACGGCCACGGAAGGCTGTGGGTCGATCAAGTTTCGCTGATGCCCGGCGACGCTGAAGCAGGTGTTCGCCACGAGGTTGAGCAGAAAGTCGCGGCGCTACATCCCGCATTCATTCGTTGGCCCGGTGGAAACGTCGCACAGGATTATCACTGGAAATGGGGCGTCGGTCCCCGCGATCAACGGCCCGTTTGGGTGAACATCTCTTGGCGAAACGAATTGGAGCCGAGCGACTTCGGGACAAACGAGTTCATCCAATTTGCTCGGCGAATTGGAACTGAACCGTCACTCACGGTCAACGTGGAGGGACGCGGCGCAACCGCCGATGAAGCCGCCGCATGGGTGCAATACTGCAACGGGCCTCCTCAATCGAAATATGGCGCACTTCGTTCCGCGAACGGCAGCACCGAACCATTCCACGTGAAGTACTGGGAGATCGGAAACGAAATATGGGGAGATTGGGTGCGCGGCCACAGCGATGCGGTTACCTACGCTAACAATCTTAATCGCTACGCCGAAACAATGAAGGCCATCGATCCTTCGATTAAGATCATTGCTTCAGGCGACAACAATCTCGACTGGAACCGAACCGTCTTGAAGATTGCCGGACGAAACATCGATTACCTGGCAGTCCATCACTATTACGGCGCCAGTGAGATGAAAGGTGACATCAAGAATCTGTGGGCACATCCGCTGCACTACGAGCATTTCTACGGGCAGATGCAGCAAATCATTCGTGAACTCGTGCCCAGCCGCGAGATCAGGCTGGCAGTCAACGAGTGGAATACATCGCTACCTCTGCCGCGACAACACTCGATGGAGTCTGCGCTCTATGCGGCGCGTCTGATGAATGTGTTCGAGCGCACTGGCGATCTCGTTGAGATGAGCGCGGTATCAGACATGGTGAATGGATGGAGCGGCGGCGTCATCCAAGCGAGTCGGCATGCCGTTTTTGTCACCCCGACTTATCTGGTGAATATGCTCTATGCCACCCACCTCGGCCGCCAACGATTGGCCAGCACCTTGCGCGGACCAACGTTCGATTCCACGCTTGAAGGTAAGGCGATTCCGACCATCGATGCCGTCGTGAGCCGGACAGCGGATGGTAGACGGGTATTCATCAAGGCGGTGAATACTGATCCACAAAGAGCCTTGCCTTTGGAAGTGCTGCTTGCTGGAGTTCACGCAAAGCAGCAAGCCCATATCGAGATCTTGAATGGCGACGGTTTGACGGCCTCAAACGACTTCACGCATCCCGATACGGTGCACATCACGATGAACTCGCTCACCGCCGGTCCTTCCTTCACCGTCACTCTCCCGGAACACTCCGTGTCGGTGGTCACGCTGGAGGTCGATCGATGAATAGCTCGGACGTTCGATCCAATTTCACGCAGACACAGCTGGCGACTCTATCCCCCGGGCCAGAACAGTTATTTGAAGAAATGTTTGGAGGCCACGCTCGGTTGTATCGCGCTCCCGGCCGTGTAAACCTGATCGGGGAGCACACCGATTATAACGAAGGATTTGTTATGCCGGCAGCCATCGGCCTCTATTGCTGGGTGGCGATTGCGCCGCGAGCAGACCGCCACCTCCGGGTGTACTCGTGCAATTTCGGCGAAACCGTATTCGTAGATCTGGATAACAAGGCGCTGGCTCGACGCGGCGATTGGAGCGATTATGTCGTTGGAGCCGCGCTGGCGTTGGAAAAGAGTGGCTACGCACTCTCAGGCGCTGACATCCTAGTCCGCGGAGAGGTGCCCATCGGATCGGGACTAAGCTCCTCTGCAGCGATCGAGATTTCAACTGGTTATGCGCTCCTCGACGTCACTGGAACGAAGATTGATCTCGTGCAGCTTGCTATGGCCTGCCACCGCGCCGAAAACGATTTTGTCGGCGCACGCGTTGGCATGATGGACCAGTTCATTTCCGCGCTCGGCCGCGCGGGTCACGCTCTTATGCTGGACTGCCGTTCCTTAAAAGCGACGCCCCTGCCGATTCCGCCGGACGTACTGTTGGTGGTTTGTAACACTGGAATTAAGCACCAACTGGCAGGAGGGGAGTACAACCTGCGGCGCGCGCAGTGCGAGGAGGGAGTGCATCGGCTTTCATCTGTCATACCGGGGATCCGCGCCCTTCGCGATGTTACGCCAAGCCAGCTTGAACTGTTCAAGGAAATCTTGCCGGAACTCATCTACCGTCGTTGTCGTCACGTCGTAACCGAAAACGAACGCGTGCAACGGGCGGCGGAAGCATTGCTCAGTGGCGATCTTCCGGCGTTCGGAATTTTCATGGCAGAATCGCATCGCAGCATGCGTGACGATTACGCGATCAGTTGCGCAGAACTGGACTCAATGGTCGAAATCGCGATGATCCAGCCAGGCGTTATTGGGGCGCGGATGACGGGGGGCGGATTTGGTGGATGTACTATTAATCTGCTTCATGCCGAAGCGACCGACGCCTTTAAGCGTTCTGTCGCAATCGAGTATGAGCGGCGTACCCACCTTCGCCCGGACATCTATGTCTTAAGCGCCACCGACGGCGTCCGCGCGGTCGCCTCGGATCAATTCGTTCGTTGATGCCTAGACGCAGGAGAACTGAGACATGAAAGGTCAGACATGAAACGCTATCCAAGAACATTCCTGCTCATGACCGTTCTCGCATTAGTGCTGTTGCCTGGCTGGACCATCGGAAACGCACAACGATGGACCGAGGCTCAGGCAAATGACTGGTATGCGCGGCAGCCATGGCTTGTCGGCAGCAACTATGTTCCAACAAATGCGATCAACGAGTTGGAAATGTGGCAAGTAGAAACTTTCGATCCTCAACAAATCGACAAAGAATTTGGTTGGGCCGAAGGCCTGGGCATGAACACGATGCGAGTGTTCCTTCACGATCTCCTGTGGCAGCAGGATTCCGCAGCCTTTACTCAACGAATCAATACGTTTTTGACGATCGCCGACAAGCACCACATCCACCCGATCTTCGTGCTCTTTGATTCCTGCTGGGAGCCCGAGCCGAAACTAGGTCCGCAACATCCTCCTATTCCGGGCGTGCATAACTCTGGATGGGTGCAGAGCCCCGGTCAACCCGCGCTCAAAGATACTTCTCAATATCCCAGACTCAAAGAATATGTACATGGCGTGGTGAGTGCGTTCGCCAAAGACACACGGATCGTCGCGTGGGATGTGTGGAATGAACCCGCTGACAGCAAAGAAGTGATCGCGCTTTTGCCACAAGTCTTTGCGTGGGCGCGCGAGGGGCATCCCTCGCAACCTTTGACTAGCGGCATCTTCCAGGACGACTTCACGCCGGCGGCGAAACCTTCAGCAGTGTCAGCAATTCAAGTAGCCGAGTCAGATGTGATCTCATTTCACAACTACAGTTGGCCAGAGAATTTTGAAAAAGAGGTTACGGGCCTCGAGCAATACCATCGGCCTATCATCTGCACGGAATACATGGCTCGATCGGCGGGAAGTACCTTCGACACAATCTTGCCGCTCGCCAAACAACATCGCGTTGCGGCGATCAACTGGGGTTTCGTCACAGGCAGGTCGCAAACCAATCTTCCTTGGGATTCATGGGAGCGGCCGTACGTCAAAACTCCGCCTACAGTTTGGTTCCACGACGTCCTGCACCCCGACGGGAAACCATATCGAGAACGGGAGGCAGCGCTCATCCGGGAACTGACCGGACAAAAAGCCGCGACGAACTAGAAGGGCGTTAAAACGGTGGGCGCCGCGGTTATCCGACCGCCTTGGTGTAGCGTACTCAAGTGGCGGGATAGTTCTTGGTCTATACTCACTTGGATCGTGCGCGCCCAATTTCATCCATGAATAAAAGAGCCTTTCTCAAACTCTGCTCCACCGCTCTGACGAGCCCATTCATCTCGCCCTTGCTCTCCTGGGCCACCGGCGACAAACTGAGAAACTGGGCAGGAAACATCGAATACGGCACCGAACAGTTGCACTCCGCGGGCTCGCTAGAAGAGGTGCGTGAGTATGTCAGAAAGCAGAGCAAATTCAAGGTGCTCGGAACACGCCATTGTTTCAACAAGATCGCCGACAGCACAGATCAATTTCTGACAGTGAAGACGATGGACAAGGTTGTTGCCCTGGACCCCGAGACGCGCACCGTAACCGTCGAGCCAGGCATGACCTATGGTCAGTTGTGTCCGTACCTCGATAGCAGAGGATGGGCTCTGCACAACCTCGCTTCGTTGCCGCACATTTCGATCGCCGGGGCTTGCAGCACCGCCACGCATGGTTCAGGCGATAAGAATGGCAACCTCGCGACTGCGGTTTCGGCGCTCGAACTGATAAAGGCCGGGGGTGATGTAGTCAAGCTTTATCGCCAGCAGGA
>Ga0210410_10001624_pt1 | contig 20886 bp, 19 predicted proteins | sample IncBWC4MmetaG_FD_161058 | JGI IMG/M metagenome (GOLD analysis project Ga0210410, IMG submission 161058) | Forest soil microbial communities from Barre Woods Harvard Forest LTER site, Petersham, Massachusetts, United States - Inc-BW-C-4-M | ecosystem: Environmental > Terrestrial > Soil >... | reverse complement strand
GCCGTCGGTGGTCAATTGCAGGGTTCCCGCGGGTTCAAGCTTCCAGAAGACTTTGTTGTCGGGCGTGAGGATTAGGCCAATGATGTCCGCGCTGATTACTTCCACGGATTGGCTGCTCGCTCCCTGCTTCATCATCATGGCGTTGGTCAGTGTGTCCGCCTCGGCGGCCGATTCGACGGTTACTTTTGCTGTGGCCGGGGGGACGGCAAGTTTTCCTTCGCCACGCGCCGGCGGTCCGCCTGCTGCTCCTCCCACGCTGCCTCCATAAGCCATCGGAGCCGGGGGCGGCGCGGCAGCGGCGACGCGCGCGCTTCCAGAAATCGCAGCACCTGTTGCGTCTTGCGTGGCAATTTCTGGAGCAAGCGGCGCTGGTCGTCGTGCTGGAGTCTTTTTTGCCATGTATACGCCGCCGGCGGTCAGATCCCGAAATTCCCGCGCCGTATCGCCTGCGCCGCTTCCCCGATCCGCAGGCTTCTGAAGCGGCGCAGGCGTAGGCGCCTGTTTCGTTTTTTGCCGGGACATTTCAGCAGACTGCAACCCCTCATCTTTTGGCTCCAGCTGTGGCTGCACATGGTCGGCTTGCTGATCGAGGATTGGACCGGGCGCGGTGGGGGTCTGATTTCGAGCCATCTCCGTGTTCAGAGGGCGTCTCATCACCGGCGAGCGCTGTTCGTAGAGTCCAATCAAAACGAGGACGCCGGCGGCAACAGCGCCCAGTGGAATGGCCCAGCGCAAAACGGCGGGGCGGCGCCGATTGATTGCCACGGGAGATGGAGTTGCCCGAGGAGCGGAAGAAGCGGATAAGATGGCGCTTCGCTCTGGGATGCTTGCTCGATGAGCACCCGGGGTCGAAGCCGCTTCGAGCACCGGAATTTCCTGCTTTTCCCAATCTTCGGTGAGCTGGTTTTCGGTTGCCTCGACGAGCGCCAGCGCTTCCTGGCAGGCTTCACACGCGGAGATGTGCTGCTTCCACTGGGCCATTTCCTCGAGCGAAAGATTCCGCTCGTGATAAGCGGCCAGCGTTTCCGCGCCGGGGCAGTTCGCCTCGGCCGAGCCGCCACGCAAATGTTGCGCCAGCGCGCGTTCAAATTTTGGGTCGCGATCGTCAGACGGCATGACGCTCTCCTTCCTTAGAACGGCGGCGAGGGCAGTTCTTGCAGCGCATCACGTTGGTTCCTTTCGGTTTGCCTCTGAATTGCGCGGCTTCCGCTCGGGAAACAGCTGCCGGAAATCGATGGGCACGTCTTCCGCGGCGTACGCGAAACATTGCTGGATTTCCGCTTCGCTGAGCGAAAAGGCTTCGCGCAGGCGCTCTTCCGCGAGCGTCCGCAGTTCGCCGCGGATGCGTTCCAGGTTGCGGGAGACGCTCGATTCATGTTCGCCGAGCTGCCGGCCGATTTCCGCCAGCTTCATCTGCCGCGCGTAATAAAGCTCCAGCCGCTCGCGATCGGCGGGATCTAGGAGTTTCAGGCAGTGCTCGAGGGCAGTGGTAAAGCAGGAGAGGTAGTGCGCGCGATGGGGATCCTGGAGCGGCTGTTGCTGAACGCACTCCGGAGGCAGATCCGGCTTTTCGCCGTCCTCGGCATCCAGCGATTCCATCCGGCGTTGCGCCCGGATCGAATTCACGTGGCGCTGTGCGAGCACGGTGCGCAGCCAGGTCTTCAGCGAACTGCGCCCGTGGAAATAGCGGAACAGCGAGCGCTCGCCGCGTTTCCCGTCCATCAAACCGAAAAGTTCAGCGAGCAGCGAGTCGGCAAGCTCCTGGGGATTCGCTCCATAGCGGCTGGCTTTGGTGATCGCACCAGCGGCGGCGCGCAGATAGCCTCGGTATTCCCGGACGAAATATTCCCAGGCGGCTTCCGAGCCTTCGATGCAGGCCGTAGTCAAGGCAAGATCCTCGACATGAAGCGCAAGGAGATACTCTTCCAGGCGGTCCCGGGACGGGGCTGCGGCCTGGAAACGTTTGCCCAAGCTGCGCAGAAGGCCACCAGCAAATTGAGATTGGGAAATGGCCCAACGGGCGGCGCCGGACTGGGAGTACAACGACTTAACCAGCGGCTCAGAAGAGTCGAGGAGCGGCGAGGGACCGCGCGTGAAATTTTTCCCTTGCGGAGGCTGCGGCACAATTCTCCTGCCGGGAGTCTAAGACTCTTTCTTTCAGCATCCTAGGATGCCAAAGAAATAACCAACGCCCTATAGCGAAGACGCATCCTAAAGGGTACCCTAAAGGAGTGAGCGGTGGGTCCCCCCAGCAATTCCCCGGCTCAGTCCTCCCTGTATGGGTTATTCTAGGGAGTGTTGCGCTGCCTGCCCCGCAACGAATTTCGCCTCGGCGGGTTTGTCCGAGATACAGAAATCCCGTGTGGAGATGCACTTGCTTAAGCATTAGCGAGTTCGCGTCTTTAGTACGAAAGTCCTATTCGAGGGTCCGAACCCCCTCAGTACCCTCGTACTTGTAATTCACACGTTCTGTACTTGAGAAATCGAACTATCGATGCTTTTCGATCGAGGTTCCGGGACGAACATTAGTCAGAGGCGGCAAGCGGATGACCACGATGATTGCAGATCCACCAACGAGCAAGTCGCTGGGCGTGGGGTTTGCCCCGAACCGCGGCCGGACCGCGAACTCCGAAGCCTGGAAACAAAATATTGGTAACAAGCAGGTTCCTGCGCGCCTGGCCCTTTTGCCGGAAGCGAAGCCCAACTGGCGCCGTGTCGGGTTGAGCGCCGCTGTGCAACTTGCCATCCTCGGCTTCTTCCTCATCGTTCCGATGCTCTATCCGGAACAGATGAAAACCGCCATTCAGTATTCCTATACCGCCATCGCACAGCCTGTGACGATGATTCCGGTTGCGCCTCCGCCACCGCCGCCACCCACTCCGAAAGTAAAGGCGGTTGTGCCGAAGCCGACGCCGCCACCCCCTGAGCCGCCGAAACTGAATCCGCAGCAACCGCACATTTTTGCCAACCTGGTGGCGCCCAAAACGTTGAAGCCCAAGGTGGACAAGGTTGAAATAAAAGATCCGGACATGTCGCCGAAGTTCGAGGCCGTGAAGATTGAAGTGAAAGAGAACGGGCCGAAGCGTCCGAAAGATGACGTGAAGGTGAACAACCTGGGTTCGGGAAGCGCGGCGCCGGCAACGGTGGTCGCTCCGGTCGAAAAGGTACAGACCGGCGGTTTCGGCGATCCGAACGGAGTGGCCGGCAAGGGCGATCCGAAGCACGCGACGAACGTGGCGCGGCTGGGCTCCCCAGCACTGCCTGGCGGCGAAGGATACGGCAACGGCACGGGCGGCAAAGAAGGGATCCGCGGCACCGTAGCCAGCACGGGATTTGGCAACGGCACCGCAATTCCTCCTGCGGGCGGCGGCAAAAAGGGCTCGGTCGTCTCCACCGGCTTTGCGAATGCGGCCGACAATACGGCGGAAGCGCCAAAGAAAAAGCAGCAGAACAACGGCCCCGCGGATAACGCTCCGACGATCATCGAAAAGCCGAAGCCAGAGTACACGGCCGAAGGGCGTTCGCTGAAGATTGAAGGCGACGTGGTTGTGGACATGGTCTTCCTGGCCAATGGGACCGTTCAAATCAACCACGTGGTCAGCGGCCTGGGACACGGCCTGGATGAGGCGGCGGTGCGGTCCGCGCAACAAATCAAATTCAAGCCGGCAAAACGCGCAGGCGAATCGGTGGATTTTCCGGCTAGGGTACGTATCGAATTTCGTTTGGCCTACTGAAGGGGAGATTAACATGCGAAAGTTGTCGAATTACATCCTCGTGCTTGCTCTCGGCGCATACGCCGGCACGATTGCCTCCGCCGCGCCGGCTCCCGATGCGGATCAACCGCGCACGATGGAGCAGGTGGTGGATCGGATCACCAGCAACGAGCAGAAGCTCTACGGCCAAATCCGCAACTACTCTCCGTTGGTGGAGACGTATATCCAGAATTTGAAGCCGGACAAAGACCTGGGCCAGGTGCCGGCCGGGGACAAGTATTTCCTGGGCCGCGCCAACTTTGCGAAGGGTGTGAGCCTGGTGCCCCTGACGGAAACCTCGAACCGGGGGAAGCGGGCGTTCGCGTCCATCGGCAACTTCTTCAGCTTCGCGATGCAGTTCCTGCCGGACGGCTTTCTGCAGATGATCTTCATTGATACCAGCGGGTTCGACCGGCAGCACTACAAGTTCGATTACGTGCGCCGCGAATTCCTGGGGGAAGTGCGCTGCCTGGTGTTTGACGTGACGCCGCTGGAAAAGAAGAACGGCGGACGCTTCCTGGGCCGCATCTGGGTGGAGGATCAGGACTATCACATCGTGCGCTTCAACGGCGCTTACAGCGGCAACGGCCACTCCAGCTGGTATTTCCACTTCGATAGCTGGCGCACCAACGTGCAGCCGGGGCTGTGGATGCCGACGTTTATCTACAGCGAAGAAAAGGACTTGCACTACGCCATTTCAAAGAAGCTCGACTTCAAGGCGCAGACCCGCCTGTGGGGTTATAACCTCGGCGGCGCTTCTCAGGAGCAGGAGTTGAGCAAGATCCTGGTCGAGACGCCAATGCAGGACGACACCAAGACCGCCAACGACCTGACGCCCATCCAGGCGCAACGCTCCTGGGATCGCCAGGCGGAAGACAACATCGCGGACCGCCTGGAGCGCATTGGACTGATGGCGCCGAAGGGCGAAGTCGATAAGGTGCTGGACACCGTCATCAACAACCTGGAAGTGACCAACAATATTGACGTGGAACCGGAAGTGCGCTGCCGCGTGCTGATGACCTCCACTCTGGAATCCTTCACGCTGGGCCACACGATTGTGCTGAGTCGCGGCTTGATTGACGTCCTGCCGGACGAAGCCAGCCTGGCAACGATGCTGGCGCATGAACTGGGCCACGTGGTGCTGGGCCACCGGCTGGATACACAGTTTGCGTTCTTCGACCAGTTGCTGGTGGAAGATAAGGACACGTTCCGCCACTTTGGTTTCCAGCGCACGTCGGATGAGGAAGCTCAAGCCAATGCGAAGGCTCTCCAGATCCTGAACAACTCGCCCTACAAGAATCAACTGGGGAACGCGGGGCTGTTCCTGCAGGCTCTCGACAGCCGCCAGAAGGAAATTCCGAACCTGATCAGCGGACACCTGGGAAATCGCGTGCCGCAAATCAACGACCTGAAATCCACCATGCCTGCGGACCCGAAGCAGAACCCGCAGAAAATCGCCGCCCTGCCCATCGGCGGCCGCGTGAAGATCGATCCGTGGAACGACAAGTTAGAACTCATCAAGAGCAAACCCGTGGGCACGGTGGCGGAACGCGAGAAGATGCCTTTCGAGGTCACTCCGTTTATGCCTTACCTGATGCGCTACGGAGCCGACGCTTCCAAGCCAGTGGCAGCCAGCACGACACCTCCACAGGACGTGAAGCCGGGTGAAGCTCCAGACCCGACCAAGCCGTAACGATTCTTACCGAGACCTGAAACTGAAAAGCCCCCAGTTCGGGGGCTTTTTCTTTTCGATACCAGGGTTCAGCCACCCACCGGGAAGCTCGCCCGCGACCGGTCTGACCGATGGCCGATCTCGCACCCGCCAGCCCGCCTAGTGGATGAACACGCTTGCTGTGCCTCTCTGAAGCAAATCGGCAAATTGTGCGGCGCCCACAGGCCGGCTGAAGTAGAAGCCTTGCGCTTCGTCACAGTCGAGGCCCTGGAGAACCATTAGCTCTTCCAGCGTTTCCACACCCTCGGCAACGACCCGCAACCTGAGGCTTCGGCCCATGGCGATGACCGCGCTAACAATGGTGGACTCGTCGGGGTCGGCAGTGTCCTGATGGATGAACGACTTGTCGATCTTGAGGGCATCAATCGGAAACTTTCGAAGATAGCTCAGGCTGGAATAGCCGGTGCCGAAATCATCAACGGCAAGGCGTACTCCCATCGCCTTGAGCTCCAGCAGCACGGCGGCCGCGGATTCGGCATCCTCCATCAGGACGCCCTCGGTGAGCTCGAGTTCGAGATATCGGGCCGGCAAGCCCGTTTCCGAGAGTATCGTCCGGACACCTTCGACGAAGCCTTTATCGCGGAACTCGACGGCGGAAACGTTGACGGCAATCGGCAATAGCGGGAGACCCGCGTCCTGCCAGGCGCGCGCCTGCCGGCACGCTTCGCGCAGCACCCAACGGCCAATCGGGAGAATGAGGCCACAATCTTCGGCGATGGGCACGAACTGGGTGGGAGGTACGAGCCCGCGATCGGGCTGCTGCCAGCGGATTAATGCCTCCGCTCCGCTGATCTCACCCGTCTCGAGATTTACTTTCGGCTGATAATGCAGCAGAAACTCCTTTCGCTCGAGGGCGCAACGCAGGCCGCCCTCCAGAGATTGCCGCTCTACGGCCTTCAAATTCATGTCCGCCTTGAAAAACTGGAAATTATTCCGCCCGTGTTCCTTGGCGTGGTGCATGGCCGTATCCGCAGCATTGATGAGCATTTCGGCGTCGCTTCCGTCCGCCGGGTAAATACTGATGCCGATGCTGCCATCGATATGCAAATCGTGTCCTCCAAGGAGGTGGGGTGCGCTGAGAGAATGAAGCAATTTCTGCGCGCTGGTAGCCGCGTCTTCAGGGCGCGCAAGCTCGGAAAGCAGGATCACGAATTCATCTCCGCCCTGGCGGCTGACAGTGTCCGAACTACGGACGCTTCCGAGTAATCGCTTTGAAACGGACTGCAAAAGCTCGTCGCCGATGGCATGTCCCAGCGAGTCATTGATGTATTTCAGTCGATCCAGATCCAGAAAAATTACGGCAACATGCTTTTTTTGCCGGCGAGCTACGGCAATTGACTGGGTAATCCGGTCGTTGAGCAACAGGCGATTCGGCAGACTGGTGAGAAGATCGTGCTGCGCAGAGTGGGTCATCTGGATGGACATGGCCCGCGCCGCGCTCACATCATGGAAAACGATCACCGCTCCAATCACCCGGCCTGCCCGGTCGTGGATCGGCGCGGCGGAATCTTCAATCGAGGATTCAAATCCGTCGCGGCGCACGAGAACGCAATTCACGGTCAGTCCCACGGTCCTATTTTGCTCGACGGCCATCTCCATCGGGTTTCGAGCGGTCTTCCGCGTGACGCCGTCGATGATTCGGAAGACTTCGGCGAGTGGTTTGCCAGTGGCTTCCTCGCGGCACCAACCGGTCATGGTCTCGGCAACGAGATTGAGATAGGTGACCTCGCCGGAAATGTCTGTGCAGAGAACGGCGTCACCAATCGAGTTTAGGGTGACCTCGGCGCGTTCTCTTTCCAGGTACAGGGCGTCCGCGGCGGCTTTGCGTTCGATGGCGTTGCGCACCGCGCGCGACAGCGAAAAGTCGTCGAGGTGACCCGGCAGGAGATAATCCTGGGCACCCCGCGCCACGGCTTCTTTCGCGAGGGCTTCGTTGTCATTGCCGCTGAGGATCAGAATCGGGACATCGGGTGTGGCGGCATACAGCTTGTCAAACGTCAGGAGACTGCGACTGTCGGGCCGGGGCAACTCCAGCAAGATCGCATCAATTCCTTTTTTGACCAGGCGCTCAAGGCCCATTCGACTTCGAACGAACCGCCGCTTGCCGAGGCGAGCGCTCCGCAAATGTTGTTTGCGCCGTCGGGGTCGTCTTGAATCAGAAGTATTCTGGGGGCTGGGATACGTGCGGTCATTGTGTGCCAGAGCAAGCCTCAGTAAATCAGTTCACCATGTCGTGCTGATCGTCTACTGCGCCCAACTGCACAAAACCCCAAGTATCAGAGTGTTTTAACCCGGAGGAGCATTCTGGAAGGAGGTTCTCGGCAATCATCATCGCTGCACGATGGGCCCCGGTTCCAGTTGAAACCATTCTTGCAATGCGGGGACGTCGCGAAACGTCTTGGAATTCACTTTCCCGGGAACCCCGACCCAATACACGGTCACGCTGTTTGTCACGGTGTCGATGCACATGCGCTGATGCGTGTCCCTGGCCATAGGGGGTGAGTTTTTCCTGAGCCATTGCACTGTTCCTTCCCTCAATCCCATCTCCGCGACGAACCCGCCCGCCCTGGCGGCAGTTTTAAACGCTTCGATCTTCATCATGATTTCTTCCTTGTGTGACATTTACTTCTGAACTATCTCCGCTTCGCCAGAAATAATATCTCTGGAACTGATTCATCGCTGTTCCCTTCCGAACAATTAGTACCAGGAGTACTACTGAAGGATCGATAATAATTAGAAGTTACAGAGAAACACGAATACTGTTTGGCGGGGCTGGAGCGTTATTCGAGGACAGTCCATCTGTACTTCCACGCCTTGCGTTACCAGCGGCGGCAGACCAGTCACTGCCAACGCAGAGTTCCTGGTGCGGCATCCAGATCCGTCCTGCTAACCTTCGTCTGCGCCACCCACCGCAATCTTGCACGTCACTTTGCCGTTGAAAGTGTTTTCAGGAAGCGGTAGCCGAACTCGACGCCTTCGTAGAAATCCTCGACCGCCACGCGCTCGTCCTTGCCATGCGAGCGATGGTCTTCCATGTCGAAAAACATGCAGGCGATGCCATACGTGGGAATGCCGGCGATGCGAAGATATTTGCCGTCGGTGGCGCCGGTGGACATCGTCGGGACAATCGGCACTCCGGGCCACATCGTGGCAAGCGTGCGGTCAAGAGCGCTGGTTACTTCGGGAAGGAGCGGGGACGGCGGAACCGTAACTATGGGGACGATTTTCCCATCCACTGTTTTCTGAGGGACGACGGTGACGCTCAGTTTTCCGTCCGCCACGACGCGCTCGAGAGACTTGCGGACATTCTCCGGATCCTCGCCAGGGAAAATGCGGCAGTTGACGTTGGCGCGCGCCATTTGCGGAAGGGCGTTTGGCGCGTGGCCGCCGGAAAGCATGGTAGCAACACAGGTGGTGTGCAGAAGCGAATTGTAATAGGGATTGTTCGAGAGCCGCTTGATCGAATCGGGATCGGCAGGTTCTTTCGCGGCGCCTCGAAGATCGGCGGCCAACTGGCCGTTGGTGAGCGTTGCGGCGTGCGCAAAATAATTGCGCGTAATCTCGTTGATCTCGACGGGGAACGAATAGGATTGGACCTTCAACAGTGCGACAGCGAGCTGGTAAATGGCATTTTCCGCGCCGGGAACCGAGCTGTGGCCGCCTGGGTTTCTGGTCTCGAATCGGAAGTCCGCGTAAACTTTTTCGCTGGCCTGCATGCCGGCGAGCACCCGCTTCCCTTTCAGCTTTTCAAATTCGCCGCCGTCGAGATTGATGCAGAATTCCGCGTCAATCCAATCGCGATGCTCCTTGATCAGCCAGTCAATGCCGTTGAAATCGCCGCCTTCTTCGTCGGCGGTGAGCGCAAGAATCAAATCGCGGTCCGGAACGAAGCCCTCGCGTTTCAGGCGGAGAAAGCTTTCGACCAGGATGGCGTCGCCTTCCTTCATGTCCTGCGTGCCGCGGCCGTAAAAATAGCCGTCTTTTTCGATGAATTGGAAGGGATCCACGGACCAGTCTTCGCGGCGGGCTTCCACCACGTCGAGATGTCCGATGAAAAGGATGGGATTTCTCTGGCCGGAGCCGTGGTAGCGAACGACGAGATTTTTCTTGCGATCGTTCGGGCCAGCGACGCTGACATCTTTCGCGGAGAAGCCGGCCGCGAGCAGCCGCTTGGCCATGGCTTCCGAGGCTTCTGTGACGCTGCCGACGGAATCGCTGGTGTTGGTCTCGATCAATTGCTGAAAGATCGCTCGAGCTTCCGTATTGACCGCTGGGTCGCTCTGCGCAACGAGCGATCCCGGAAGGGCCGCAGCACCACACAGTATCGCCGCAAAGCCGAGACCTCGGGCCATTCGCTTCTCCCTGTAAATGAAGAACTCAGCCTAACGGCAAATCCCATGCTCCGTCAAATTAGAGGCGGGTTGCCGGTATAACGCAGAGTCGAATAGACTGGCAGAGTTGCCCATACGAGGAGGACTTTTATGGATTCGCGCAAGCGCCGCTGGATCGAAGCTGGAATGGGAATCTCGTTGTTTCTGGCGGGAAGCGTGGCCGGAAGCGCGCTGACGCAGAAGGTTTCGGCCGTGAATCGCTTCGGCCAGCCGAAGACCGTCATTCATGTGGTCGCTTACAAATTCCGCGACGCCACTTCCCAGAACGATCAGGAGCAGGCCATCAACGGCATCCGCGACATGGCAGCGAAAATTCCCGGGATCAGGAATATCTGGCTGAAGACCGAGCGGAACCAGATGCGGGACTGGAGCGGGGTGTACGTGATTGAATTCACTAGCGCCGAAGCGGCCGCCGATTATGCGGAAAGCCCGCTGCACGAAACGTGGCGCAAGAAGTGGGAGGCGCTGCGCGAGACAAGCGTTTCGTTTCAGATTTCGAATTGAGCTGCAGTCGCCGCGAATGACAGATTGCTCTCTTTTCAAATGTCTGAAAAAACTTGTGATCCCGAAGGGGCACGTAGACGCCCGGCGCTCTTTCTTACGCCATCGCTTGCAGGAGATCCGCGATGAGATCGTCCGGATGCTCCAGGCCGATGGACAGCCGAAGCAAGTTCCGCGGCGAGGTCGAACCTTCCCCTTCGGCGGAAGCACGGTGTTCGATCAGGCTCTCTACCCCACCAAGGCTTGTGGCTGCTTGAAACACTTTCACCCGAGAGACAACACGGACCGCCTCTTCCCATCCACCTCTCACCAGAATCGACATCATTCCTCCAAACAGTTTCATCTGCGCGGCGGCAATTGCGTGTCCCGGATGCGATGGCAGTCCGGGGTAGAACACCCGCTCCACTTTTTTTGCCTGCGCAAGGGCCTTGGCCACCGCCATGGCATTCGCGGAGTGTCGCTCAATGCGGCACGGCAGCGTGCGGAGCCCGCGCAAAATCAACCAGGAGTTGAACGGAGAACAGACCGCCCCCAACACCATGCGAATGTGGAACAGCTTGTCGTAAAGCGGCGCGCGCTGCTTGAACACCAGGCAGCCGCCTTGCACGTCGCTGTGGCCTCCGCAATATTTCGTCGTGGAATGCATCACCACGTCTGCGCCGAGTTCAAGAGGCCTTTGAAGAACGGGGGTGGCAAACGTATTGTCCACCACGAGGCAAGCCCCGGCTTCCCGCGCGATTTTCGCTGCGGCGGGGATATCCATAATTTTCATCTGTGGATTGGACGGGGTCTCCGTCCAGATGACTCTGGTGTTCGGGCAAACAGCAGCGGAAATCGCGGCGGGAGATTGCGTGTCCACGCATGTGAATTTGAGCTGCCAATTCGCGAAGTAGGTCGCGGCGAGGACCCGAACGTGCACGTAAACATCTTCGGGAATAATCACGTGGGAGTGGGGCGCTAAGGTTTGAAAAAAAGCCGCCGTTGCGCCCATGCCCGAAGAAAAAGCAAGGGCATCTTCGCCCCCTTCGAGAGCGCTCATCGCGGTTTCCAGGCGATCCTGAGTGGGATTCTTGTCCCGCACGTACGTGTATCCGTGAATTTCTTCGCTCGCAGGACCATGAATAAAATTTGTCGAGAGATGAATCGGCGGCGCCACGCTCCCCGTGGTTGGATCCGCTGCTGCGCCAGCATGAATGGCCAGAGTTTCTATTTTCATGAAAGAGAACCTCGTAAGCACACGATACTGCAAACAGTTTAATATCCGAACCGCCTCGGGGAAATCACCTGGCTCGGCTCACGACTTCCAATTTGGCCGGAACTTCGCGGGACACCGCTCGGCACGGAGAAATCCCCAGGCAAGATGGCCGGCGAGGACCTACTCGTCTTCTTCGCGGACGATTCCGAATTTGCGACGAAGAAATGAATCCATGAGGGTATCGGGAAGGATGCGCCGGCCGATGGCTGCCCACTTCGCGAGCGGCGTTACCGTGTAGCGTGCTTTTGGATGGCTGGCTTGGATGGTATGGAGAATGACCCGGGCGCAATCTTCCGGAGTGGTTTTGGATTCGCGGCGGCTGCTGGTGGCCCCGGCGATCGCGCCGGAGTAGATTTTTGCGTACGGGCTGGTGGCGGAGCCTTCAATGTAGGATTCCGCTTGCGCCTTTGCGGTCTGCTGGAAGTTCGTCATGATGTAGCCCGGTTCGATCAGAATCACTTCGATATTGAAGGGGTATAGCTCGAGCCGCAGCGCATTGGAAAGCGCTTCAACAGCGTGCTTGCTGCTGCTGTAGGCGCCGTAAGTGGGCGGCGTGAGGATGCCCGCGACGCTGCTGAGCATCAGAATGCGCCCAGACTTGCGCCCGCGCATGTGCGGCAGAACGGCTTGCGTGACGCGAAGCAGTCCAAAGATATTCGTTTCGTAGAGGCGGCGCAGGTCGTCGAGCTTGAGCTCTTCGGCAACAGCCATTAATCCAACGCCGGCATTGTTGATGAGCACGTCGAGGTGGCCGCCTTTTTCCAGGATTTGCTGGACGCCGCAAGAGACGGAGTTCGCGTCGCAGACATCCAGTTCCAAGGTCTCGAGGGGAAGTTTCCTCGTAGCTGCCAGCCGGTCGAGTTCGGCGCGCTTTTCCGCGGAGCGCCCCGCCGCAAATACGCGATATCCTTTTTCCGCCAAAAGTAATGCGGTCGCCCGGCCGAGCCCGTCCGTAGCGCCGGTAATCAATACCGTCTGTTGCTGGTTGCCCATGATTCTCCTTTGTTCTGAGGCCCATTTTACGCAGCGGCGCGCCGGGAAGCCAGCCGGAACGGGTGAAACTCAGCCGCGGTGAAGCTTCCTGCGGCTGGGGGCGATCTTGACGGCGGTTTCGGTCGCCTCGCGCAATCCGGCGACAAGCTCCTTGGCGCTTTTCGAAAGAGGGCGGCGACGGGGAAGAATCACGTCGAGGCTGCGCCGCAACGGCTCCGAGTTGGTGATTTCAAGCGGGCAGAGCTTGCCGCGGCGAAGTTCATCGACGACCGCGATTTGCGGGAGAAATGCCAGGCCGAGTTTGCGCAAGACCATTCGCTTGCAGGCTTCAATGGTTTCGACTTCCAGCACGATGTTGGGCAACAAACCGTCGCGCCGGAACAGGCCGTTCATCAGCGTCCAATCGCTGGAGCCGCGGTCGTAGGAAATGATGGGCATGGACTCGAGTTCTTCGAGGCGCAGCTTTCTGCGCGCCATCGAGGGATGCCCGGGGTGGCCGACAAGAATCAGCGGGTCGTCGCGGAGTTGAATCGTTTCCACTTCCGGATGGTTCAGGGATCGCGCCAGGCCCAGATCCACTTCGCCGTCGAGAACCATTTTGAGGACTTGCGCTGAGTTTCCGCTGCGCACGCTGACGACCACCTTCGGATGGCTCTGCTGATATTTCTTCAGCACTTCGGGAAGCAGGTAGGTGCAGATTGAAAGCGACGCGGCGATCGGAAGGGCTCCCCCGGCGATGGGATGCATCTCGTGGACCGCCTGGCGGGCGATGGCCACCTGGCGCAGGAGTTGCTCCGCGTGGGGGCGTAACGCCTTGCCTGCCAGGGAAAGAGAAAACTTGCCGTGTTCCCGCTCGAAGAGCCGGGTACCAAGCGAATCCTCCAAAGTACTAATCCGGGCGCTTACCGCCGGCTGGCTGATGCGCAGGGCGTCGGCGGCGCGGTGAAAGCCGCCGTAGGTCGCAACTGCCAGAAACGTTTCAAGTTGGAGTATTTCCATGGGTGCCGGTCCTCCCGTACCCTATCCTAGGCGTACTGATAGAAATTGTCTATCACTGTGATAATTACAATCCGTTTGACTGACCACCCCCCTTTCCGCAAAATGGCAGCACCTTGAACCTGAACGGCGCGGGGGCCGGGCTTTCCGGCCTTTGCGTCTCAAGAAAGCGAGACGTTCGAATGTCCTCCAACCAAGCCAGTAACGTTCCGGCAGTCGAGAATCAGTGGCGGTCAAATCCCCGCTGGCAGGGAATCACGCGCCCCTATAAAGCCGAGGACGTCATCCGGCTGCGCGGAACCGTCCGGGTGGAACACACGCTGGCGCGACTGGGCGCGGAGAGATTGTGGGATCTGCTGCATGGGGAATCCTACGTCGCGGCGCTGGGCGCGATGACCGGCAATCAGGCCATCCAGCAGGTGGAGGCAGGATTAGAGGTCATCTATGTGAGCGGCTGGCAGGTGGCGGCGGACGCCAACGATTCGGGGCAAATGTATCCCGACCAGAGCCTGTACCCGGCAGACAGTGTGCCGAACCTGGTGCGCAAGATCAATCAGGCGTTGATGCGCGCGGATCAAATCCATCACGCGGAAGGAAAGAACGGGAAATACTGGTTTGCGCCAATGGTGGCGGATGCGGAAGCGGGATTTGGCGGAAACCTGAATGCGTTTGAATTAATGAAGGCGATGATCGAAGCCGGCGCGGCTTGCGTGCATTTTGAAGATCAACTTTCGTCAGCGAAAAAGTGCGGGCATCTGGGCGGAAAAGTTCTGGTTTCGACGGCCGAGGCGATTCAGAAGTTGGTGGCGGCGCGGCTGGCGGCTGACGTGATGGGGGTGCCGACGCTGATCATGGCGCGTACCGATGCCGATAGCGCGGGCCTTTTGACCACGGACATTGATCCGCGTGACCGGGAATTCTCGACCGGGAAGCGCACTCCGGAAGGTTTCTTTGAAGTGCGGAGCGGGATCGAAGCGGCGATTGCTCGCGGTCTGGCGTATGCGCCATATGCTGATCTGTTGTGGTGCGAGACGTCGAAGCCGAATCTGGCGGAAGCGCGTGACTTTGCCCAGGGGATTCATGCCATCTATCCGGGCAAGATGCTGGCTTACAACTGTTCACCATCATTCAACTGGAGAAAACACCTCGGCAACGAGGACATCGCGCGATTCCAGCGGGAGCTTGGCGCGATGGGTTACAAATTCCAGTTCATCACGCTGGCGGGATTCCACGCGCTCAATCACACCATGTTCGAGCTGGCGCGCGGGTACAAGACCCGGGGCATGACCGCATATTCGGAGTTGCAGGAAGCGGAGTTCCAGAGCGAGAAGGAACATCAGTATTCCGCACTGAAGCACCAGCGGTTTGTGGGCACAGGCTATTTCGACGCGGTCCAGAACGTGATCAGCGGCGGCACGGCATCCACAACGGCGCTCGCGGGCTCAACGGAAGCAGAGCAATTTCACAGCCTGCCGCTGCCACCACCAACTTCCCGGCCGCAACACGCCTCAGCCGCCGGCAACGACTGAAAAAGAGAAGACACCTATAGACCCAGCGGCGCGAGATCCGGTTCAACCCAGCCGGAGCGAGCCTCTTGTGTTTCAAGACGGCCCGGCGAGTAGTATCTGGCGAGAAGATTCGGATCGAGCAGCTCCGGGTGGAGTTCTATCCATTCCGAGAAATTGATCTGATGAGGGCTATTTTGCCGGGCCGCGGCTACGAGCCTGGTCCAAGCGATGGTTGTTGTGCACATAAATTTCTGCGGGACTCCGGCGCGCTGGGCAAATTTGCGAATTCCGTCGAGCAATTTGACTTCTGCTCCATCCGCGCCGTAGCGTTGCACGCAGAGCCACGCGAGACGAATGTGGTCGGCGTGATGAAATCTTGCTGGGTCCAGCTGGCAGGCTTCAAATGCCTCCAAGACGGCATCGTCACTGATAGGCGCAGTTCCGAGGTTCGGTTCCATCGGGACCTCTCTCCATCAAGAAAATTGGAAGCGGAAAAGAAAAAAGGCCCCGATCCGAAGATCGGGGCCACTAGCAGGAGCATACCACATATTTGGGCCTGCCGGAGGGGACCAAGGGTAGGCCTGCCGGGATTTTTGGATTAGGATGCTGGCGACGGGTTGGCGGACGGAGGGCTTCGACATGAAGAACCTTTTTGAAGCGGGGACGGCCAAGGAAATTAAGGAGCGGATCGGGCGGCTGTGCCCGACCAGCCAACGGCAGTGGGGGAAGATGACGGCTCCGCAGGCGATGGCGCACTGTTCGGTGGGGATGGAGTGGGCGGTCGGGGACAGGGTTGAGCCGCGGATGTTTGTGGGACGGATCTTTGGGCCGATCGCGAAGTCGCAGGTGCTGAAGGACGAGAAACCCATGGGGCGGAATGCGCCGACGGCGAAGAGTCTGGTGGTGAAGGACGACCGCGATCTCGGAAAGGAATGCCAGCGGTTGTCCGCATTGGTCGAGCGGTTTTGCGCGGGCGGGCCACAGGGCTGCACCAGAAATCCACATACCTTCTTTGGATCAATGACTCCGGAAGAGTGGGCGGCGTTGATGTACAAGCACGTGGATCATCATTTGCGGCAGTTTGGGGTGTAGGGGAAGAGGATAGTCGACCCGTTCGGCAAGCTCAGGGCAAGCAGTCTACAATCAACAGTTCACAGATCAGAAAAAGCGGCAGCAAGACACCAGACAGAGGTGACCGTATCCCTCAGTTCAAGCGCTCCATAGAAGTCGGAAGCGGAGGCACCCGCGTTTCGCGGTCGATGCTCGAGGAGGCTGGGTGATGTTTGTTCAGAGTGGTCGATGGTTTCGCGCTACTGGGTGGCTCGCCATATTGCTGGCTTGCGTTGGCGGGGCTGCGGGGATTTTTGTGGCTGCTGCGTGGAGTGGCGCAGCCGATCGGCAAGCGCGGAGCTCTGAGGCAAGGTGGGCGCTCAGCTGGAGCGATGAATTTGACGGTGCCGACGGATCGGCGCCAGACCCGGCGAAATGGACCGAGGAAACGGGCGGAGGCGGCTGGGGAAACAACGAACTGGAATACTACACGGCGCGGCGAACGAACTCTCGCGTCGAGAAGGGCAATCTGGTAATCGAGGCGCTACAGGAAAAATTCACGGGACCGGATGGCGTCAGACGAGAGTACACATCCGCACGGCTCAAGACGGAGAAACTTTTCACCCAGAAATATGGAAAATTCGAGGCCCGCATCCGCATCCCTGAAGGACAAGGGATGTGGCCCGCGTTTTGGATGCTGGGCGATGACATCCCCAAGGCAGGGTGGCCGGCGTGCGGGGAAATCGACATCATGGAGAACATCGGCCGCGAATCGGGAACGGTTCACGGCACCATTCATGGCCCCGGCTATTCCGGCGATAAATCGTTGGGCGCTCCCTACCGCGTCTCCGGCGGCAACGTTGCCGATGATTTTCATCTCTTCGGCGTTGAATGGGAGCCAAAAGAAATTCGCTTCTACGTTGATGGCCAGCTGTATGAAACACGCACGCCAGCCGATCTTCCGGCGGGAACTCGCTGGGTGTTCGATCATCCGTTCTTTCTGCTTTTGAACGTGGCGGTGGGAGGAGGCTGGCCCGGCAACCCGGACGCTTCAACGAAGTTCCCGCAACGAATGCTGGTCGACTACGTCAGGGTCTACGCGCGAGAATGACAGTAGTGTCAACGCGGCAAATTCAGCCGGTTTCCGGGTTACCCGGCCATCAGCCTCGCTTACTCAGCTTTGGTTCAGTGCTTCCTAGATGAAGTCAGGCTTTGTTAGTGAGAATTTCCCACTTCCGAAAATTACTGATCAGAGTAAGGTTTGACCTGGCGACAAAGGCGAGCACGGTTGCGTCGTCTACCAAGCCGAATACGGGAATCGAATCCGGAATGAGATCAAACGGACTGACGAAGTAGATGATGGCGGCGACGACCATGCTGAGCGAGCCTGCCGGCGCGCAGAAGCGTCCCGCGACATGGGCGCGGACGAGACGAACAAATATCTGCAGGCTTTCCCAAGGGGCAAGAAGGAATTCGTAATATTGCGCTGATTTCTGAGTGGCTTTCAGAAGGAGCCAGAGCAGTTTTTCCTTGTGTCGAAGATACGAGGCGGCTTTTATCTCTGCTTGCTCAAATGTGAGTGCCGGTCTTTTCTTCATGGTTCGACCTTTCCAGGAACATCGCCGCCCTCCGCAGCAGACCGAAACACCCTCAGGTGCCTCGATTCGAGGCCAAAGTATGACACAGAGTATGGGCGTAGAGCACTACTGGTCTCTGGGCAGGAGGCAAGTTTACCCGTTTGAATGAGGAGTAGTTCCGAGGAATGAGGGGCTCAATTACGGTGCACCCGGCTTCGTATTTTATCGGATGGGGAGTGTTTGCTTTGCCAATTCCGCGCGGAATTCCTGCTCCTTTTCAGCCACGAACTTCATGTAGCCATCGGGATCGATGAACGGGTTGGCAGCGCCGGCTTTCCGGTGCGGATATTTTTCTTCCAGGCCGAAGTAACCACCGTGGGCACCAAGGAAAATATCGCAGGGCAACGACTTCAATACGCCCCACATACGCTCGTAGTCCTGGGCGATCTGCGGATAACTGTGGTTGTGGAGGAGCTTGTAGCCCGGGTTGACATTGGGACTGCCGACGATCACCACGTTGTAGGTTTTACCGCCCTCGGTCACCGGCATGGTCCACGTGGTGCAGCCTTTTGTATGGCCTGGGGTGAGGTGCGCAACGAGCACTGCGCCGCCAAGCCTCACCTCGTCGCCATCGTGCAATACGCGATCGACCTTGGTTGACGGATAAAGAAACTCGGGGCGGTTGCCATACTGAAAATCGGCCTTGCCGCCGGATTCGACCACGGATACGTCGGCATCCATGACCATGTACGTTGCTCCGGTCAGCTCCTTGATCTTCGCGCTGCCGGCATCGTGATCCCAGTGCGCGTGGCTGATCAGCAGAATCTTTGTGTCTTTGAATTTGAATCCGAGCTTTTCGATACTTGCCTGGATCATCGGCACATTTGCTTCCAGATCGCTGTTGATCAGAATGTTTCCTTCTGGCGTCGTTACCAGATAATTCGCCAGTCCCTTGCTGCCGACGTAGTACAGGTTGCCCGCGATCTGAAACGGCGGGAACGGTTCGGTCCAGCCGGGATCGCTCTGGGCGAAAACACTGGCCGCAGTGAGCAGGGCGAGAATTAGTACGCGGGGCAGGGCAGGCGTGATTTGCCGCATTGCCGAAGGATAAGCGAAAGCATCGGCTTGAAGCAAACGCCGCTTTCAAACGGGTCGTCGGCAATCTGGCTAATTGCGGTCCCGGATGGGTTAAGTTCCGCGGGCCCCGTGGTTCACCCCTCGGTTCAATCTGCCGGCCACCCGCCAGGCGCTTTTATACGCGCTCCAATCTTTCGTTGGGATTATTACAAATACTGAAGTAGCCCAAGTCCCGAAGTAGCACTAATCTCGCCGTGACGCGGCCTCTGTTCGTTGTGTCGAGGGCGGGAGAAGCGTACGATTGCTGCGACCCAGAGCGCCAATCGAGGATTCCGGGTAGATGTTCACCCACTCGTTCGCAAAGAACCCCCGAGAGCAAAGGAGATGCAAATGTCAGCGGATTCGGCGCAGTTTCGCAATATTTTCAAGAATATCAGGAGGACACTATGAGATGGGTCGCTTTCTTACTTCTTGCAATTGTAATCGGGGCTGGCGTTATCGTCTTAACAGCTCCTGCATCAGGACAAGGAGGTGGAGAGACCGTCCCGATTTTCGGAATCAAAATTCCGCCTGGATATCGAGACTGGAGGTTGGTCTCCGTGGCCCACGAAGAAGGCGACCTGCACAGTTTCGCTGCCATTTTGGGTAATGATGTAGCGATCAAAACCTACCGCGACGGGAAGCTTCCGTTCCCGGACGGCACAATCATTGCCGCCTTGCACTACAGTCATGTCCCGTCGGAGGAAAACAACAAAGTCTTCGGGCGTTCTCAATCGTTCGTTCCCGGGCCACCCACGAACGTCCAGTTCATGGTCAAGGATTCAAAAAAATACTTTACGACGGGCGGCTGGGGATACGCACACTTCGACAAAGACGGTAAACCGGGCACCGAGGCGGCTCTCAAAACCTGCGCCCCCTGCCACGCGAAAGCTTCTCGCGACTCCGTCTTCACCCAATATGCACCCTGAGACCGAGGACCAAACCTTGAGTACTCTCCCGCGAGCGCAGCATGATCGGCAAAATAAACGAGCGTGTGCCCGAAAACGAGCGAATCTCGTACTTCTGGTGGGGTGGCGAAGTTCAAAAAAGATATAAACTATTCTATCCCGCCAGCAAACTCGCCTTACTAGCGGATCTCTATGTGCTTGCATTTGCAAAGAAACAAAGATGTTCGACAACCCCAAGCGTTGCGATTCCTTCTGTAAAGATGTGAAAAAATGAGACGATTAATTCTTCTATTTGCCTTAGCTGCCACCCTAGGATCGTGTCGACAACCCGAGCGTTATCGTGACAATGTTGGTAGCCGGGTCGTTTTGCCAAACCCTGAATTAATAGTGTGTTTGTCTTCACGCTGCTCCCAATTGTGGCAGGGTGACGCAACAGCACAGAACGCTATCTTGCCAAGGCAGCTCCTGATAGATGTTTTCGGTGGCCGTCCTTGCCCTCGGGGAATCGTCGCACGTTATGACACATCCGTCTCAATGGACACTCTCAAGAGCGTGATCGACAAGCAATATGCCAAATGGGCTCAACCAGACAACTCCACACTACCAGTGAAGATATGGCGAGTCGAATCCCAACAATTCGCAATTCAGCTGAGCATTACCGACGACTCGGCGATAGAAGCGACACAGCAGCAATCACAGGATGAAAAGGTTGGGCAGGCCCCAGCTCAGCGCGAAAAGAGCGACACTCACCAGCGGATGGCACAGGTGATTTACATGGACTTCGTCGGAACAGGTTGCCGTTGAAGTGGAACGTTTGCGATTCCCCCTCGTCGCTACTACCCTTTGGTTGCATTTTGTTGACCTGTTCCCGTCGATTCGCAGAGAGTGTATATGATTCTGCGGAACTGATCGGTCCCCTTTTCCTGAATCGTTCTTGATCAGGTTCTAGGTTTTCGGAAGCTCTTCCGTCAGCAGGTGATGTGACTGCGGTTGAGAAGGCGGCCGCTACAGAATCAAATGAAAAAGAAAAAGGCCCCGAATTGGAGTTCGAGGCCTTTTTGAATTTATCCCGGCGGCGACCTACGTTCCCACACAGTTACCCGTGCA
>Ga0210410_10001623_pt1 | contig 20894 bp, 18 predicted proteins | sample IncBWC4MmetaG_FD_161058 | JGI IMG/M metagenome (GOLD analysis project Ga0210410, IMG submission 161058) | Forest soil microbial communities from Barre Woods Harvard Forest LTER site, Petersham, Massachusetts, United States - Inc-BW-C-4-M | ecosystem: Environmental > Terrestrial > Soil >... | reverse complement strand
TGAGCGGCAGCGCCATCGCCACATAGGACGGCGGCCCCGCGACGCCCTCGAAGATGATCCCCTCGGCCGCGAACTCGTCGACGTAGAAGCTCTGCGGGACGCCCTTCGCCATGTCGACGACCTCGTCCATCAGCGCGAAGGCGCCCGTCGCGGGGTGCAGCGCAAGGTTGTGGCCGAGCTCGCCGGACGCGCGCCCGAGCCCGCTGCGCGCGAGCAGCAGCGGCGTGTGGATCGTGCCGGCGGCGACGATCACGTCGCGCGCGCGGACCTCGATCCGCCCACCGCCTGCGAGCCGCGCCTCCACCCCGCGCGCCGCGCCGCGCTCGACGAGCACGTGGCGCACGTCGGCGCCCGCGATCACCTGCGCGCCGGCCGTCTCCGCGCGCGGCACGTACGTGATGCCGACGTGCTGCTTGGCCGACGTCGGGCAGCCGAAGGCGCAGACGCCGGAGCCGACACAGCCTCTCGCGTTGCGTCTGAGGAAGCCGTGCGACCAGCCGAGCGCCTCCGCCCCGCGGCGCGCGACGGCGGCGTTGCGGCCGGCCAGCTCCGGCGTCACCTCGGCGATCGAGAGCGCCGCCTCGACGCGCGCGAAGCAGGGGTCGAGCGCGTCGTCGGTGAGCGCCTCGAGGCCGTACTCCCGCCGCCAGCGCTCCAGCACCGGCGCCGGCGTGCGGAAGCACGTCCCCGAGTTGACGAGCGTCGTGCCGCCGAGCCCGCGGCCGAGGGGGAGCAGGATCGGTGGGTTGCCGAGCGTCGCGCCCTGGCCGCCATCACGGTAGAGCTGCGCCATCATCTCGAGCGGGCGGGCGCTGAAGCGGTCGGCGTCGTGGCGCGGGCCCTGCTCCAGCACGACGACCGACGCGCCGCCCTCGGCCAGCTCGGCCGCGGCGACCGCGCCGCCGGCGCCCGCGCCGATCACGCAGACGTCGGCCTCGATCGTGCGCGGCGTGCGGCGGCGGCTCATGGGCGGGCCTCCAGGCGGCGGGGCGCACAGCGCGGGGCGGCAGCGGGCGAGCGCACGGGCGTTCCCAGGGACGAGCCGTCCAGCGCGGCGCGGTGTGGCGGGCTCACGGCCGCCCTTCCTCGCGCCGCAGCGCACGGCCGCGGGCGGCGACGGCGTCCGCGTCCCAGCCGAGCGTCGCGGCGGCGGCCCGCTCCTCGAAGCGCCCCGCGACGAGCAGCCCGTTTGCGAGCTGGTCGGCCGGCGCCAGGCGCTGCAGGGCCCGCATGCCGCGCGGCCGGCGTCCGAGCGCGAGCAGCGCCAGGAGGGTCGCGCGCTGCGGCTGCGGTGCGGCGGCGACGAACGCGTCGAGGCCGCGATGGACCGCAGCGCTCATGCCCCCGCCCCTCCCGTCATCGCACGCTCCTGCGCGAGCGCCAGCTCGGCGACGGCCGCGGCGGCCGCGGCGCCATCGCCCGCGTCGATCGCGTCCGCGGCACGGAGGTAGGTGGGCGACCACTCGTCGCGGTGGGCGACGATCCCGCCGAAGGCGCCGATGCGCGGCAGGTACAGCTCGCGCACCGAGTTCATGATCAACTGGAAGACGATGTTGCCGGCGGCATCGACGACGGCCGCCATGAAGTGCCAGTCGGCCAGCAGCGCGCCGTGGTCGTCGCCGGCGGTCGCGATCGCGCGCGCCAGCTCGGCGATCGTCGCGGCCTGCTCCTCGCTGCGCCGCTGGGCCGCAAGCCGCGCCGCCTCGCTCAGCAGCAGCCGCCGCGACTCGAACAACGAGCGCACGACGTCGGCGTCGACGCTCGTCAGCAGCGCGAGCGCGTCGAGCCCGCCGGACTGTCGCCAGTCGCGCACGCGCATCGCGTCGCCGTGGCGCACCTCGACGAGCCGCAGCTGCTCCAGCCGCTTGACCGCCTCGCGCACGGTCGCGATGTTCACCTGCAGGTCGGCCGCGAGCGCCCGCTGCGTCGGCAGCCGCTCGCCGGGCGCGTACCGCCCGGCGAGGATCGCCTCGCACAGCCGCCCGAACACCTGGTCCGGGACCGACGCGCGCGACAGCGGTGCCGAGGGCTCAGCCATCGGGCCAGTGTATCGGTGTTCCGAACAATATCTCAAATCACATATATATATGTGATTATTCGAATATTCGTATATACGTCTGCTAGGCTGTCCGCATGCTCCACGCAACCCCACAACCCGACGCGAAGCTGGCGAAGCGCCTGGCCGAGCTGGACGACCTGCACCGCCAGCTCGAGCGCGAAGTCGCAAGCCCCGCGGCCTGGATGGGCACGCTCCGGCGCCTCGCCCAGACGCTTGCCGTCGAGAGCTCGACCTCCATCGAGGGCTTCCATGTCCCCCACGACGAGGCGCTCGGACTGGTGAGCGGCCGCCTGTCGGCCGATCCCGCCGACGAGAACCGGATGGCAGTCGCGTGCTACGCGCGGGCGATGGACCACGTCGGGGCGATGGCCGACGACCCCTCGTTCCGCTGGCTCGACCGCGTCATCCTCGACCTGCACTTCGACGCCTGCCGCTTCCAGCGTGACAAGAGCCCGGGCCGCTGGCGCACCGGTCCCATCGGCGTGACCGGAGGCGACGGGTCGCTCGTATACGAGGGACCCGATGCCTCAGCCGTGCCCGCGCTGATGCACGAGGTCGTCGACTGGCTCGAGACGGGCGATCGATCCTCGCATGTGGCAGTTCGCGCGGCGATGGCGCACCTGCACGTCGTCTCGGTCCACCCCTTCCGCGACGGGAACGGGCGCGTGTCACGCATCGTCCAATCGCTCGTGCTCGCGCGCGACGGCATCGTCTCGTCGGAGTTCGCCTCGATCGAGGAGTACCTCAGCACGCACACCGCGGAGTACTACGCCGCCCTGCGACGCGTCCAAGGAGCGGGCAGATACGACCCGAGCAGAGATGCGCGCAGCTGGGTCGCGTTCTGCATCGACGCGCATCTCGACCAGGCGCGACGGCGCCTCGCGCAGATCAAGCAGGCGGGGCAACGGTGGGGTCGCCTCGAACAGCTCGTCCAGGAGCGTGGCTGGCCGGATCGCCTCGTGATCGCGCTGGAGCAGGCGTTGATCGGAGGCACTGATCGCGCGCGCTACGCCGACGAGGCGGACATCGCGCTCGTCACGGCCAGCGGAGACCTACGGCGCCTCTTCGACGCCGGCCTGCTCTCCCAGCTCGGAGGCGGACGCACCGCGCGCTACGAGCCGAGCGACGCGCTGCGCGCCGCGGTCGCGGGCGGCTGAGCGCCCGCGACCGCGTGCAGCGGCGCTACTCCGTCTCGGTCGCTGCCGTGACCGGCGCGCGCCGCCGGCGCGCGTGCGAGGGCGCGACGCGCAGGAGGCGCGCCAACCAGTCCGGCAGCCACCAGTTGGCGTTGGCGAACAGCGAGACGATCGCGGGGACGAGCAGCGCGCGGATGACGGTCGCGTCGAGCAGGATGCCGGCGGCGAGGCCGGTCGCGAGCACCTTGATCTGCGTGCCGGGGCTCGAGGCGAGCGACAGGAACGCGAGGAACAGGATCAGCGCGGCGCTCGTGACGAGCCGGCCGGTGCGGCCGATGCCGGTGACGACCGCCGCGTTCGTGTCGCCCGTGTTGTCGTACTCCTCGCGCATGCGCGAGAGGATGAAGACCTCGTAGTCCATCGACAGGCCGAACAGGAACGCGAACACCATCAGCGGGATCCACGAGTCGATCGCGCCGGTCGCGGGGATCCCCCAGATCGCGTTCGAGAGCCAGCCCTCCTGCCACACGAGCACCAGGACGCCCCACGCGGCGGCGACGCTGAGGATGTTCAGGACCACCGCCTTCGCCGGCAGCAGCACCGAGCGGAAGGCGCGCGCGAGCAGCAGGAAGGTGACGATCCCGACCAACGCGAGCATCAGCGGGAAGTTCCCGTAGACGGCGTCGATGAAGTCCTTGTTCTGCGACGGCTCGCCGCCGACGCGGACCTGGTCGCCCTGCTGGTGCGCGACCGAGCGCACCTGGGAGACCAGGTCGCGGCTCGCCTGCGTCGAGCCGTCCGGGGTCGGGAAGGCGAGCACGATCGCGCTGCCGTTCTGGCGCCAGGCCGGAGCGGCCGGTGCGGCCGCGCCGTGGATCCCGGCGACCCCCGCGAGCGCTCTCGCGACGCCCTCGGGCGAGGCGCCTCTCACGAGCACCTCGTTCGGCAGCAGCGCACCGCCGCCGATGCCCGACTGCTGCAGCGCCACGAGCCCGTCCTTCGCGTCGCCCTTCTGCGCGACCGTGTTGAGGTCGGCGATGCCGGGGTGCAGCGTCGTCGCCGCGACGATCAGCGCGCCGAGGATCAGCAGCGCCGTGCCGGCGGCGATCACGCGGTGCTTGACGACGCCTCTCGCCCAGCCGGTCCAGAAGCGCGAGGCCTGGTCGTCGGTGCGGATGTGCGGCCAGTCGAGGCGCCGACCGGCGGAGTGCAGCACGACCGGCAGCAGCGTCAGCGCGACGGCGACGCTCATGATCGGGATCAGCATGCCGCCGTAGCCGACCGAGCGCAGGAACGGCAGCGGCAGCGCGATCAGCGCGAACAGGCCGATCGCGACCGTCGTGCCGGAGAAGACGACGGCGCGGCCGGCCGTCTGCATCGCGCGCACGATCGCCTCGTCGCCCTGGAGGCCGTGCGCGCGCTCCTCGCGCCAGCGCATCGAGATCAGCAGCGAGAAGTCGATCGCGACGCCGAGCCCGATCAGCGCGATCAGGAACTGCACGATCGGCGAGACGCCGGTGACCTGCGTGAGGCCGTAGACGGCCAGGAAGGAGGTCATGATCGCCGGGATCGCCATCAGGAGCGGGATGAACGCGAGCAGCGAGCCGAACACGAAGCCGAGCACGACGAGTGCCCCGAGGCCGCCGAGCAGCGCCTCGAGCAGGACGCCCGGCCCGTTCGAGTTCCCGCTCTGCGCGTTGAGCGCGTCATAGCCGGTGAGGTGCACGGGCGCGCCCCCGACGGTCAGGCCGGCGAGCGCCGCGCGAGCGCTTCTCGCCGCTCTCGGGTTGTCCCCGAACGGCTGGTTCGGGTCGGGCGGCGCGTACGCGACCGCGAACGCGGTGCGGCCGTCTCTGGAGACGAACGCGGCGTCGCCCGTCGAGCCGTAGCCGGTGACGCGCGCGCCCGGGATCGCCGCCGCGACCTTGTCCTCCACGGAGCGCAGCTCCGCGCGCACCGCGGCCGTCTCGACCGTTCTGCCCGCGGGCAGCTGCACGACCGGAACGAGCGGCGTGGCGTTGCCGCCGGTGCCTCTGTACAGCCGCTGGATCTGGACGTTCGTCTCCCACCCCTCGCGGCCGGGGACGGAGAACTTCTGGTTCATGGCTCTCGTGGCCTTGCCGGCGGTGCCGATGCCGACGAGCGTGAGCAGGATCCAGAAGGCGACGACGAGCTTGCGGTGGGCGAGAACCCAGCGAGTGAGAGCGGTCATGCGGTCGTTTGTACCACAAATGAATCGCAGCGCGTAGGATTGGTGTTACCCATGACCATGATCGACGGCGATCGTCCACCGACTGCGCTCGTGCAGTACTCCGGCTTCCTGCTCAACTGGGTCGCCGCGCGCTCGCGGGCGCGCTTCGCCGAGGCGCTCGCCGGCGAGGGCCTGCACCTGCGGGAGTTCGCGGCGCTGAACATCGTCGCCGCCCGCCCCGGGCTGACGCAGCAGGATCTCGCCGCCGCCGCCGAGATCGACGCGAGCACGCTCGTCGCCACGCTCGACGGGCTCGAGCAGCGCGGGCTCGCCGAGCGGCGCATCCTGCCCGAGGACCGCCGCAAGCGCGCGATCCACCTCACGCCCGCCGGCGAGGCGGCGCTCGCGCGCGGCCGCGCGCTCGCCGGCGAGCTGGGCGACGAGCTGTTCGGCGCGCTCAGCGCCGACGAGCGCAGACGCTTCGACGTGCTGCTGCGCAAGCTCGCCGGCGTGCCGTGAGCGTCATGCGCAGGCGATCGTGACCTGCTTGCGCACGACGACTCTGCCCGCGATCAGGATCTTCACGGTCCAGACGCCGTCGATCGACGGCGGTCCGTACGGGCCGCCGGCGAACGTGTAGCCGTAGGGCACCTGGACCTTCTGGGCCTTCTTGTGCGTCCACCTGAAGCCGCCGCTGCCGGGCTTCATCGCGTCGGCGTCGGACGTCTCGGTCCCGGTGCCGAGGTCGGAGGGCCCGCCCCAGAAGGCGATGCCCATCTTCGTCCCCTTCGGGATGCCGAAGCCCTGCCACACGACGTTCACCTCGCGCTGGCCGTTGTAGCCGTCGTAGCACGCGGTGAGCGTTCTGCCGGGTCTTGCCTGGATCTGCGGGATGCCGACGCGCACGAAGGTGCTGAAGCCGACGACCTTGACCTGCGGTCTGCGGGGGACGCTGACGCGCTTGGCGCTTGCGGCAGCCGGAGCGAGCAGCGTGGCGGCGGCCGCGAGGCCCAGCGCCAAACGGGGAAGACGTGTCATCGGCGCAGCATACGAGCACGGGCAGGCACTCGCCGGCGGTCATGCGGCGAATGCCGTAGCGCGCCTGCCGCTACTGCCGCCCGTGGCCGCCGGCGTGCGGGTGGCGCAGGCGGCGCTCGAGCTCGGCGAGCTCGCGGCCGAAGTCCTCGATCGCGGCGCGCAGGGGGCGCGGGGGGCCGCCGACGCCGTCGCGCGCGGCGGCGCGCTCGCGCAGCGCGTGGACGACCTGGCGCACGCGCGTGGCGCGCTGCTCGAGCCGATCGCGCTCGAGCTGGTGGGCGAGGGAGCGGGCGGGAGCGTTGGGGATGCGTTGCATGGCTCCCATCCTCCCCACGATCGCGGGTTTCATGCCTCCGTAGGTCACCGCAGATTCGCGCTCCGCTCTACCGAGACCCGCAGCCGACACCGCTCACCCTGGCGCGACGCCGGCCGCGCACTCGGCGACGCGCCTCGGGACATGCCTGCCGTCGAACGCGCCCCGCATCGACTTCGCGCGCCGCCACGCCGCGAAGATCCCCAGCGCAGGCGAGAGCAGCGGCCGCAGCTCCTCGGCCATCGGCGCGGTCAGGCGGCGCGCCCGCTCGCTGTCCGCCCCCGGCGCGGAGAGGTAGTAGGCGACCGCCCCGGCCACCGTCATCAGGTGGTGCGCAGCGCGCGGCAGCTCGCCCGCGGCCGCGACCGCATGGCGCGCCAGCACGCCGAGCCGCTCGGCCGCCTCCGCGTCGTCGCGGTAGTAGCGGAGGTAGGCGTGCCCGCCCGTCGCCGCGTCGACCTCGGTGTCGATCAGGCTGTCGAGCAGCGTCGTGAGCGCGCAGGTGGTGAGGTACGCGTCGGCGATCCGCTCCGCCTCCGCGACGGTCGTCGCCGGATCGGCCGCGAGGCCGATCAGCGCGTGCACCGCGAGCACCGACGCGGCCGCCCCGGAGGCGACCTCCCACCAGCGCAGCGCAGCGGCCTCCGGCTGCCCGCTCGCCCAGCTGCGCAGCTGGCCGCTGCCGAGCCGCGCGACGGCGTGCGTGCGCGTCTGCGCCTCGCCGCAGCGGATCGCGACGGCGCACGCGACGGGGGCGGCCAGCGGTGCCGCGGGCAGCGACCAGAGCGCGCCGCGGCAGGTGGTCGCGAGCGCGGCCAGATAGCCGCCGTCGTCGCGCTGCGGATGGTCGCGATAGTGGTCGGACAGCGCACCGGCCGGCGAGAGCGCGTCGGCGAAGCCGCGGTACAGCTGGCGCCCGTTGGCGAGTGGATCCACGACCGGCTCCTCGGTGAGCCCGTCGAGGTAGTCGTACATCACCTCGAGCGCGACGATCGCCTCGATCGCAGCGTGGCGCCGCACGGGCGTGACGAGCGTCGCGAGCGTCGCGGCGACCTCGGTGTTGAAGCGCTCCCCTTCGAGCTTCGCGAGCGCCTGCGCACGCAGCGCGCGGTCGGGGATCGCCTGCGCTCGCCGATCCCAGTGGCGCAGCTCACGTCGCACGTGGGGAAGGACCGTCGGCCAGAAGCGGACGTTCGCGAGCACGAGCGCTGCGGTGGCCGCTGCGGACGTCCCGCAGCCCCTTGCCTGCCGAGCCATGGGATCATCGTGCGCGGCTCTATTTTATAGAGTGATTTTACTCTGTTTAACTAATCCACAATTACTCGCCGATGGCGTCCGTCAATGGTCCTGAAGGCCGAGCTGCGGGGGAACGCGCGCGGCGAACCATCCGGGGATCGCGACCACCGCAAGCGCGGCGACGAGCACGAGCCCGACGATCTCGACCGTCGACCACCCGGCCACCGTCGAGGACACCGGGAAGCCCGTCACCGTGCGCAGGTAGCGATCGATCACGAGCTGGCCGTAGATGCCGACGAGCGCTCCCGTCAGGCATCCCGCGCCGAGCACGACGCCGGTCTCCAGCAGCAGCACGCGCCACAGCTGCCGGGGGCTGAAGCTCTGGATCCGCAACGCGGCGAGCGACGCGCGCCGCTGCCAGATCGCGGCGCCCATGGCAGCCGCCATCGCGAGCACCGCGGCGACGAGCAGCAGCGCCGAGATCTGCCCGAGGCGCGCGAGCCCCTGGCGTGCCGACGCGTCGATCCCGGCGGCGCGCTCGTCCGCCGTCTGCACCCGCAGGCCGGCGGCCCCACGGTCGGCGCCGACGGCGTGCGCCACCCCGCGCCGCACCGCCGCCCGGTCGGCGCCCGGGGCGACGTCGACCTCCAGCGCCGTCGGCGCGGTCGTCGCCCAGGCGCGGCGGTAGTCCGCTGCGCCCATGATCATCGCGCCGGGGCTCCAGCCCAGGTTCGTCGTCGTGGCCGCGACGCGGAAGCGCGCGTCGCCGGTCGGCGTCGGGACGGTGATCGCGTCCCCCAGTCCGACGTGGCGGTCGCGCGCGATCTGGTCCGACAGCACGATCCAGCCGCCTGCCCGCAGGCGCGCGTTGGCCAGGCCGGCGCGGCCGCGCACGAGCTGGCCGGCCGGCAGCAGCGCACGGTCGCCGGGCGAGCGGGCGATCACCCATACGCGCCGGCCGCCGTAGTCGAGGTAGCCGCCCTCGTAGCCGCGCACGGCCGCCACGCCGGGCACCGCCGCGATGCGGGCGTCGCGACCGCCGACCGCGATGTCGTTCGTCGCCTGGTTGTCGAGCGGGTTCACGACCCAGATGTCGGCGGTCGAGACGTAGTCGTCGGTGTAGCCGGCGATCCCCTGCAACAGGTCGTTGCGCGCCCCGCTGATCGACACGCTGCCGAACACCGCCACCGCGCCGGTGGCCGCCAGCGCGAGCGAGCGCACCGTCGTCGCACGCAGCGCGAGCAGCGCGACCGACAGCATGTTGAGCCGGTCGAAGCGCGCCGTCAGCGCTTCCGCGACCTGCACGACGGCCGCGAACGTGGCCGGGATCGCGAGCACGGTCGCAAGCGCGAGCAGGCCGCAGGCGAGCAGCGCCGCCGACGGCGCAGCCAGCAGCACCGCGGTCGCCAGCGCGACCAGCATCCCCGCCGCCGCGAACAGCCGTCGCCGCGTGCTCGCCTCCAGCGCGTTGCCGGGCGCGCCGCCCGCGTGGAAGACGGCGTCGACCGCACGGCCGCGACGCAGGTCGAGCAGCGGCGGCGCGGCCGCCAGGCAGCAGGCGAGGACGCCGCCGCCGAGCGCGAGCGCGATCGGCAGCGCGCCGACGACGGTGGTCGTCCCAAGCGTGAACGCCGGCGAGAGGTAGTCGGGCGAGCCCTTGAAGACGCCGTGCGAGAGCAGGCCGCCGACCGCCAGCCCGGCCAGCGATGCGACGGTGCCGAGCACGAGCGCCTGGAACAGCAGCAGGCCGACGAGCTGGCGCGGCTTGAAGCCCTGGATGCGCAGCTCGGCGAGCATCCGCCGACGCTCGGGCGCGGTCAGCAGCATCGCGTTGAACGCGAGCAGGAAGCCGAGCAGCGCGCTGATCGCGGCGAAGAAGCTCGTCGCCTGGTCGCTCGGGCCGAGCGCCTGGTCCAGCAGCGCGGCGTCCGCGGTCGCGGGCGCGAGCTCGAGGTGGTGACGCTGCGCGAGCGCGGCGAGGCCGGCGCGCGCGGCCGTCTCCTGTCCGGGCGCGAGCGCGACGAGCACGCGCGTGAGGCGGCCGCGCATCCCGGCGAGCTCCTGCAGGTTGCGCAGCGGCAGCATCCCGACGTGCGCGTCCGAGACGGGACCGATCGTCTCGCGCCCGAGCACCGCCGCGACGGGCAGCGTGTGCGCGGCCCCGCGCAGCTCCACCCGCACGGGCGGCAGCGGCCGCACGATCGCCTGGCCAGCGAGGTCGGGCATGCCGAGCGCCTGCGCGGTCGCGCGCGGCAGCAGCACGCCGTGCACGAGCCGCAGGTCGCCGGCGACGAAGGTCCCCGCAAGCCGCCCCGACAGCGCGGCGAGGCGCGGATCGAGGCTCGCGAGCTCGACCGCGACGTCGCGCCCGCTCGGGCCGGCGAGCACGGCGCGCTGCTCCAGCAGCGGCGCCGCCAGCTGCACGCCCGGCACGCGAGAGGCCGCGGCGAGCAGCCGCGCGTCGAAGCCGCGCGCGTCGCGCGCCTCGAGCTGGACGTCGGCGCGGCCGACGACGGCGCGCACGACCTCGTTCGCCGAGCCGGCGATCGAGCCGTTCGCGACGAGCACCGCGAACGCGAGCGCGACGCCGATCGCGATGCCGAGCCCGGCGAGCAGCTCCTGGATCGGATGCGTGCGCAGGCGCCGGCCGTAGAAGTAGAGGAGCGTCTCGAAGCGCAGCGCCCTCACGCCCCCCGTGCGAGCGCCATCGGACCGCCGTGGACCTCGTGCTCCGGCGCGTACGGCATCAGCCGCCCGTCGCGCAGCGTCAGCACGCGGTCGGCGACCTCGGCCGCCCGCGGGTCATGCGTCACGAGCATGACCGCCGCGCCCCGTTCGCGGCTGACCCGCATCAGCAGCGCGAGGATCTCGCCGCCACGCAGCGTGTCGAGGTTGCCCGTCGGCTCGTCGGCGAGCACGAGTCGCGGCTCGTTCGCGAGCGCGCGCGCGATCGCCACGCGCTGGCGCTCCCCGCCCGACAGGCGCGCGGGCATGCGCTGCAGGCAATGGCCGAGCCCGACGCGCTCGAGCCACGGCGTCGCCTCGCGCCGCGCGGCGCCGAGCGGCACGCGATCGGCGAGCAGCTTCACGGCCGCGTTGTCGAGCGCCGGCACGCCCGGCAGCAGATCGAACGACTGCGAGATGAAGCCGACGTCGCGGCGCTGGTACTCGGCCGCCTGCTCGTCGGACAGCGCACCGACGTCGCGGCCGTCGAAGCGGACCGCCCCCGCGTCGAGCCGGGCGAGGCCGGCGGCCAGCAGCAGCAGCGTCGTCTTGCCGGAGCCGCTGGGCCCGTAGAGGGCGACGACCTCGCCCGGCGCGACCGCGAGCGTCACGCCGTCGACCGCGCGCACGACCTCCCCGGCGCCGCGGTAGTGCTTGACGACGTCGCGCAGCTCGAGGCCGTTCACGCCACCGGCTCCACGTGGCGAGGCCGCAGCGGCAGCACGGGAGCCTGCTCCGGAACGGCCTGCCCGCGCAGGCGGCCGCCGTCGAGCGCGAGCACGCGATCGGCGCCCGCGACCGGCTCGCCGACCGTCATCAGCACGGCCACGCCGTCGTCCACGAGCGACCGCAGCAGCGTCAGGATCCCGTCGCGCTCGAGCACGTCGACGCCGTTCGTCGGCTCGTCGAGCAGCAGCAGCTGCGGTCCGCCGACGAGCGCGCGCGCGATGCCGGCGCGCACGAGCTCGTCGGCGTGCAGCTCACGCGGATCGAGGTTCGCGCACGTCGTCGCGCCGGCGCGCGCGAGCGCCGCCTCGGCGCCGGCGCGGGCGCGGGCGCGCCCGGCGCCGCGCGCGAGCAGCGCAACCGCGACGTGGTCGACGACGGTGCCGCCCTGCGTGGGGTCGAAGCTCGGATTGCAGTAGCCGATCCCGACGCCCAGCGCGGAGCCTGCGGTGGGCGCCAGGTCGTGCCCGTCGAAGCGCGCCTCGCCCGCGTCGAGCGGCACCATCCCCGCGGCGACGCGCAGCAGCGTCGTGCGACCGGAGCGGCGCAGGCCGTAGACCGCCACCCACTCGCCGCGATCGAGCTCGAGCGAGACGTCGCAGAGGGCGGTCGTCTCCCGCTGCCCGCTCCTGAAGCGCTTCGTCGCGTGGGCGAGCTCGAGCAGGCTGCTCATGACGGCTCCGCCGCGTCAGGTGGGCGGGAGGCCAGGCCCGCCGCCTCCAGCTGACGCCGCGCGAACAGGATCCACTTCAGCCGCGCCTCCAACACGAGCCGGCGCTCCTCGGCGAGCAGGCGCTCGCACACCGCGGTCGCGTCGGCGCCGGTGCTTGCCGGATCGGTCGTGGTGCGCAGCTCCGTCATGTCGTCGAGGCAGGCCTGCTCGTAGCGGTCGACGATCTCGAGCAGCGCCGACGCGTCGTCCGCACCGATCGCGAGCAGCCGCTGGCGCAGCTCGAAGCGCACCGGATCGGCGCGCAGCTCCTCGGCGAGCCACTCGCGGTGGGCGCGCGTGCCGCGCGCCGTCGCGCGGTAGCGCGGCCGCGGCTGACGTCTGGTGCCGTCGGCCGAGCCCGGCAGCACCTCCACGAGCCCGTCGTCGAGCAGCCCGTTGACGGCCTGGTAGATGCGCGAGGGACCGACGTCGAGCAGGCCGCCGAAGCGCCGTTCGAAGCGCTGCCAGACCTCGTAGCCGTAGCTCGGCTTCTCGATCACGAGCGCCAGGACCGCCGCGCCCACCGGGGCGCGTCCGCGCTGTCTCCGCTTCGCCGGCCTGGCCACGATCCCAACCCCCGATTGCCATTAAGTTAGATCGCCGAAAACCTACCCTCCGGTGGGGTGGCGCGCAAGCAGCAACCGACCGACGGGTCGGTGCGGACACCCCGTGACCCCGCTTGAGCGGGGACGCGCCATCGTCGTTCATCCGTCCTCAAGCGTGCAGGTATCAGGCTCCCGGACGCAGCTGCCGATGCATGGCGCGAATGCGTTCACATCACGTCCCCGCGCGCGCGGCCCAGGTCGCAGGGCCGCTCGCGTTCGCCGTCGGCTACTTCGCGCTCTCGCGGCTGGGCCTGGCGTTCCTGTCAGACGGCCACGTCGCGCTGCTGTGGCCGGCGAGCGGGCTCGCGCTCGGCGTGCTCGTCGCCGTCCCGCGCCGCGCGTGGCCGCGCTACCTGATCGCGGTGCTCGTCGCGAACCTCGCGGCGCAGGCGTGGGCGCGCGGCCTCGACGCGCCCGCGGTCGGCCTCGCCGCGGTCAACGCGCTCGAGCCGCTGCTCGCCGCATGGACGCTCCAGGCGATCGCGTCGTCGCGCACGCGCCCGACGTTCGAGTCGACGCGCGAGGTCGCCGGGCTGGTCGCCGCCGCGACGCTCGCCAACGCCGTGACGGCAGTGCTCGGCGCGGCGGTCATCGCCGCCGCCTTCGGCGCGCCGTTCGGCCGCGCGTGGGGGCAGTGGTGGCTCGCCGACGGGCTCGGCATGCTGACCGTCGCCCCGGCGGCGATGATGCTGCACTGGGAGCGACCCGTGCGCGCGGACCTGCGCTCCAGCGCGTTCGTCGCCGCCACGTGGGTGCTCGCCGCCGTGATCTGCTGGCAGCCGGTCCCCGGCCTGCCCGAGCTGCTGCACCGCTCGCACGCGATGCTCCCGCTGCTGCTGTGGGTCGCCGTGCGCTACGGCGCCCGCTCCGTCGCGCTCGCGCTCGCCGGCGTGTCCGCGATCGCCACGATCGCGACCGCCGGCGGCTCGGGCCCGTTCGCGGCCGGCGCAGACGCGGGCGCATCCGCCGACGCGCTGCAGGGCTTCATCGCCGTCGCGATCCTCTCGACGCTGTTCGTCGCGAGCGTCGTCGCCGAGCGCCGTCGCGCGGAGGGCGAGCTGCGCACGATCTTCGAGTCCGCCCCCGCCGGCAAGGCGGTCGTCGGCGCCGACGGCGCGATCGCCAACGCGAACCGCGCGCTCGCGCAGCTCGCCGGCCGCACGCGCGAGCGCCTGTGCACGATGGCGGCCGCATCGCTCGTGCGCGCGGAGGATCGTGCGCCGCTCGCCGCGGCGATCGCCGACGTCTGCGCGGATCGCGCTGTGACGGTCGAGCTGGAGGCGGGCCTCGTGGGCGTCGGCGGCGTCGACACGACCGTCTCGATCCATGTCGTCCCGCTCGACGGCGAGCAGAGCACGCGCGCCCTGCTGCACGTGCTCGACGTGAGCGAGCGCAAGCGCTTCGAGGCGGAGCTGCGCGACCTCGCCGACCACGACCCGCTGACCGGCCTGCTGAACCGGCGGCGCTTCGAGGGCGAGGTCGAGCGCCAGCTCGCGCAGGCGCGGCGCTACGAGCGGCCGGGCGCGGTGATGCTGCTCGACGTCGACCGCTTCAAGCAGATCAACGACACCTACGGGCACGGCGTCGGCGACCGCCTGATCGTCGGCGTCGCCGACGCGCTGCGCACGCGCCTGCGCGCGGCCGACACGATCGCGCGCCTCGGCGGCGACGAGTTCGCGGTGCTGCTGCCGGAGATCGACTGCGACGGCGTCGAGGAGGTCGCGCGCGAGCTCGTCGCGGCGGTCGCAGCGCACACGACGTGCGCCGACGGCCGCGTGCTGCCGCGCGTGACGATCAGCGTCGGCGTGGCGACGTTCGGGGCCCGGACCGAGCTCAGCCGCGAGGCGCTCGTCGTCGCCGCCGACGTGGCGATGTACCGCGCGAAGGAGGCCGGCCGCAACGGCTACGCGATCGGCGACGAGCGCGCCGCGGCCGACGTCGCCTGAGCGCGCCGGGCGGCCGGCGCGTTGCTCACCACTCGCCGCACGCGGCGGCCGACGTCGCCCGAGCGCGCCGGGCGGGCGCCGCGCTGCTCACCACTCGCCGCCGTCCGCGGCGATCCGCTCGATGCCGTCGCGCACGCCGGCGAGCACCTGCTCGCGGGCGCGCAGCTTCGTCGCCGCGTGCGCGGCACGGTCGAGGGCTGCGAGCGCGCGGGCGTCCGCGAGCGCCTCCTCGCGCAGTCGCTCGGGCGCGACGAGCCGGTCGAGGAAGCCGGCGGCGCGCGCCTCCTCGGGGTCGAGCAGCGCGCCGGTGACGAGGCAGCGGTCGGCGTAGGGGCGGGTGAGGCGATGCTGGGCGAGCGCGATCCCGAACCACGGCACGGTGAGGCCGATCGCGACCTCGTTGAGGCCGACGCGGAAGTCGCCCGCCGTGCCGATGCGGACGTCGGCGGACAGCAGCAGGAAGCCCGCCATCGCGATCGCGTTGCCGTTGCAGGCGGCGATCACCGGATGCGGGAAGGAGAGGATCCGCTCCGCGAGCCGCGCGCCGCCGGCGACCATCGCGGGCCAGCCGGCCGGCTCGCAGCCCAAGTCGAAGCCGCCGGAGAAGGTCCGCTCGCGGCCGGTCAGCACGACGATCGCGCCGTCCTCCGCGGCTCGATCGAAGGCGGCCGACAGCTCGGCCTGCATGGCGAGCGAGAGCGCGTTCGCCTTGCCGTCGTCCATCGCGATCGTCGCGATCCCGTCATCGAGGTCATACGTGGTGAGTGGGCTCATGCCGGGAATCGTAACACTGTTCCGAAACTTTGTTCCAGCATGCCGTCGCGCGCGCTACGATCGCGCCCCTCATGCCGAAGCCCAAGCAACGAACGCCCGAGCTGGGTGAGCGGGTGCTCGCCGCCGCCCTGCGGATCATCGCCCGCGACGGCGTCGCGGCGCTGACGGCGCGCGCGCTCGCCGAGGAGGCCGGCACGTCGCCCCCGGCCGTCTATGAGCTGTTCGGCGACAAGACGGGCGTCGTGCGGGCGATGTTCTTCTCAGGCTTCGAGCAGCTCGGCGCCGCGCTCGCGCAGCTCGCGGCGGGCGAGGACCCGGTCGAGGATCTCGTCGCGCTCGCGCAGCGCTACCGCGGCTTCATCGTGGCGCACCCCGCGCTCGCCGCGGTGATGTTCTCGCGCCCGTTCGCGAGCTTCGACCCGGCCCCCGAGGAGGCCGCCGCCGGCGCCGCCGTGCGCGAGCAGATCGTGGGCGCCGTGCGCCGCGCGATCGGCGCCGGCCGCCTGCGCGGCGACCCGACCGACGTCGCCCACGCCTGCGTCGCGCTCGTCCACGGCCTCGCCGCCGCAGAGAGCGCGAGACGCCTCGGCAGCTCTCCCGCCGCCGTCGAGCGCCGCTGGGACGTGGCGGTGCGGGCGCTGCTGCGGGGGTTCGCGGCGCCGGCGCCCGCGCCCGCGGGCTGACGCGTCACGGCCTCAGCGCACGACGCGGTACCGCAGGTGCGTGACGTCGGGCGCCTGCACGACGTCGAGCGCCTCCAGCTTCGCGTCGACGCCCGCGAGCCCGTCGAACAGGCGCGTGCCGCTGCCGAGCAGCACCGGGACGACGTTGAGCTGCAGCTCGTCGAGCAGGCCGGCCGCGAGGTATTGCTGCGCGACGTCGGCACCGCCCCCGAGCGAGACGTCCTTGCCGCTGGCGGCGGCGAGCGCCTGCTCCAGCGCCGACTCGATCCCGTCGGTGACGAACGTGAAGGTCGTCCCGCCCTGCAGCGGGAGCGGCTCGCGCGCATGGTGCGTGAGCACGAAGACGGGCGTGTGGAACGGCGGGTCCTCGCCCCACCAGCTGTCCCAGCGCGGCTCGCCCCACGGCCCCGGACCGCCGCCGAACATCTTGCGGCCCATGATCGTCGCGCCGACGTTGTCGAGCGTGTCCTCCACGACCGCGGTGCTCGCGTTGACCTCGCCGCCCTCCTGCCCGTGCGGCTCGCGCCAGGCCGCGAGCTTGAACGCCCACTCGTGCAGCTGCATCCCGCCCTCGCCGAGCGGGTGCTCGACGCTCGGGCGCGGGCCGGCGACGAAGCCGTCGAGCGACGTCGAGACCTGGAACCTCAGCTTCGCCATGCTGCCTCCCGTGGGGTGAGTCGGACGCTCCAATGCTCCCAGCTCCTTCCCGTTATAGTCGGGCGACCGGGGGATCGGCTCGGGGGAGCCCGTGGATTCGAAACCGACGCAGCGCGCAGCCAAGCGGTCGGCGTCGCTCGCATGAGCGCGACGACCGGTCACGTCGAGCAGCCGGCCGCGCCCGCCGGGGCGGGGGCCGGGCGGGCGCGAGCGCTCACGCCCGCCGAGCTCGCGTGGATCGCGCTGATCCCCTGCACGATCGTCACGCTGGCGGCGATCGTGGTGCTCGGGCCGCCGCTCGCGCACGTGCTCTTCCAGCCGGGATCCGACTCGCTGTGGCCGCCCGGCTGGTGGGAGGCGAGAGGACGGCCCGAACCGGTCAAGCACGCGCGCTACGCGCTGGCGCTGCTCGGGCCGCTGCTGCTGGCAGCCGCCGTCCTGTGGGGCACGCGGCGCAGGCTCGAGCTGCGGCCGCGCACGATCCGGGCGGTCACGCTCACGGCGTATGCGCTGCTGCTGGCGTTCACGCTCGTCGCGGCGCTGGGGCAGCACGACGTCATCCTGGGCGGCAGCCAGCCGATGCCGAAGCTCTCGATCTTCGGCGTCGGGGCACTAGTCGCGGCCGCCGCGCTGCTGGCCGGCGCGCTCGTCGTGCTGCGCCGCGACCGCGTCGCGCAGTGGATCGGGCGCGTCGCAGCCGAGACGCCGCGACGCCATCTCGCGGGCCTCGCGATCGCCGCCTCGTTCACGGCGCTGTGGGTGCTCGAGACGGTGACGACCGACCGGCTGGTCGAGGACCACGGCCAGATGAACTGGACGCTCAACGACGTCTTCGCCGTGCTCGACGGGCGCACGCCGCTCGTCGACTACCACATGCTCTACGGCAAGCTGCTGCCGTACCCCGCCGCGCTCGTGCTCGCGGTGCTCGGCACGACGGGCTTCGTCTACACGCTGCTGCTGACCGTCCTCAACGGGCTCGCGCTGCTGGCCGTCTACGCGATCTTCCGGCGGATCGTCCGCAGCTCGCTGCTCGCGCTCGCGCTGTTCGTGCCGTTCGTCGCCGCCGGCGACATCGGGCACACGATGCACCAGGCCGGCCTGTGGCCGATGCGCTACGGAGGCACCTATCTGCTGGCGTGGCTCACCGTGCGGCATCTGGACCGGGCCAGCCCGCGACGCGCGTGGATCCTGTTCCTCGTCGGCGGCCTGACCGCGATCAACAGCATGGAGTTCGGGCTCGGCGCGCTGCTCGCCACGCTGGCTGCGCTGCTGTGCGCGCGGCCTCCGCGCGGGCGGCGCGACGCGCTGCGGCTCGCCGGCGAATGCGCCGGCGGAGCGCTCGGCGCGGTCGCGGTCGTGTCCGCCTTCACGCTGCTGCGGGCGGGTGCGCTGCCCGATCCCGCGCTGCTGATGGAGTGGCCGAGAATCTTCACCACGCTGGGCTGGTTCGCGCTGCCGGTCCCGGGCGCGGGGCTGCATCTCGCGGTGTACGCGACGTTCGCCGCGGCGATCGCGGTGGCGGCGGTGCGCGTGGCGCGTATGGCGCACGCGGCGCATGCGGCGCGCGCGGGCGACGACGTGCTGCTCACGAGCATGCTGATGTGGAGCGGCGTGTTCGGGCTCGTAGCGGGCAGCTACTACGTCGGGCGTGCGGAAGACGTCAAGCTGCTCGCGCTGTTCTCGGCCTGGGCGTTCGCGCTCGCCCTGCTGACGATCGTGACGGCTCGCGCGCTCGCGGCGCGCGGATGGCGCCGCCCCACGCTCCCGCAGCTGCTCCTGCTGTTCGGCTTCGCGCTCGCGATCTGCTCGGTCGTCCACGTTCCGGCGCCGTGGGGGGAGATCTCACGGCTCACGCAGCAGGGACCGGCGCCGACGTACCGCGCGGCCGCAGAGAACTTCGTCCGCGAACGCACGCAGCGCGGCGAGAAGGTCGCGATCCTGCTCCCCGAGGGCCACCGCATCGCGTACGACCTCGGGCTCGACAACGTCAGCCCCTTCGGCATCCAGAACGCGGTCGTCACGCGCGTCCAGATGGCGACGCTGATCGAAACGATCCGCCGCGAAGGCGTCACCGAGATCTTCGTGCCGTCACCGTCGATAAACCTCGCGGGCGAGGGCAACTCCGCGCCCGCGCAGTTGCAGCTGCTCGCAGCCGACGGCTATCCCGCGACGTCCGCGCAAGAAGGGTTCGTGGAGCTGCGGCGGGGGGCCTAGTGTCGTGAGTGCACCTTCTGGTCTTGCGAGCGGGTGCCAGTGGCGGCGAGGGCCGCGCTCTGACGCGCGGCACGAAGTCATCGCGGCTGCTCGGGATCCCACCGTGCGGATGGCGTCGCGGCGGTCAGGGCTGCGGGCGTCTCGATCGCGAGCGGCCCTCGTCCGATCCGCGGGAGCTTGGACTGGATGCAGTCGAGCAGCTGCCGATAGGACGCGCAGAATGCCTGCACGCCCTCTCCTTCCAGCTCTGCGGTGATGCGCGCCAGGTCGACGCCGGCCGCCGCGGCGGCCGCCAGCGTTCGCTCCGCCGCAAACGCGTGGGCGTCGACCGTTCGCGCGACACGTCCATGATGCGCGAACGCGCGCAGCGTCGCCTCCGGCATCGTGTTCACGACGTCCGGTCCGATCAGCTCCTCGACGTAGACGACATCGCCGTAGGCGGGGTCCTTGGTTGCGGTGCTCGCCCACAGGGGACGCTGCGGTCGCGCCCCGCCGCGGCGCAGCACCTCCCAGCGCTCGCCGGCAAAGGACCGCAGGTAGAGCTGATAGGCGATGCGAGCGTTGGCGATCGCGACACGACCGCGCAGCGGCGAGTCCGATGCGAGCTGCGCGTCGGCTTTGACGTCGATGCGCGAGACGAAGAACGAGGCCACCGAAGCGATCTGCTCGAGCCGCTCGCCGTCACGCGCACGGGCTTCCAAGCCGCGCAGGTAGGCGTCGATCACCTGTTCGTAGCGGGCGACCGAGAACAGCAGCGTGACGTTGACATTGACCCCAGCGCGCGTCAGCTGCTCGATCGCTCCCAGCCCGGCCGGGGTGGCGGGCACCTTGATCATCACGTTCGGCGCGCCGAGGCGCTCCCACAGCTCGAGCGCCTGGGCAATCGTGCCGTCGGTGTCGCGCGCGAGGTCCGGGGTGCACTCGAACGAGACGAACCCGTCACGCCCCGCGCTGCGCTCGTAAACAGGACGCAGCAGCTCCGCCGCGCGGCGCACGTCGTCCAGCGCGAGCGAGAAGAACGCCTCGCGCAGATCCGCCACGGCCGTGTCCGCCAGCTCGTGCAGCTGCGCGTCGTAGCGATCGGATCCAGTGATCGCCTTCGCGAAGATCGTCGGGTTCGACGTCGCTCCCGTCACGGCATCCTCAGCGACGAGCCGGCCGAACGCACCCGTCTCCAGCAGCTCGCGCGAGAGCGTGTCCAACCAGATCGAGACACCGGCAGCCTGCAGCGACTCCAGCCGGCTCATCCGCAGCTCCGCATCAGATCGCACACCACTCGTATGCCCACACCGGTCAAGCTTGAGCTGCGAAGCGCTCGACACGGTGCCCCCGACTCGATCTCCTGCTCGGCGACGCGCGCGACGAGCACGGGGATCGGGCTGGCAGGGCGACCAGACTCTCAAACACCCGGACTCAACAGCGGTCATGCCAAGTCGTCATGATCCGCAGATTATGAAAGGCGTGAGTGCGCGACGCGCCCATCGACGCCGCGGGTGGCAGTGGAGCCCGGTCGTGGTTTTGCTGCTCGGGCCGTTGTTGGCATGGGTCTTGGTCGATCATCGACATGGATGGACCGCGGACGTCTTGGCTGCTGTCTCCGTCGCGGTCGCGATTTCAGCGGCCTTGGCGACGCTGTTGGATCGCCAGCTCAGTCAGCCGCCAGCCGAGAAGGATGGACCTGCAGTACCCGATGGTCTGAGCCAAGAGCGCCTTGAGGAATGGCGTGACCGGCTGCGTTCGGCGGTCATTGATGCTCGTGGCGAGGAGGGTGGTCAGCTTGATCAGATGGTCCGCTACAAACAAGCCCTCGACCTGAACGTTCGTCTGGTCGACGGCGATTCACGCTTGCCCCGTCTGAGCGTCGGCGGACGGCTGCTTGC
>Ga0210410_10001622_pt1 | contig 20911 bp, 20 predicted proteins | sample IncBWC4MmetaG_FD_161058 | JGI IMG/M metagenome (GOLD analysis project Ga0210410, IMG submission 161058) | Forest soil microbial communities from Barre Woods Harvard Forest LTER site, Petersham, Massachusetts, United States - Inc-BW-C-4-M | ecosystem: Environmental > Terrestrial > Soil >... | reverse complement strand
GATCGCCGAAATCACTGGAATCTTCGAATCCGCAACGGCTCGGGCCAGGCCTTCGTGATTGAACCCGGCCAAGTCTTCGGCCGAGCCACCGCCGCGCGCAATGATGATGACCTCCACCGCGCCGCTCGGACGGAAATCTTGATGGAAATATCGAAGCCCAGCCATCACCTCGCCCGGCGCCGAGTCCCCCTGGACCTGCGCTGGATAGATCAGCACGTTCGCGGAGCGATGCCTGCGCGCGAGAATATTCAGGATGTCCCGAAGTGCCGCCCCCTGCGGTGAAGTGATGATGCCGATTCTTTGCGGCAACGGCGGGATCGGCTTTTTTCGCGACGCTTCGAACAATCCTTCCGTCTGCAATCTCGCCTTCAACTGTTCGAACGCCAACTGCAAAGCGCCCGCCCCCTTCGGTTCCATGAATTCAGCGGAGATTTGCAGCTCCCCGCGGTCTTCATACACCGTGACGCGCCCGCGAACCGTGACGTGCAATCCGTTCTCCGGGCGAAACCGCAGCAGCCTCGCCGACGAGCGGAACATCACCACACGTATCTGCGCGGATTCTTCCTTCAGCGTGAAATACAAATGGCCGGAATCGGGGATGCGAAGGTTCGAGACTTCGCCTTCCACCCAACAGTCGGAATACTCGCGCTCGATGTGCGACCGCACCGCGGAAACCAACGCCCGCACCGTCCAGATGCGCCGCTCCGGAGGACGAAACTGGAACCCGAGTTGGTCCGACATCTCCATAAGTTTCTGCTACCAAGTTTCAGAGACGTTGGGGCCTAGGCCCGAACTTCTTCGACGAGCTTGACGGGCACGATCCGCGCGACGCGAGCCATGACTTTCTTGTTTTGCTCGGATTTTCTTTCGGCCGTAGGCGGCCTGCAATCGCATCCATACTTCCGGCGAGCCGCCCAGCAGGCGGGCGACCTTTAGGCACATGATGGCAGACAGCGGCTTGCGCCCTGCCAGAATGCCGTGAAGCATCGGGCGGGCCGCGCCCAGAGCTTTGGCCGCGGCCGTCACGGACAACCCGACCGACGGCAGGATCTCTTCCTTGATAATCTCGCCCGGGTGAACGGGCGGCAGTCCGCTCTTTCTCTCCATTAACTTCCTCGCTCCCGATTGCTAGTCCTCAAAATCAACATCCAAAGCGCTTTCGCGCGACCGGCCGACAAGCGATCCGGTAATTCCCAGTCCCGCGCGCCGACCGGCGTTTGGCCTGCCTTCGAGGCCGCGGAAGCGAAAGCCTGCAACGTTCCTATCCTCCCGGCTTCCCCGCTACTTCCAGCAATTGCAGGATGCGCACGCATTTCCCGATATGATCGGCGCCGATCGGGCGCCTCTTGCCGGTGCGGTAGACCTCTTCAAGCCCCTGGTGCCGGAAGCCGCCGTCCCTCACCGCTTCATCCGCCCAACCAGGAAGAGAACAATCGAGAGCACAATGCTGATCAGGATGGAACTCGCGAGCGGAAAATAGACAGTTGTGTTCTTCCCCCGATAAAGAAAATCACCCGGAAGCCTCCCCAACGGCATCCCCGTCCGCCCCAGCAGCATGACGATGCCCCCGGCCACCACCAGGGCCACGCCAAGGGCCACTAGAATCCGTCCCATCTCCGCCATGCTTCGAGTCTAACCCGGCGGATTCCTAGACCGCTTTGCGCGGGTTAAGCCGGCTCTCACGCCGCCGTTCGTACGCTGCTTCGTAACCGGACTAAGACCGCCCCCAGGGCCGCAATCCCGGTGAGCCAGACAGCCAGCACTGTGTTCACTACCCAGTCCGGCGCTGCCCCGACGCGGCGCAGTAAAAACGGCAGGAAATTCCACGTCGTGACGTGCACGTGATCCCACGCATCCTGGTTCATCGCCTCGGTGTTCAATCCCCAAGCATCCATCTTCCCGAAAGCGAAGGCGAAGATGTTCTGGCACCGCAGAGCAACCACAAACGTCGGATGTCCGAGCGTCTCCATCTGGTAAATTTCCAGCGGCAACCAGAAGGCCAACGATGCTACCTGAATCATCAGGCTGACGACGATCAGCGCCCATCCCGCGCGCCAGATCGTTCTTCCCAAGTGCTCTCGATAGCGCAGGAGCAGCGGCACAGCAACCAGTGTCACTAGTTCCACGGCACTCGAAACATAGCGGTCGCCCCAGGCAAAGTCGCCGCTCCAGTAGGTGTATCTGGCGTAAAAGGAGATATACGCCAGCAACAGGAAAACCGAGGTCGTCCCGTAGGCGCGCACCTCTGGCGTCACGCGCTTCCACAGCCATGCCAGGAGGAAAATTGCCGGCACGAGAAGCGGATCGAAGAGAAAAATGGATTTCTCCGGCTGGAATAGCGCGCCGAGAACGCCCACGTGAAAGGGCGTGCTCCAGGGAAAGTTCGCCGGCAGCGTAGGATCACGCTGGCGATATTCCCGCGCGAATATCGCTACGTATGTGTTGGTAAAAGATCCAAACCGGTAAAACTGGTAAGCCCGATCGACCACGAAAAAGAATATGTAAACGGGTGCGGCGACTTTCGAGTAGGCGACCAGACGCCGCCATAAGCGGCGGCCGCGTACTCCTTCAAACCACAGTGCTAGTAAGACAAAGATTCCTGCCGCAATCAGATCCAACCCGGTGGTGAGTCGTGTGAGCAAGTTTAGCCCCAGCGCGCAGGAGCCAAGGAAAAGCACGCGCCGGCTGTCCGCTCGCAGCCACTCGAACTGAAATGAAAATCCAGTAAGCGTCAGTAACATGATGTAGTTGTTCTCCATCATGTTCTGCGTGTAGTGAAGATGCGTCGTGCAGAACATCAGCGCCAGCACGCCCGCCACTGACTCTTTCATGCTAAAGCGCAACTGACGCAGCAAGCGGAACGCGACGAGCGCGGTGAGAACGCTTACCAGAATGCTAGTGATGTAACTGACCACAATGCTGCGCACCTCAGGGTCGTCGTTGTAATCCGAAAAGATGGACCACCGCTCCATCCAAGTTCCCAGGAGATCGGCGGGCAGCATGATCAACGACTGCCCGATGCCGTACCAGCTGTAAAGACGCCCGCCACGGCCGTGCAAGCCAAAGTCGGGATACTCGCTGGGGAGAACCTGCGGCTCCGAGGTCCAGAGCCAATGCGTGGTTTGCAGCCGATGCATCGTGTCGGACGTCCCCAGCTCGCCAGATTGCACCACGAAAGCGAGCAGCCCCGCGGTCAGACACAACAGAAAAAGCGGATCGCGCAGCCGTTGTCGAATGCGAGAAGTCATCGCTCGCATGGTAATTGGGAAGTGATAATTTAAACAGACTGGAACTCTCTGAGACTTGCGACAAACTGCAAAGGTAGTCCTCCAAACCGCCCGACTTCAGCTGCGCGAGTTCATCGCGCAAGATGCCGACGCTCTCGCCGCGGTCCTCTCCGATCCCGAAACCATGCGCTATTACCCCGTACCGTGCGATCGCGCCGGCGTCGAGCAATGGATCGAACGCAACCGCCGACGCTACCGGGGCGACGGCGTCGGCCTCTGGGCAATGGAGTTAACAGCGCGGCAAGATACCGAGGCCCAGAACGACGTCCAGAAAATCATCGGCGATTGCGGCATCATCCTGCAGGAAGTCGAAGGCGAGGACTTCTACGAAATCGGATACCATTTGCGCCGGGACTTCTGGGGACAGGGTCTCGCCACTGAGGCTGCAATCGCCTGCCGCGACTGGGCATTCGCGCACCTCAAAGCCGATCGTTTGATTTCCCTGATTCGTCCCGAGAATCTGCCTTCATGCCGCGTCGCGGAACGAATCGGCATGACCGTATGGAAAGAAGTGAACTGGCGCGGACTTCCACACCGCGTGTATTCCATCGAGAGAGCGCGATCATCGGTGCCGTGACCCAAACCCCTGTCGTGTGGTGACCGGCTCTGCCTCGTTCCAGCGGGGCAGAGCCCCGCCACCACACAATCTTTCCCAGGCCCCCTACACCAGATCCTCCACCTTCAACTCTCCCACTCCGCCCTTCCACGCCTTGCGAAACTCCTGCTCCACAAACCACGCGTCGGAATTTCGATCTTGCGCCTTCAGCGCTTGATGCAAACCAAATAACGACCGCGGATTCCTAAGATTCTTCGCCAAGTCCTCCCGGAAAACCTGCTCCGCTCCTTTGGCATCCCCGGTCATCAGCAGGACTCCGCCGAGCGACTCCCGCACTGGAAAGAACCAATCCTGAGGCTCGTCGTACTTGAGCATGTCTTGTACGGCGACGGCGTCGCGCAGCATGCCCACCGCGACAGCGTTATCCCTTTTCGCCAGCGCCACCTGCGCACCCAGAACGTTTTCCGCAATCTTTAGAATATCTTTTGTCTTATTGTTGACGGGCATCTGGAAAACCGCATCCGGCGAAGTCGCTTTCTCAGCCTCGGCCACGATCTTGTATTCCGCTTCCGCTTCGCTGGTTCTTCCTTTTCCCGCCAGCGCCATGCCGCGCGCAAAGTGCCAGAATCCAGTCGTAGCCTTCATCTCCGCATCGGGTGCCCTGGTCGCCAGAATTGCGTCCCACTTGTGGAAGCGCACATCCACGGCCATGGGAATCGTCATGAATCCTTCGAGCGGCGGCATGTCTTTTACCGCCGGCGCCACATGGGTCGCGAGCATCTCCGCCGCCTTGTGCGATTCCGCGTAGTCTCCGGTCATGGCTGAGCACATCGCGATGAAGTGCAGATTGTGACTGTAGTACATCATCGGGTAAATGCCTTGCGCTCCGCTCTTCTGGATGTATGCCCGATCGAGCGCAGCCGCTTCCTCGTTAGTTTTCACGGCCGCCGCATAATCTCCCGTGCGGATGTAAATGTGCGCGGGCATATGCACGATGTGTCCAGCAGCCGGGGCCAGCGAAGCCAGGCGGTTCGCCCCAGCCAAAGCGCGTTCCGGAGAATTCGACGCTTCGACGGTATGAATGTAGTAATGGATTGCGCCCAAATGGTTGGGATCGCGTTTGATTACCGATTCCAGAGTCGCGACAATCTCCTCCGTGCCGTCCTCGGGCGTCCCGTCACGATGCCACAATCCCCACGGATGGAGGTTCATCCCCGATTCGGCAAACAACGTCGCTGCATCAAGATCGTCGGGATTATTCTTTACCACTTCGCGCATGGCATCGCGATACTGTTCCGCAGCCTTCCGCCGGTCGGACTTCGGATCGGCCGGAAAGCGTTTCGCCAACGCCAAAATGTAGCCGCGTTCGGCGTCCGAGGCGTTGCCACTCAGGTCCACCGCTTTCTGAATCGCCTCGTGCGCCTGCTGGAAGCGATCTTCGCTCGCTGGGTCGTTATAGTTCGGACCTACCGCCTCCGCAATCCCCCAGTAAGCGATCGCCAGCTTCGGATCCAGTTCCGCCGCTCTCTGAAATGAGCGCGCCGCCTCGGCATGGTTGAACGCGTAAATTAAGCGCAGTCCCTGATCGAAAAACTCCTGCGCCTCTGCGTTTTTAGTCGAAATCGGATGGTGCAAATCGCCGAGGCCCGTCATCATCGTGACCGGCTTCGCTCGCCCTACGGCGTGATCCTGAGCCGAAGCACTGATGGCGAGACTAATAAGAATCGCGAGACGGAACACGCTAGCGAAAGTAGAGAGGCGGCTTGCCGCGTCTCGGGAACCACCCGTGAGCAGTTTCATGCGGAGCTCCTTCTGAAATGAACTAACGGACGCCAATCGCGAATAAAGCGAGCGCCCAAAAGACTTTTCGCGCAAGCATAGTGCAGAGTTGACCCGGAAGCAACCGCCTGCGAACTTCGTCACCTGAAGCCTCGCAGGACCGCGGCGTGCGCTAAACTCAACGCAGAGCTAGCCGACGCATGCGCAAAGCCACCATTCTGTTTAATCCCAATTCTGGCCGCCGTGGAAGAAAGCGCGACACGGAACTGGACCATGCCATTGGCATCATCCAGTCGGCCGGCGTCCGCACCGAACTTACAGTCTGCCGCTCCAGTTCGGAAGCGACCGGCCACGCCCGCGTGGCTGTGGCGGCCGGCAGTGACACGGTTTTTGCCTGCGGTGGCGATGGCACGATCCACGATGTGATTCAGGGCTTAGCTGGCACGCCAGTTGCGCTCGCCGTTCTACCGTTCGGCACCGCCAACGCTCTCGCCCACGATCTGGCAATTCCTCTCCATCCCAGCGCAGCCGCCGAAGTCGCGGTCAACGGCAGAGTCCGGCGCATCCCTCTCGGCCGAATTGAGTATGAGGATTTCAACGGCAAGTCCGCCGCACGCTACTTCACCGTCGCCGCCGGAATCGGCGTGGACGCGCATCTGTTTTACAAGCTGACGGCGGAACTCAAGAAGCGGGGCATGACGGCCTACTACCTTAAAGCATGGCAATTGTGGGCGACGCATCGCATGCGCAGGTTCGAAGTCGAGTACGCGAACGGAAGCGGTCTCCGCCAACACGCCTTGCTGACCGAACTACTGGCGGTGAGAATCCGCTTTTTCGGAAACATCCTGCGCGAACTGGTCCCCGGTGCGTCCCTCGACTGCCACGATCTGCGCACGGTCATGTGCCGCACGGCCAGCCGCAATGCCTATCTGCAGTATGTAGCCGGCGCGCTGCTCGGCCGCCAATGGAATATCAGCGGCATCGATTTAGTCAGTTGCTCGGAGATCATCTGCAAGTTGCCGGAGAAAAGCGCCGGTCATAGTCATGACGGTTCTGCTCATAAAGAAGACCGAGTCTACGTCGAGGCCGACGGCGAACTACTCGGCCGCCTGCCGGCTCGCATGACGATGGTGCACGACGCCCTGTCGCTGGTAGTACCCGCATGAGCGTCCCGTAGAGACGGGGCTCGCCTCGTCTCGGCAGTGCATAACACTCGAGGTCAGAGGGGCCCGTCGAATCCGCTCACTTCGGTCACCTTCCTGCCGCCAAGCGCTGTATGATCAATCTCACAAATGCCGACCTCTCGCCAGGGATCAATCCGCCTCTTCCGATTCTCGAAAATCGATGTTTTCCTTCATTGGTCATGGTTCCTGTTGGCCTTTTACGAGATCAACGCGCGAAAGGGAAGGTATTCCTCGATCGGCTGGAATGTCGCGGAATATCTCGCGCTATTTCTAATCGTGACCCTTCACGAATTCGGCCACTCGCTAGCCTGTCGCCAAGTCGGAGGACAGGCGAACCAAATCGTACTCTGGCCGCTCGGCGGTGTTGCCTATGTGAATCCGCCGCAACGCCCCGGCGCCACACTCTGGAGCATCGCTGCTGGGCCGCTGGTGAACGTAGTGCTCGCCCCAATCCTCATGGGCATCGGGCGCGTCAGCCTCTTATGGGGTTGGTATGCGGCGGTCCCCGACCTGCGGACATTGATTCACGCTATTTTTTATATCGATGTCGGGCTGCTGATCTTCAACATTCTGCCGATCTATCCTCTCGATGGCGGCCAGATTCTTCGCGCCCTGCTTTGGTTTGTGCTGGGGCGCGCGCGTAGTTTGATGGTGGCAACCATCCTCGGGTTCGTAGGCATCGCCGCATTTTTCGGCTTCGCATTATGGTCGCGCGACAGTTGGCTCGCCGTAATCGCCGTCTTCATGCTCATGAATTGCTGGAGCGGGCTGCAACACGCGCGCGCCCTGTTGCAATTCGCAAAGTTGCCGCGCAGATTCGGATTCGCCTGTCCCGCATGCAAAGCCAGCCCGCCGACCGGCGACTACTGGAAATGCGGAAAGTGCGGCCAGGCATTCGATAGCTTTCACACTGGAGCGGTGTGTCCGCACTGCGCAACGCAATATGCAACGACCAAGTGTCTCGATTGCGGCGCCATCTATCCAATGAACGAGTGGTCCGGCAACGCTCTCCACGAGAGCTCGAGGCTTCCGGTTGCCACAATTTAGCGTCTCGCCTCACCTGTCACTTTGGACTTGCTTTCGATTCCGGCTAAACTCAGTTGAGCTCCTTTGGAACCCGTAACTCACTTCCTATTTGGCGCCGCCATGAGCCGCGCCGGACTCAACCGCAAAACCGCGCTCGCCACTGCCACGTTAACCCTGGGCGCCGAAGCCGCCGACCTCGACGTCCTCAGCCGCTTCGGCGGCTCCGCCTTCGGCTTAAACCATCACCGCGGCTTCACACATTCTTTTTTAGGCATCCCGCTTGTGGCCGCCGTGGTCGTTGGATTCATCTATCTCATCTGGCGCCTGCGCGGCCGCAAGACCCGCAATCCCCATCTTCCCCCGCGCTGGGGATTGCTCTTCGCCTACGCCTGTCTGGCCGGCCTCAGCCACATTCTCCTCGACTTCACCAACAACTACGGAGTACGCCCGTTTTGGCCGTTCTCCGAAGGCTGGATTTCCTGGGACATCGTTTTCATCGTCGAGCCCGTGCTGCTCATCGTTCTCATACTCGGCCTCATTCTCCCCCTTTTGTTTTCGCTCATCAACGAAGAGATCGGCGCCCGCAGCAAAGGCCCGGGTGCCAAGCCAGCGGGAAGACTGGCCGCGATTCTCGCTCTGCTCGCCGTCTTCGCGTGCTGGGGACTTCGCGACTATGAGCATCGCCGCGCCATAGCTGCGCTCCAGTCGCGCAATTACCAGGGTGCCGACGCGATTCGCGTTTCCGCGTACCCCTACTGGGTTAATCCGTTTCGCTGGCACGGGGTCGCGGAAACGCACGCTTTCTTCGCCACCATGGACGTCGATTCGCTCGCGCCCGAAGTCGATCCCGACGCCCAAATGCAGATCCACTACAAGCCCGAAGAAACGCCGGTCACGATCGCCGCCAAGAGAACCTACCTCGGACGCGTGTATCTGAGTTGGGCCCAGTATCCGGTGACCGAAACCCAGCAACTGGTGAACGATCCGGCAGGCCTGGGCCCGGCAAACCATGGCCCGGGAAGCAACGGCCGCGCCGCCTACGTAGTCCGGTTCCGCGATCTCCGCTACGACGATCCCGGAGGTAATGCGCGCGTCACCCTCGGCGCAATGGTCTTCCTGACGCGAGACCTGCAAGTGGTGGAGGAACGGTTCGGAATGAGAAGCACAAGTACGAACACCCGCTAAGAGCGAGCGAAAGTTGTCCTATTGCCAGCGAACCAGACTCTCAGGATCCTCCACCAGCACGACGTCATACTTGTCCAACATTGGCATCAGGAGGTTCTCCGGCTCGCGCTCCGAAAGCTCCCCTTCCTAAAACTTTGCCTTCATCGATTCGCGCGAAGCAAAGTCCGGGAAGCCGCGCAAAAAGAAAAATGTATCGGGGTCTTCGACCGACAGAAACGGCCCCAGCATTTTCATTCCGATTTCCGCGTGCGCCGGAATGGACTTGGTGCGGAAGGTCTCAATAAACCGGGATCGCATGCCGGCTTTGGTCTTATAAGTCCGCATTTCGAGGATCATCAACTTGCCTCCCGGACTTGCGTCGCTGTGTGGCGAGATGCTTCGGCACGACGGATGGGCCCGTCCACCTGCGCTTGACCGGCAGCATGCGCTCGCGCAACAATCCTAATTGACTCTTAACGAGGTGGATCATGCTGGCCTATCTATTCGTGATTTTTGCGGTCCTGGCGAGGATGCCGTTCATGCCGCATCCCTGGGGATTTACTCCAGTAGCAGCGGCGCTGCTGTATTTTGGCGCGCGCGGTTCGCGGCGGCAGCTCTGGGTTCCCTTTGGGCTGATGATCACCTCGGATGTCCTGCTCAACAAATTCGTTTATGCCTATCCTCTCGGTTGGGATCAACCCGTGGTGTGGGCCTGGTACGCGGCGATCCTCTTCGTCGGCACCCAGTTGCACGAAACGAGCGGCTGGTTACGGGTCGCAGGGGCCGCGCTCGCCAGTTCGGTTTCTTTCTTCATACTGAGCGATTTGGCTGTGTGGGCATTCGGGACCATGTATCCCAAGACCTGGTCGGGTCTTGTAAGCTGCTACGTAGCCGCCCTGCCCTTCTTTCGCCGCGGACTGGCAGGCGATTTGCTCTTCACCGCAGTCATGTTCGGTTTGCCCGCCATTGCCGCCATGGTCGCCCGCTCCATCCATAAGCCGCACGGAGCCGCGGCGGCGTAGATAGTGAAAATTTGTCCTGCCAAATTTATTTCGGGATTGTCATCCCGAGCGAAGCGAGGGATCTGCAGTTTGCCGGTGCTCGAGGCCGCGCCGCCGCTTCGAACGCCGCCGGATCCACCACCCCACTAGAAGCGCTCCGGCTACTGCCAGAATCCACACGAAGTGGTGCGCGAAAAGATTTCCCGTCATCGTCACAATTCCCGGACCGAACCAGAACGTCAGCAACGCCTCCAGCAGAAAGCGCACGAACCGTCCCGCAAAAATCGCCAGCAGAAAATGCCCGAAGTTCATCTCAAACGCCGCCGCTGCCAGCACTACGATTTTGAACGGCGTTGGCGGCGGCAACATGGCGGGAAACATCAGCGCCCAGAATTCATGGTGCTCGAAAGATGCGTGAATCTTTTCAAAGCGCTCCGGCGAAAGCCGCTTGCGCAGCAGCACCTCGCCACCTGCATACCCGATAACATAGAGAACAATGCTTCCCAGCACCGACCCGGCCGAAGCCAGCAACACATACAGCAGGAACCGCGAGCGATCGTTGTAGACATAGCTGACGAAAATCGCATCCAGAGGCAGGCCCAGGAATGAGCCATCCACCGCCGCAAATGCAAGCATCCCCCATGGCCCCAGAGGCGCAAGAACATGCTTGATCCATTCGCCGTAAGCGCGGACAAAATGTTTGATCTTGTTCAAGCGAGTACAGTTTACGTGAGAAGCGGGAGGGCGGTCGTTGGTCGGCGGTCGTTGGTCGTTAGCAAGCCAGCCCAGTTCGCTTCGACAGTCCGCTCTCCATACGATTTTCCGAACGACCATCGACGATCGACCAAACGACCGAGGACTTAACGACTAACGACGCTCGTGTTCCGTTTTTCCCGCAATCAACTCCAGCGCATGCGGCAGTAAATCCATCACCGCCTCGAGCGACTCGACTGCTCCCGCCGGGCTGCCCGGCAGGTTCAGGATCAGGCTCGCTCCCCGGACGCCGCACACCGCGCGGCTCAGCGCCGCGAATCGCGTCTTGCGCGCCCCCTGCAAGCGCATCTGTTCCGCGATCCCTTCCACCAGCCGCTCGCACACCGCGCCCGTCGCTTCCGGCGTCACGTCGCGCGGAGAGATTCCCGTCCCACCCGTGGTCACCACCAGTCGCGCCGACCGGCACAACTCAATCAGTTTTTCTTGAATCGCGGCGCGATCGTCGGCAACCACGCTGCGTACCACCACTTGAAATTTGCGCCGTTCCAACGCTTTGGCCACGGCGGGACCGGAGAGATCCACCTTTTCGCCGCGCGAACACGAATCGCTAACGGTCAAGACCGCCGCTCGCGTACCGTTACGCGGCGAGGCATCAGGTGTCGAGGAGGACATCTTCACCCTCAGCCGCTGCGTCCCGCTGCGACTCGTCGAGCAGCCGTAATCCTTCCATCAGCAGGCCCTGCGTATTCAGAGTCGTCGTCTCCTGCGTGGATTTTGCTTTGAAATCAATCTGGAAATTTCCTTCCGTCCAGCGCAGCACTTTGAAAACCGCTTCGTCTCCCGTAATCGGCCCATAAGCGGCGTGCTTGGCCTGCCCCTGGTTGAAATAGATCTCGCATTTATCATCGCCATTGGTCATCGTTAGAAGGCAACTCTTGCGCCCCATCTCGAGCGATTGCACCAGGTCAATCACGTTCATCTGCGACAGGCTGCCGCGCAACACGCCATCGGTCGACGCTGCCTTGCTCAGCTTCTCCAGCGCGATCCGGTCCACCACGCGCTTGATTTTGTGCGTGGCATCTTTCAGGAAGAAGGGTTTTTCCAGATAGTCTTCGATCGGGTCCTGCATCGACAATCGTTCGCTGATGTCGCCCTTGCTGGCCATCAGGATGACCGCGATGCTGGCAGTAGCCGGCCTGCTTTTCAGTTTTTCCAGCAACTGCCGCCCGTCCATCCCCGGCATGCGGTAGTCGCATATCATCACATCCGGCAGGTCATCGACTGCCTTCAACAACGCATCGGCCGCATCGGCCGCGACCGTGACCTCGCCCATCGCCGAGAGCGCCTGCTGCAGCATCCCCAGCACCATCGGGTTGTCGTCCACCAGCAGGATTTTGACGTTGCTCGCCATAGAGTACGAGATAAAGACAAATAATCGAATACTATTTCCGCTTCGCGCTTCTCCGGTAGTCTCCGCTCCTGCCGCCCGACTTCCGTTCCAGCACCACTTCCTGGATTTCGATGCCCTTGTCGAGCGCCTTGCACATGTCGTACACGGTCAATGCCGCCACACTGGCCGCGACCAGCGCTTCCATCTCCACGCCCGTCTCCGCTATCGTCTTTACCTTGGTGGCAATAGAAACGCCATTCTCGCACACGCGTAGGGTCACAGCAATGTGCGACAGCGCTACCGGATGGCACATCGGAATCAACTCCGCGGTCCGCTTCGCCGCCATGATTCCCGCCGTCCGCGCCACCTCGAGCGGGTCGCCCTTGGGATTTTTCGGCAGCGCCCGCAGCACCTCCGGCGTCATTCGCACGAACGCGCTCGCCTCCGCTTCTCGCGCCGTTCGAGCCTTGGACGACACGTCCACCATGCACGCCTGGCCGCGAACGTCGTAGTGGGAGAGACGGTGGGAGAGTTTTTTCGGCATGACCAACAGGTTATCGTACTCGCCCCAGCGGAGTTCGTGTGGGGACGGGCACCCTCGTAAGCCTGCCCTGAGCGAAGCCCCAGGGTCCAGGCCAAACCCAGCTCGGCCCCACGTCGGAATCAGCGTCTCCCCGGCCCTCGCGCCCCACACCGCATCAACCGGATCGCATTAGTAACGACACCCATTCTCCGGCTTCCATCCGCTCGCGGTCTGGAGGAATCACAACATAGCAGTTCGCCCGCGCCAGGGCAGCGATGTCGCCCGACCCCTGCCACCGAGCCAACTCCACCTCGGCATCCTCAAACTCTCCCGAAAGCACCGCCGGAAGAAATCTCTTCAAGCCGGTCTTCGTCCGTATCTCCGACTTCAGCCGCGCTCGAAGAAAGATCAACGGCTGCGGCGCCATGCCCGCCAACGCTTCGATCATTGGCCGTGCGAACAGTTCGAAAGTCACCATGGTCGATACCGGATTCCCCGGCAGCCCAAAAAAGTATTTCTTATGTGAACCGAACACTACCGGCCGCCCGGGCTGAATCTCCGCTCCGGTAAAATAAAACTCCGCCTTGAGTTCGCCGAGAACCTGCTCCACCAGATCGTACTTCCCCATGGAGACGCCGCCGGTCAGTAACAGAAGGTCGCATCCCAATCCCTCTTCAATCAAAGTCCGAAGCCGCCCCCGCTCATCCGGAGCGATCTCCAGCCGCACCGCCTCACCGCCCGCATTCTGAACCTGCGCCGCCAGAGAATACGAATTCGAATTCCGTATCTGCGCTGGCCCCGGCATCGCGTCAATCTCCACCACTTCGTCGCCGGTTGAAAGCACCGCCACGCGCGGCTTCCGAAACAGCTGCACCCGGCTCTTCCCGACTGACGCTGCAATCGCGATGCCTGCATGGTCCAGCCGCCGTCCTCGATCCAACAACAGTTGTCCCGCGCGAGCTTCGGCCCCGCGCGGAACAAAATTCTCGCCGACGCTGATGCTGCGCCGGACTTCCACCAACTTCACCGCCGGCTCACGGATCGGTAATGTATGCTCCACCATCACCACCGCGTCCGCCCCCTCCGGCAGCGGAGCTCCTGTCATGATCCCAACCGCCTGCCCGCGTCCGACCGAGCACACACCCGGCTCCGGCCAGTCGCCCGCCTTCACCTCGCCCACCACCTCAAGCCGCGCCGGAATCTCCGCCACGTCCGCCGCCCGCACTGCATATCCATCGCGAGTAGCTCGAGCAAAAGGAGGAAAGTCACGGTCCGCCAAAATTCCCTCCGCCAGCACCCGCCCAAGCCCCGCCAGCAAATCGACCGTCTCCACCTCTTTCGGAGACACGCCGGCCGCAAACTGCTCGACCAGGCGTCGAGCCTCCTCAAAGCTCAATCCGCGAGCCGACCTCGCCAGTGAAGAAGAAGAAGAAGAATGGGTAGGCAAAGACATGCAAGAATCATACGCCGCGATGTTTTAGCCCGGCGACGTTGCGGGCGGAGTGGAGAAGACAGAACTGCCGTTTTCTGAGGACCGCGAACTGGGCTGCCTTACCGCGCCAGTTCCTGCCCCAGCACCGTCGCATTGCTGGCGAAACCAAGGCCAGTTTCCAGATCCACCAGCCCCGAGCGGACCAGTTTCGCGATCTCGCCATCGAAGTGCTGCATGCCTTCGTTTTCGCTGGACTTGATCGCATCCAGCAGCGTGCGGCCCGGCCGCTCGCCCTGTTCGACGGAATCGCGAGTGCGCGAGTTGGATTTCAAGATTTCGACGACGGCGACGCGGTCACCGCCATCGGCGCGCGGTATCAGCCTCTGCGCAATGATGTAGCGGAAAGTTTTCGCGAGGCGCTCTCTCACCGATTGCTGTGCGGTGGCGGCAAACGTAGCGATGATGCGCTCCACTGTTTTCGAGGCATCGATCGTATGCATACTGGAAAGAACGAGGTGGCCGTTTTCAGCGGCGTCGAGAAGAATCTCGAGCGTCTCCCGGTCACGGATTTCGCCGACCATAATCACTCGCGGCGCCTGGCGCAGCGCCGCCCGCAGCGCCATCGTGAAATTCGGGGCATCGCTATGCAACTCGCGCTGGTGCACCGTCGATTTCTTGTGCCGGTGCAGAAACTCTATCGGATCTTCGACCGTAAGAACGTGATAGCAGTGTTCGCTGTTGATACGGTCAATCAAGGCGGCGAGCGTCGAAGATTTGCCCGATCCCGTTCCGCCCGTCACCAGGATGATCCCGTTGCGCACATTCGCAGCCTCTTCCAATTGCGCCGGCAGGCGAAGCGAGCCGAAAGTCGGAATGACAGTTGGGATTACGCGCATCACAATCGCGCAACTCCCCCGCTGGATAAAAACGTTGACGCGGAACCGCGCCATCCCCGGCAATCCATAGGAAACGTCGCAGGAACCCTGCTCGCGAAGCGTATTGATGGCCTGCTTATTGGTGCCGATTAGATCGGCCGCGATGCGGCGCGTGTCATCCGCCGAAAGTATGCTGCTCCCGGAGATTTCGACCGCCGTGAGTTGTCCGTGAATCTCGACTTGCGGCGGACGTCCCGGCGAAAAAATCAGATCGCTGACCTTCTCGGAGGCGCGCAACATGCCGGCGAGCAGAACCGGTGTCGGGATTGAGCCCGTTCCACTGATGCCCTCGAAGGCAATCGCAATCGGGGAATTCCCCGGAGCAGCCATTCCATACACTCCCAGTTATCAGCATTGACGCCACAGGGGAGACACGTCGACGAGGAACCTATGTAATGAATGTAACGCGGATGTGCGGAAGGGCGAAGGACAAGTAGGTCATAGACCTCGGTAACCAGGAATCGCTCTCCGTTCCCGGTGGAGCGACGGGCGTCTGGCCGTCACGCTTTGCACCCTCGCCAGAATCGCGGCCGGGCGAGGACGCCGGGCGCTCCACTGAGAACCGGGAACTGATTTTAAGCTACTTCTTGACCGGCTTTTTCTTTCCAAACCCGGTTTCGATGGTTGCGCCGATGCTAGCCAGCATGTCTTTTGCAGGCTGAGCGAGCTTACCCTCGGGTTGGAGCTCCAGATATTTCCGGAAGGCCTCGGCTGTGCCTTCGGGCGCGACCATCTTGTCGCCCTTGAGCGTCGCCTTGCCGATCAAATTCACGCCCTTCCAGTAATACGCTTCGGCTCTTGTCGGATCGGCGGCGATGACTTTGTCGAATGCCGCAATGGCAGCATCCACTTTGCCCGCATTGGTCAGAACCGCACCCTCGTTGAAAAAGTACGTGGCGGCGTGCGCCGGATCCAGTTGGGCCGCCTTGTCATAGTTGGCCACGGAATCATCGATCTTATTCGACTTCGAATAAGCTTCGGCAAGGTTGTTATAGTAGGCAGCCATTTTTGCATTATTGTCGGGATCCTTCTGTGCCGTCTCCGACGCGCCCCGCAGCTCAATTGCCTTCTGGTAATTGGTTGCGGCCATCTCGAAGCGCTTCTTTTTCTCTTCCGGATCGGTTTGCTTGGGCGCTGACATGCGGTAGGCATCACCGAGTTTGAACCAGATCAGATCGCGGGTGTTGTCGATCTGGTTGGCTTCATTCAAAGTGGCGATGGCAGTCTCGAAGTCGCCGGCATCGGAAGCCGCCTTGGCGGCATTCAGTTTTTCGTTGAGCGTGCCGACGGTTTTCTTTTCCCCCTCGACTTTAGCCGCAGCCTCCGCCCTGGCTTTGGCTTGTTCAGGAGTCATTCCCTGGGCCTGGCCTGCGTTCACCTGCTCCTTCTTCAGGTCCAAGTCCTGCACCACTTCGTCCAGGCCCACCGTAATATTGTTGATGTGAAAGATTTCCTTGCCGTCTTTGGTGAACTTGACGTTGTATTTGCCGGGCACGATGCCGAGCGAGAAGTACTCGCCCTTGTTGTTGGTTTTGAGTTTGTAGGTATGGCCGGATTCGACCCCGGTCCACTCCACTTCGGCCTGTGCGATCGGTTTCCCTTCGGAGTCTTTGCAAGTTCCCTTCACGGTGCCCGTGGTTTGCGCGAACGCGAGTGGAGCCGACAACCCCACGACGACGAGCAGCAGGGGAAGGACGAAATATTTCCTCATGATCTAGCCTCCCGGCATTGCATCTGAATTTACTGAACTCTATCTACTGGTCGTATCCGGGCATCGCTTCAGCGATGCCGCACCTTGTGCGAAATCAGACGCCCCGTCAGGGGCCCCATATCGAATGACGATTCCTGAATACTGTTCTAGCGCAATCGGGCAGCGGCTTCCGCGTACGGAATGGAATCTTCCGCGCCTGCTTCGCGAAACGCCCGCAGGCGGAGCACACAGCTGTCGCAGACACCGCAGGCGCGATCTTCGCGTTGGTAGCATGACCACGTTAAATCGAAGGGGGCATTCAGTTCAAGGCCAAGCGTGACAATCTCGGCTTTGTGCATCGCAATCAGCGGTGTGACCACCCGGATTGTTCCTTCCTTGGTCCCCGCTTTCACAACTTCATTGAACGCCCGATAATACTCCGGCCGGCAATCGGGATAGCCGGAACTGTCCGGCTCCACCGCTCCGATGTAAACTTTTTCGGCTCCCAGCACTTCGGCCCAACTGACGGCGACGGCTAGAAAATGCGCGTTGCGGAAAGGCACATAGGTGACGGGAACGCCGACCGGAACGACGACCGGCGCGCCGGCGCCAATGGTATGCACTTCGGGAACGGCAATGCTCGAATCGGTGAGGGCGGATCCGCCGATGGCGCGCAGAGCTTCATTGTGCACGAGCAGCCGGTCGCGAATTTCCAGCCGGTCGCAGATGCTTTCGAAGGAGCGCCGTTCGCGCTCTTCCGTGCGTTGTCCGTAGCTGACATGCACCGCAGCCGCGCGGTGATCGCGTGCCGCAAGCGCCGCACACACGCAGGAATCCATGCCGCCGCTCAGCAGGACCACGGCGCGGCTCCCGTTGCGGGTCGAGTTCGATTTGGGGAAGCTCGTTATTTTGCTCAAGTGAATCACGCTCGCTTAATTATACTTTTCAACCCACAGATATTTTGGCTTCTTCCACCTCGAGCGACACTACAGTAGGCGGTCGCGAAAGCGCATTTTTCACGATCGAGCATGCGCTAAAACCGCACTCCTCTCCCACTTGTTACTGATTTGATTCCGAGCCACGCTCGGAGACGGCCGTCGACCGTATCTAAATGGTCACTGGTCCCCTACTCGTAGCGCAGGCTTTCGACGGGGTCGAGTTGGGAGGCGCGAATAGCGGGAACGGTGCCAAACAGGATGCCGACCAGCGAGCAGACGGCGATGGCAATGATGGCCGAGAGACCGGAAATCGGAATGCGATAGGCGGTGAGGAAGCGGACGGAGTAGGGGATGGCGAGTCCAATAATAATGCCGAGGACGCCGCCGATGAGGGAGATGAGAATGGCCTCGGAAAGGAACTGGAAGCGGATCTCGCGCTTGGTGGCGCCGACCGCTTTGCGGATGCCGATCTCGCGAATGCGGGCGCTGACGGTGGCCAGCATGATGTTCATGATGCCGATGCCGCTGACCAGCAATACCACCGCCGCAATCAGCAACAGCACCACGGTCAGAATGTTCGCCGTCCTTTCAGCCAAATTCACCAGTGGCGTCAGATTCTCCACGTTGTAGACCGACTCCGGCCGGTGCCGCGACTGCAGGACGCGCTTGATTTGAGCCGTCGCTGTCGTCACCTCATCCGGGCTCGCCACCGTGAAATAAATCTGCCGCACAGCATTTGATGGAAGAAAAAAACGGCTCACCGAGTAGGGGATCGCCATCGTGTTGTCCTCCACTTCGGACTGCCCAAACGTCTCCACCCGCTCCTTGAACACTCCAATCACCGTAAAGGGCAGGCCGTTCAGCTTGATTACCTGGCCCACCGCGCTGTCTGGCGTCTGGAACAGCTTCACCGCCAGCTTCTCAGTGATCACGCCCACCTTGTTCCGCCCCTGCGAATCCTCCGTATCAAAGAACCGGCCCGCCAGCAGTAACAGGTTCCGCACCTGACGGTATTCCGGGAACACTCCAAGAATCAGAATGTCCTGCTCCTTACCGTTGCCCACGCTGATGCGGTCGTTAAGCGTCACAAACGGCGACGCGGCCACCACCGACGGCACCTGCTCCCGCACCGCCGTAAGGTCATCCACCGTCAATTCGTCGAGCGCCACCGCCGTGATGCGCTGCCCTCCGCCGGAGTAGCTGGCATAAATCAGGTTGGCGCCAATGCCTTGAATCTGGTCCAGGATGTATTGTTTGCCGGTAAGCCCAATCGTGACCACCAGAACCAGCGAGGCCGTCCCAATCATCATGCCCAGCGCGGTCAGCAGAAACCGCACCTTGTTCGTGAGGAAGGTGTCGTAGGCGAAGCGCAGACTCTCGCTGATCACCAGCTCGGGCTGGCGTAGCCCATTCTTATTGTTCCGCTGACCGTTGTCCCGCCGACCATTATTCGGGCGACCCTGGTTCAGGCTGCCGTGGTTCAGGCTGCCATCGTCCCGCGCCGAGTTGGTCACATCCACAACTGAAGTGTCCAAACCTTCACCAAATTCCTATTCTTAAGATGCTAATCTGCCCGCCCCGGCTTCGGAACGTCTCTTTCCTCCGAATCGTTCGGTCGCGAAATACGCCGCCAGCACCACAATCAGCGGATCCACCGGCCTGAAATAGTACGTCTCCGGATGCGAAAAATAATAAGCCAGCGGAAAGAACGCGAACACGATGGCAAATCGCATCCCGAGCGACGCATCCGCCCGCCACACGCGGCGCAGCCCCCCAAGCGCCAGCACCGTCATCGTCGTGCTCAGAAAAATATTGGGCACATCCAGCGGCTCGTCCGCCAGGTACGCGCGATCAAAACTCCAGAACCCCGTCCAGATGTATATTATCCGCCGCACCACTCGATAAACATACTGCGCCGGATAACTGCGGATGTACTGCTTCGCCTGCCGCGTTTTGTGCTGCATATACGCAAGTTCGCCGCGCTGCATATATTCCGCCAGCTCCCGGTCGCTGTGATTCGGGTGCAGGCTGCGGTCCACCCAGTGCCGCGTGTCGGCGCTGTTTCCAATGTACAGCTCCAACCCAAATCCGCTGCGTATCGGAATGAACTGGTGGAACGTCTCGTAGTTCCGTACGAGCCAGGGCGCCATCACCGCCAATGCCCCGAGTGCTGCCCCCGACATCGGCAGCATCCAGCTCTGCCTCTTCCGCCAGCGTCGCCCGCATGTCCACAAACCGAGCAGCGGGACGACGGAAAGCACCACCGGCTCCGTCAACGCCGCAACACCGCCCAACGCGCCAAATCCCAGCCAGTCCCACCCTCGGCCCGACTCCTCGAGCGCCAGCGCCCACAGGAAAAGCACAGCCAGCAGCAGCGTGACCAGACACGTAGACCAAGCCCAATCCGCGCCGTAGTAAATCCCGTACGGCGAAAATGCCCAGCCCCATCCAGCCCACTTCGCCGCCCGGCCGTTAAAGCACCGGCGCGCCAGAAGAAACACCGGAATGCAGGTGAGCGCCGAAAACGCGCTGTTTATCGCTAGCGCCGCGACAATCGACGCCGGCGTGTACGTCCCCAGCAGCCGGAACACTCCTGCCAGCAAATAAACGTACACCGGGGATACCACCGCCGTCGGCCCTGTGTCTGCAAACACATTTCCGAATCCGTGCCCCGCTACCAGCGAGCGCGCTACCCGCCCGAACGCCCAGTGCTCCAGCAAAAAGGGATCCAGCCAATCGCGATAGAGAAACGGAATGACCGCCAGCCGCACCGCCAGCCCCGCTGCCACGATCGGCCCATAAGCGCGAACTCCGCCTTTTTCCGCTTCCCGCGTTTCGCCCACTCCCTGCCTGAATTCCATCGCACCTGTTCATTGAACCCGAGCGATCACTCCACCCGGCAAACCATCACCTGCAAGTTTCTGTAGAGACACGACAACCCGTCCACACCCGGCACCTGCAGAACCACCCAGTCCACCCCGAACTCCGCCTTCAAACGCAAAAAGTCTGGACGCTGAAAACTGCGCCACCCACGTTGCGCTTCCGCCTCTCGCAGCCAGCGCGGCGCGAGGCTCGGTACTCGCGCTGCCATTCCCGCGTCCTTCACCTCATCCGCCAACACACTCCGCTCCGCCAGGGCGCGAAAACCATGGTAGTCCTCGCCCGGCAATTCCATGTAACGCGGATCAAGCGCGAACTGGCTATCGACCGGCGTGTTTCGGCTGATCCAGCGGAATGCCTCGACCCAGTCATTTCCGGACGCGGCGCCCGGCAACTCCAGATGCGCGGTTGC
>Ga0210410_10001620_pt1 | contig 20939 bp, 19 predicted proteins | sample IncBWC4MmetaG_FD_161058 | JGI IMG/M metagenome (GOLD analysis project Ga0210410, IMG submission 161058) | Forest soil microbial communities from Barre Woods Harvard Forest LTER site, Petersham, Massachusetts, United States - Inc-BW-C-4-M | ecosystem: Environmental > Terrestrial > Soil >... | reverse complement strand
ATCTCACAACTGCGAGCCTGGAGTAGTGATTAATCCCGCGACACCGGTGCACATGCTCGACGAAGTGTTGGACATCGTGCATCACGTGTTGGTCATGTCCGTGAATCCGGGCTTTGGCGCGCAGAAGTTTATCCCCGGTTCGTTACACAAAATCGAGACGCTGGTTCAGATTCGCGAGCGGCGCGGCCTTTCCTTCCGCATCGAAGTCGATGGTGGCGTCGATCTAACCACGGTTGGCGACGTGGTTCGTGCCGGCGCGGATTTGCTGGTCGCCGGCAATGCGGTGTTTGCCCACGGCGACATTCGCGAAAATGCCTGCAAGCTGCTGCAAGCCGCGCGCGGTGCGACGGCGATGCGCGCCTGAAATGGATATACCCAAAACTTTATTGCTCCTCGTAGTTCCAGGTCAGGCCGCCATCGACGAAATAAGTTGCCCCCGTCACGTAATCGGCGTCCGAAGACGCCAGGAACGCCGCCACCGAAGCCACATCTTCTGGTTTGCCGAGGCGCTTCAGGGGAATATTTTCCAGCAGCGACTTTAGCTTTACGGGGTCGTTCAACAGTTTCTTATTGATAGGCGTCTCGATCGCGCCCGGAGCAATCGAGTTGATAGTGATTCCAAGGGGCGCCAGCTCGATGGATAAATTACGAGTCAGCATCTTGATGCCGCCTTTGCTTGCGCAATAAGAGGCGAAGTGTGGGAACGGCAGCTCCTCGTGCACGGAGCTAATGTTGATGACCTTCCCGCCGGCCTTGGCCTGCATGCGGTGCTTCACGAACGCTTGCGTGACGAAGAAGGGACCCTTCAGGTTCACGTTGAGAACCAGATCATAGTCCTGCTCGCTCACATCCCAGAAGTCAGCGCGGCGTTCGAGCCCGGCGTTGTTCACCAAAATGTCGATGCGTCCCAGTTGCTTCACCGCGTCGGCGACAAAGCGTTGCCCTTCGGCGACGTTGCTCACGTCACATTGCAACGCCACGGCTTTTCGGCCTCCCTTTTGTGCCGCCGCCACCACTTCGTCGGCTCCCGCTTTGTTGGCGCGATAGCATAGCGCCACGTCAGCGCCTTCGGCGGCTAGCCGCTCAACGACGGCGCGCCCAATTCCTTGATCGCCGCCCGTCACGGCAGCCACTTTGCCTTCCAATCGGTTTGCCACGATGCTCTCCTTGGTTTGGTTCACCGATGAGATGCGCTATGCGCTGGATCGTTTCGTTAAACCATTCGATCGTGAGTAACTATGTGGGCCGTAGCCAAGCTTGCGAGAAAGATTCTAAAGGACTTAGCGGGAAGTCAGGGTGGGGGAAAGCGTATCTTTCGCGGCGTTTTCGTAGAGGTGAAGAATTTGTGTGGCACGTTTCAGTAGGTCCGAGGGTAGTTCACCCGGTTGGTAGTCGACCCAGCCGGTGGAGTAATGCAAAGCGATTTTCTCGCCCGCGGAGACGATTTCAAGGGGACCGACACGGTTCAAAATGAGTTTTACCTCCCCGAGCGTGCATTCCGTCAGGATTAGCAGGAAATCGCTGCTTCCCAGACGCACGGCAAAATCGGAGCCACGGATGGCTTTTTTCATTCGCCTTGCAAAATCCTTCAGCAATGAGTCCACAGCGGACTTGCCATATCGCTGAGTGACTTGCGGGAACTCGTCGATATGGATCGTAGCGACGCTTAGCGCGGTGTTTTCGCGGCGCGCGCGGCCTATTTCTTTACCGAGTTGCTGCTCGATAGATGTTCGGGTGTACAGACCTGTGACAGGGTCAAAGCCAGACGAATCCGTGAAGTCCCCCGGGCCCTTTTCCGGGAAGGGATTCTGAGCCGTAAGGTGTTTTCTGCGGCGCCGGAAGGACCATTGCCGGTACACAAGCCAAAAATTGAAAACGAACACGAGACCTGCGGTGCCCCACTGCGCTTGATCGGATCGAATTTCGTAAAAGTGATTGGCGTGCCGGAAAAAAGAAGGCAGGAAAGAAAGTACCAAAGCCGCCGTGGCAAGAAGCGTGACGGCAGCAGCGGACAACCACAGCCACCACTCGCTACGCGCAAGCTGCCGCAACTCCGTTTCAATTTGCAGCGCACGGAAAGCGCCCGAGCCTTCCAGTGGAGAAGGTTCCGGAGTGCGCGCGCGAAGGCCCAGGATGGACTTCATCAAGTTTTACGGATCCAAAATAACTGTAGACGCGTAGCTCCTATCCGGCAATCGTCAAAAAGTACAGGCCCGGCAAACTAAAAAACTGAACGCTTGGGCAGGAGTGACCGATTGTGGGAGTACCGGCCCGCGAAGTCCTCGAAATTGCATTTGCAGCGGTGGCCTACTGAAAGAAGTTAAGGCTGCGTTCGCGCAGCCCGTGCCCAAGGGAGGACCAGCCCTTTCACTTGAGCTTGCCACTCGCGATCCGCTTGCAAAGGATCGCCGGAGGGAAGGGTACAAATGAGAAACAAATGGATCATTGCCGGACTGACAGCAGCACTGATGTTCCTTGGAGCCGCGAAGGCCGCGGCACAATCGTATAATCCGGTTCACTGGCTGAAAAAGGGTCCCACGGCCAGCGAGCAACTTGCCGCCAATAGCGATCAGAGCAAGAAACTTGCTTCCGAGCTGCAGGCGATTTTGCCGCCAAAGACGAAACTCGAGGATGCTTGCACAGGCTTTCGGCAGTTGAGCGAGTGCGTTGCCGCACTGCACGTAAGCCATAATCTCAAAATTAAGTTCACCTGTTTGAAGTGGGACGTCACAGGGACTCAGCCTGTGAAGGGAAATATTTCCGCGTGCACCGCTCCTGACGGCGGAAAGCCCCTAAGCCTCAGCAAGGCAATTCAGTCGCTAAAGCCTGACGCAGATGCGAAGGCAGAGGCCAAGAGCGCCGAGAGACGCGCCCAGGAAGACATTAAAGACGCTTCTTCCTGAGCTTCCGCCTAAACCACACGGCAACGCGAGCACTCTTGCCTCGAGAAGGTCAACCGATCGCACCGTCGCACGGAAATGTTGTGGACGGAGCGAGTTGTGCGAACGGCCTCGTCGGAACTGACGCGCATTGATAAAATCGCGTCGCTAGATTCCGTCGTCACCCTTGTGAGCAGTCATACATCCCCTTCATCGCGCGCTGGGATTGCGTGGAAACCCACACCGCCACTTAACGAAAGACCAGCCTATTTTTTTATAGGAGGGATGTAGTCCTACAACGGACAAACGGATGCACCGTGGTGACTGTGGGACTATGCTTTTTTCTTTTCCAACTTCAGAGGGAGCACGATCTCTTTCTTGTTGTCGAAGCTCGAGATAGTTCGAGTCGCGGACTTAGCGCCATCTTTTTCGGCGTGAATTTCATAATCGACATTGGGATCGAGGCCGCTGAAGCGGTAATTGCCTTCTTCATCCGCGATGTAGCTGCGAACCGCATTGGTGCGCGTATTTCTGAGGAAAACTACGGCCGAAGGTATGGGAGCTTCGGAAGGTTTGTCCACCACAACGCCACGCACCGTCCGAAGCTGGGTTTCGTGCTTGGCATCTTGTGCCATGCCCGCGCGCACGCACAGCGACAAAGACAGAACCATGAATAGCAAACGAAAGCGGGGCCTCATCATTTCCCTCTCTTAGCCGGTTCCATGCGGAAAACTACATTGTTCTCCCCGGAGCCGCTCCGGGCATCGATGGTCTTGGCCTGGTCCGCGAAACCCTTGGCGTGCACTACCATCTCATACTGAGTACCTTGCGGTACGCGAATCGCGAATTCGCCGCGCGAATTGGTGCGGTCCTCCCAACGGAATTTCTTTTCGCCCGAGCGGCGAATGCGGAGTTGCACACCTGGAAAGGACAAAGCTTTTTCCGTGAAAACACTTCCGCGAATCAAAAAGTCGTTCGCATGACTATGTTCTTGCTTGCCATGCTTCGCAGACGACGAAGATTGCGGCTGAGAAGCCGGCGCGTCTTGCTGAATTGGGATTGGTGAAGCTGCAGACGGAACGAACAACGCCGCGGCCCACAAGGCAACGACCCACCCAGCATGCATGACTCTGCTCCTTAACAACTTCGATGACAGCAGGCAGGAAACAAGATGCCACGGCGATGAAACCGGACGAAATTGTCGTCGAGGTAGAATTATTCTTCGTCTTCTTCCTCATCTTCGTCGTCTTCATCCTCGGGGAGATCGCCGTTCTCGGCAACGTCCTTCTCCTCCTCTTCCTCGTCGTCGTCATCGTCATCCAAATCTTCGGAGATGATGTTGAGATGGACAGGATGGATTTGCGACACTTCCAATTCGGACTCGCACTCCGGGCAACTCAGAATTTCACCTTCTTCCACCTCGTCTTCGTCGACGTCGATCTCGGCGGAACATTCAGGGCAGCGGATCACGATCCATCCTCCGTACGTGATTCAAAAAGTCGGCGCCGCTAACCGGCGACCACCAGTATCGAGCGTATTATATACCGGCGCGAAGTCAACCCCATCCAGGCGGGCTGTAGCGCTTATGTGTATCGAACCCTGGGGAACAGGCATTAGCTCATAAATGACCTCTTCGCGAGAGTATCCGCAACGGCCGATGGTGGGCGTGGGCGGCGTCATTATTGTCGAGGGACGCGCCTTGCTGATCCGCCGCGGCAGCGAACCCCTGCTCGGCGAGTGGTCGATTCCCGGAGGGATGTTGGAGTTGGGCGAAACACTGGAGCAAGGCGTTGCGAGAGAACTGCTCGAAGAAACGGGCCTCACCGTCCGCGTAATCGAGCTGATTGAAGTCTTCGATCGAATTTACGTGGAGAACACCGCAGGCGCAAACGAAGGGAAGACGGGCCCCCGTTTCCACTACGTGATTGTTGACTATCTGTGTGAGCGGACGGCGGGCGCACCAGTGGCGGGCAGCGATGTGACGGACGTGGCTTTTGCAAGCGAAGAGGAGTTAGACAAGTACAAACTCACGGCGACGGCCACGCGGATTTTGAAGAAGGCGTTTGCCATGGAACGGCTGCGAAAACGCTGAAATGTAAGCAGACAATGCAGGAACCAGTCACTGTCCCTTGGTAATTTCGATGCTGCCGTTGGCGTCCGTTAGTTGGAGCTGGCAACCGCCCGATCCGATGGTGCCATTGAGCGAATCAGGAGCCATGCTGCCCGTGGCTGTGATCGGCAAATCCGTGGAGATGCGGCCGAACGACGTGCGTGCCGTCACGTTGTAGCCGAGACTTGGCGGAATGCTTACGCGAATGGAAGAAAAAGACGTCTTGAGCATAATGTCGCGGCAACCGTTAGCCGCACGCGCCGCCACGGAAATGCCGCCGTTCTGATTGTTCACCGTAATCTTGCCGCCGATCGATTCGAGCGTTACGCCGGCAAAGGACGTCGTGACGCTGACGTCGCCCTTCACGTTGCGCGCGGTCACCGAGCCGTTTGTGTTTTCCACGATGAGATTGCTGCTGATGCGCTCCGCGGAAACGCTGCCAAAACTGGTCTTGGCGAAAGTCTCGCCGCCAATGTCGGTAAGCGTTATGCTGCCGTTGCCGGTGATAGCTCGAACGCCCTTGGAAATATCCGAAGCCTCGATGGCGCCAAAGGAGGATCTCAACTCCACCGTCCCGCGCGCGGAGCGCAGCGTAATTTTTCCATTGGAAGTTTCCGCATTCAGCGCGCCATTGATGTTGCTTAGCTCCAGATTGCCGAAGGAATCCCGAATGGTCACAGCGCTGCCGGATAGCGAACTTCCCGAAACGCGGCCATTGCTAGTCGTGCAGTTCACCCGGCCCTTGACGTCAGAAAACGTGACGTTCCCAAAGCTGTCGGTAATATCGGCGCCGCCTCCAATGCTCGAGACATCGACATTGCCATTATTGTCGCGAACTATGAGGTCGCCGCGGATGTTGCGCGCCTCGACGCTGCCGAACGAAGTGGTGATGTTCGCGGACCCGGCATCCGTGAGATTGACCGCGCCATTGCCACCGGTAATGTTGGCCGCACCCTGAATCTCGCGGACCGTTATGCTGCCGAAGCGATTGCGTACCTCAAGCGAGCCTTTCACTTGCGAGACTTGCACGGAACCGTTGTTGTCGCTGACCGCGGAGTCGCCCGCCGCTCCGCTTAGCTCGATGCTGCCGAACGAGTTGCTGAGTCGCGCAGCACCGGTATCGCGAACATTCAGCGAGCCGTGGCTGTTGTCAAACTCGGATTTACTCCGCACACCGGTAGCATTTACGCTCCCGAAACTGTTTCTGACGAAAAGCGGCGCGTCAGCGGGCATGGCGATGTCATAGTCGACCGAATACGAAGCATTCTTGCGCCCGAACCAATTGCGATTGTCTTCCGGATAGTTCGTGCGCACCTGCACTCCTTGCGCCGTCTGCTCCACATCGATCCGCACTTTATCCGCAAAACTCTGCGCCTGTTCGCGCGAATCCGCCTGCGCGCGGATCGTCGCGGAGATTTTCAGCTCGCGGCCAGACTCGCCGTGGATACGCACTTCGCCAAATTTATTTTCGATACGGAACGACTGTCCCGCCCCCAGAGAAAGGCTTTTCTGGAAGTCGCGCGTGACCTGCTCTTGTCCCGGATTGGCAGCCGCTGCGGACCCAACCGCAAGTCCCAGTAACGTCGCGGAGCAAAGCAGCACGCGCACGCTCCGGCGATTTCTCGAAAGTAGCTTCCGCGCACGCTGCGCGATACAGGGACCGGGGCCCGTCATCGCTTCTCCTCCAAAATTTCCTCCAACGTGCGCTGTTTTTCCTGATACATCGCAAGCAATTCGTAACGCAGGTGCGCATTCGACGGGTTTTGCCCGGTCTGTGCGCGCAGTTCGTCAATAGCACTGTCCAGCACCAGGATCTTCTCGCGGTAATTGGCCATCAGTGGGGTTGCGGGATTTTCCAGTTGCGGCTTGGCTTCCACCGCAAGCTTGTCGATCGCTTGCACATAAGCGGATTCCGCATGCTCCACTTCGACCAGCGCCTTGCTCTTCAACAAACTACCCGGCTGTGAACCTCCACGTGGCCGCAGGAACCATCCGGCAGAAACCATCAACACAATCACGAATGCAGCAGCCACCGCGGTTTGCCAGGAAACAGAGAAGTTTGGGAAAAGTGAACGCCAGCTCCTGCCTTCGCGTCGCGCCTCGATTGTGGCGCCCTGCTCAACAAGAGCCTGATGGATACGTGGCCACAGTGTAGGGACATCCGTATGATCGCGAAGTTCCGCCGCCGCGATACTGAGAGACTTCCACGAGCGAAGCTCCTCGGCGCAGGCGGCGCACGTCGCCGCATGAGCCTCGAGCGCGGCCCACTCCGCGGCGCTGCCGTCCTCGAAAATTCGATCCCGATCTTTGCACCCTACATTCATCGGATTCACCGTGCTCCTGCGGCATCGCTGGCGCGAGGAGGTTCCAGCATCTGCCGAAGATTTTTCTTCGCCTGGAAAAGCGTGTTCTTTGAGGCGGTTTCCGTGATTTCCAGCATCCCGGAAATCTCCGCGTGGCGAAAGCCTTCTACCTCGTAAAGCAAGAAAACGTCGCGCTGATGGCGCGTCAATTTTGCGAGCGCGCGTTCCAACGCCAGCCGTAGTGACGGGTGGGCCACCGCCGCGCGAGGCTCCGGCCGCGGAGCAGCATCGTCGTGCTGCGGCTCATCGTCCGCGGTGACTTCTTTCTTACGCAAACGGCTGCGCCGCGCGTCATAACAAGTGTTCACCAGGATCCGAAAGGTCCAGGTAACAAAGCTTGATTGACCGCGAAAACTGGCAATGCTACGCTGAACTTTTAGAAACGTTTCTTGCACGGCGTCTTCCGCGTCCGTAGAGCTGCCAAGAATATTGCGAGCAAGGTTTTTCATTCGCGCCCCTTGCAGCGTATACAGGCGCTCATACGCGTGCAGGTCGCCGGACCGGCATGCTGCTGCCAGCGCCGCGTCCTCCATGCGGTTTGCATCAGGAGCGGCGATCTGTTCACGGAAAGGTTCCAACCGCCTCCCCCGTTGCGCTATGGGAGGGATTCTAATCTCCCAAGCCAGCGCAAGTCCCACATTTCCCATGCAATGCTCCTGGGGTACAGACGACCGAGAGGGACGAAACGTCAGGGGGACGCCGCTCGAAGCCATTTAAAGGCGTTAAGTCGATGATTTCATTAAGATCTTACGCAGGCTCGCACGACATAAAGGGCCAGGGCGAAGGCTCTCTATGGGATACCTCGATGAATGTATTGTTCCATTTTCGGTTGACTGCTAGATTCAACCCCAACCCCAGCGAGTCGCGCGTAGGAATCTGCAGTCCAGTCCAGGTTGCATTTTTTCCCAAGGAGAAGTCCATGAGATGGACCCCCGGTGGCGAGAGCCAGGATATCGAAGACCGTCGCGATGAAAGCGGCGGAGGTGGCGGGTTCCAGTTCGGCGGCCTTCACATCGGCATCGGCGGCGCGATCATCCTTTTGATCCTTAGTTTCGTGTTCAAGACCAATCTTTTCACCCTGCTTAGCGGCGGTGGCGCTGACTCTGGACCCGCGGCGGTCCGGCAGCCCGATCCAGCTCGTGATGCCGCCGAGCGCCCGCTCGTCGAATTCGTCTCGTTCGCCCTCGACGATACCCAGAAGACATGGACGCAGCTTCTACCTGAGCAAACGGGAAAATCGTATCGGCATGCAAAGCTCGTGCTGTTCCGCGACTACACGCAATCCGGTTGCGGCGGGGCTCAGTCAGCCACCGGACCTTTCTACTGCCCGGAGGACGAAAAGGTCTACATCGACTTAGGTTTTTTCGATGAGCTAAATCGCAGGTTCGGAGCGCCGGGACAATTTGCGCAGGCTTACGTTGTCGCGCATGAACTTGGCCATCACGTTCAAAAACTGCTGGGCATCGAAGGCAAGGTCCATCAGATGCAGGAAAGCAATTCGCGCGAAGCCAATCCGCTGTCCGTGAAACTGGAACTTCAAGCGGATTGCTTTGCGGGCGTTTGGGCCCATTCCACGCAGCAGCGCGGCCTCCTGGAAAAGGGAGATGTAGAGTCGGCGCTCGGCGCTGCCTCTGCTGTCGGCGACGACCGCCTTCAGAAAAAGGCCACTGGCCACGTAAGTCCGGAGTCCTTCACGCATGGCACCTCGCAGCAGCGCATGCACTGGTTCAACACAGGTCTAAACAACGGCATCGTAAGCGCCTGCAATACTTTTGCCTCAGCTCAGTAGCGTTAGTCTGAGTCTTCATCGGTTCCTGCGGGGAGTTTAATTAGCGTGCGCAGCGGCCTTTTGCAGCGGGAACTTGACCTCGATTTTTGTTCCGCTCCGATTGGACTGTATATCGAAACTCCCTGAGAAGGGGCGTATTCGCTCTTGGATTCCGCGGAGTCCCACGCCAGAGCCCGAAGTCTGAATCGTGCTTAGTAACTGCGGCGACATCCCACGGCCCTCATCTTCGACCTGCAGCAAAAGTTCTTGCGAATCGCGGTCCAGGCGTATGGTTGCCGATTTGCTCCCAGAATGCCGGTAAACGTTCGCCAAACACTCCTGCACGATGCGGAACACAGCCAGTTCCAGGTCCTGGGGAAGCCTGCCGATTTCCTCTGCCAGCTCCAGTTTGACCTCGATTTGGCTGCGCTTCGTGATTCCGTCAGCCAGCCAGGATATCGCTCCGATCAGTCCGCTCTCCTCAAGTAGAGGCGGATGCAAAAGGTACGACAGCGTCCTTATTTCCTCAATCAATTGCTTGACCAACATTCGGCTCTCTTCAGCCGTGCTCGCCACGTTTGGGGCAATCTCTTTGGCCTCCCTCTCAATGGCGGCCAGATTCAGGCCCACGGCCGTAAGAGTCTGCCCGGCACTGTCGTGCAGGTCTCGCGCGATGCGGCGCCGCTCTTCATCGCCGGCCTGCAAGAGGCGGACCGAGAGCTGCTGCACAATTTCGGTTTGTGTCTCCATCTCGGCATTTTTGGTGGCCAGCTCGCGCGTGCGCTCTGCGACCCGCCGCTCCAGACTGCCGGCCAAGAGTTGTAGCTTGGCTTCACTCCTCTCGAGCGCATCTTGCCACTCTCGGCGCTTGCCGATGTCCTCGGCCACCGCGATCAGGTACTTCACTCTGTTCTCGGCATCCCGAATCGAGGAGACAGTAAGGTTCACCCAAACGATGGATCCATTCTTTCGGACGTATCGTTTCTCCATGGAATATTGGGGCAGCACGCCAGCCACGAGTTTTTCCCTGAAGGCTAAATCCGTGGCAAGGTCAGCAGGATGAGTAACGTCGCGGAATGTGAGCTTGAGCAGCTCTTCTTGCGAATAGCCAAGAATCTCGCAAGCCTTGCGGTTCAAGCGCAGCCAATGGCCATCAGGCGCAATGTGCGCTATTCCGACCGGGGCCAGCTCGAATGTTGACCGGAATTGTTCCTCGCTTTCGACCAGCGCTTTCTCAAACGCCGCGCTTCGCTTCAGAAGTTCCTTAACGTCAGGGACACTACTGCCATCCCGCCCGATGGCAGGATCGACGAACTCTTCTTTCTTGCGGAGCTTTTGCAGCGCCGCTATCAATCCTCCGTCCATCGAAGATTTCGTTACGTAGCCTCGAGCGCCAGAGTTAAGAGCTTCGCGCAGAACCTCCGTCGAGTCGTGTTGACTCAGTATGATTACTTGGACTTCAGGAAGCAGGCGGCGAATTTCGCGAGTGGCTTCAAAGCCGTTCACCTGGGGCATGCTGAGATCCATGATGATGGCGTCCGGCTTTAGTTGCAGCGCCTGCTCTATGGCTTCGCGGCCATTCACTGCCTCACCGCAGATACGGAAGTCAGGCTGATCCTCGAGAAGGGAACGCACACCTCGACGAATAATATCGTGGTCGTCGGCAACGAGGATGCGCATACGGTTTTCCCTGAGCTCATTTGATGATGCCTTGTTGTTATACCATTTTTGGTTAAACAACGCTGTCGCCTTTTGCCCCTTACTTTTCTTTCGCTCCTTTCACATCTGCCCCATTGGACCCCCTACCCACACCGCCGGGGAAATCCGAACGCGCAAGCCCGCGAGGGTCGCGTCCGGTCACTGGCAAGTCTATTGAACCGGTCGCCCTGCTCGTTTCGCGTGCTACAATCCGCAAATAAGCAGGCCTTATGCCGGATACCGTACCCATCGTGGCGGAAACTGTGTTGGAGGTAGTTTCTCCTGACGGTGCGCGCCGCTTTGTCCGCGTGACGCAGAGCCCGTTCCTGATCGGCCGCGGAGCCGAAACCGGAAATCACCTGCAGCTCTCCGACCGCCGCATTTCGCGCAATTGCGCCGCCATGGTCATGGAGGCCAACAAACATTACGTCGAGGATCGCGGACAGCGTCGTGGCCTCTTCGTAAATGGCCAAAAAGTTGAAAGCCGCGAGCTGCAGCACGGCGACATCATCACTTTCGGAGTGGAAGACTCCTACGAGATCATTTACCGCTCTGCCGCTCACGTTGGTGATCAATCGATTCCAAACTTGCTCACGCGCATGGAGCACATCACCGGCTCCGACGTTGTGGCCAGTGCCGGCGCCCGGCTCAGCAAGCTCGATCAACTTCTCGCCGCGACCGCGCTTCTCCACTCGCAGCTTCCTCTCGACGAAGTATTGGGCATGATGCTCGACCACGCCATTTCCGTCATGGACGCGGACCGCGGCCTATTGCTGGAATCTGACGACAAAGCCGCGCTGCATGTCCGCCTGGCGCGCCGCAGCGGCGGTCTCCGCCTGCCGCCCGAAAGTCTCGCGCCAAGTCAAACTGCCATACAACTCGCTCTGCGAAAACAAGAAGCCGTAATCACCGAAGATCTCGCACAAGCCGAAATGGATTTGCAGGCGGCGCAAAGTATCGTCGCGCAACGGCTCCGCGCCGTAGTCGTAATTCCGCTGTACGCGTTTTCCCACGCCAAAACCACCGAATCTGTGGCCAACCTCAAGCAAGGTCAATTTCTGGGAGTTCTCTATTTGGATTCCCGCCGCCCCGCCGCATTCTCCAAGCTCGACCGCCAGTTGCTCGACGCGTTCACCGACCAAGCTGCCAGCATCCTGGACAACGCCCGCCTGGTAGCTCGCGAACGCGAACGCCAGCGCCTCGAGGCGGAAATTAACATCGCGCGAGATATCCAGCAAGCATTGTTACCCAAGAATTTCGGCGATTACCCGCATTTGGCAGTGGCTGGCTGCAATTTCCCGTGCCTCTCCGTAGGGGGCGATTATTTCGACGTTTTTCCGCTCGAGGATCGACGAACCGCCTTCCTCATCGCGGACGTTTCCGGCAAGGGGCTGGGTGCAGCCTTGCTCACCCAATTGTTGCAAGGCGCCTTGTCCGCACTGACCCTGGGCACCGACCCTGTGCGCGTTTTTAATCATCTCAATCGTTTTCTGTGCAATCACGCGGAGGTCGGCCGTTACGCCACCATGTTTTTCGGGATCCTCGACGAAAAAGGCTCGCTCGATTACATCAACGCTGGGCATCCGTCTCCGATTTTGATTCGGCAAAACGGGTGCCCGGAAGAAGCCTTCACCGAAGGCTCATTTCCAGTGGGGTTGGTCCCTGAGGCCGAATATTCCACCGCTTGCGTGAAGCTCGATCCAGGCGACACGCTGGTGCTCTTCAGCGACGGCGTAACGGAAGCAATGGATCCTCAGGAAGAACTCTTCGGCGTGCCGCGCCTGAAGCAATTCCTGGTCGGACACAATGAAACCCCGCTTGATGAATTGCAGAAACTGCTGTTGGAATCGGTCGAGAATTTTGCGCGCGGCGCCAGCCAGGCAGACGACCTCACGCTCCTGCTCGTTCGTTATCGCGCTGCCGGAGCCACTACCGAAACCGACCTCCCGCGAACGATAACCTCGGCGTCAGCCAGCTGACACCTTCATCCTCTGTATCGCCGCCAACCGCTTCTGCATCTCACCAAATGTTAGCTTGACAGTTTTCTATTTGCGTTCTATGAATAGCATTCTGCGAGACACAAGCCTGCCTTCTCTTCTCGCGGACTGTGAGCCCCGATGAATCCTTCACGTCGTGACTTCCTTAAATACACAGCGGTCGGTGGCACAGCAGCGGCGGTCTTTGGATTTGACCTCCAGCCCGCTTACGCACAGTTGCGTACGCTGAAAATTGCGCGCGCCAGCGAAACGCGCTCCACATGCCCGTACTGCGCAGTGGGCTGCGGCACCATTATCTACACGATTGGCGACCGCGCGAAGAATGTGACCGCGCAGGTAGTCCACGTCGAGGGCGACCCCGATCATCCCACCAACCGCGGCACGCTGTGCCCCAAGGGTTCTTCGTTGCAGCAAGAGATCATGAACGATCGGCGCTTGCTGAAGCCGCAAGTACGCCGCCCGGGTGGTACGGAATGGCAGGATATTTCGTGGGACGATGCGATCAACGAAATCGCCGCTCGCGTGAAAAAGACCCGCGACGAGACTTTCATCGAGAAGGATGCGGCGGGACACACGGTAAACCGGGTGGAATCGCTCGCGTGGATCGGCGGCTGCACCGATACCAATGAGTTTAACTATCTGGTGGTGAAAGCGATGCACGCCCTGGGGGTCGTGCATTTAGAAAACCAGGCCAGGGTTTGACACGGCCCCACGGTCTCAAGTTTGGGACCAACGTTCGGACGCGGGGCAATGACCAACGGCTGGGTCGACATGAAGAATACCGACATGATGCTCATCATGGGCGGTAATCCGGCCGAGAACCATCCCTGCGGATTCAAGTGGCCCATCGAAGCCAAACGCACCCGCAACGCCAAGATGATTGTGGTCGATCCTCGGTTCACGCGAACCGCTGCCGTGGCTGATCTCCATTGTCAGATTCGCGCGGGGTCGGACATCGCCTTCCTCGGCGGCGTCATTCGCTATGCCATCGAGAACAACCGCATTGCGAAGGATTACCTGGTCAACTTCACGAACGCAGCATTTGTCGTCAAACCCGGCTTTCAGTTGCCGGGCGATACGGACGGTGTTTTCTCCGGCTTTGACGCCAAGGCGCAAAGCTATGACAAGTCCACGTGGAACTATGCGGGGACAGGAGGAGGTGGAGGATCTGACTCACCGCATTCACAAAGCGGAAGCGCTCCGCCCGCTCCCAAGCTGCCGGAAAAAGTGGAGTTCGATCTATCGTTGCAAAACCCCAGTTGCGTATTCCAACTGCTGAGGAAACATTACTCGCGCTACACCCCGGAAATGGTCGAGCGCATTACCGGCATTCCCAAAGAACAATTCCTCAAGGCCGCCGACCTCTATACTTCGATTCGCAAAGACGGCGACATGAAGAAGGCTAGCACGATCATTTACGCCGTTGGATGGACGCAGCACACGTTTGGCACGCAAATCATACGAACCGCGGCGATTTTGCAACTAGTCCTTGGCAACGTGGGCCGCGCGGGCGGTGGTGTCAACGCGTTGCGCGGTCACTCCAACATTCAGGGCGCCACAGATATGGCCGGCCTTTTCGACTCGTTGCCGGGATATCTGAAAGTTCCAACGCCCGCGGACACTTCCTTCGACGCCTGGATGAAACGCATTACGCCAACACCCTCCAAGCCCGCCCCGTGGGATTCGTTCAACTACTACAGCAACACGCCGAAATTCGCGGTCAGCTATCTGAAAGCCCTCTATGGCGACGCGGCCACTAAACAAAACGGCTGGGCCTTCGATTATCTGCCCAAAGTGGATCGCAACTATTCGTGGGTGCAGATGTGGGACGACATGTACAACGGGACTGTGAAAGGCATGATTGCCTTCGGGATGAATGGCGTAGCGATTGGTCCCAACTCAAAGAAAAACATCGACGCGCTGAAAAAAGCGGACTTCCTCGTGGTCGGGGAAATCTACCCCGACGAAACCAGTGAGTTTTGGAGGTCGCCCGGAATCACCACGGACGAGATGAGACAGATTCAAACGACGGTGTATCGTTTGCCTTGCGCGGGATTTGCGGAGAAAGACGGCTCGTTCACTAATTCCGCGCGCTGGGTGCTATGGAAGAATACCGCGTTGCCAACGCCCGGAGCCGCCCGGCTGGACCATGCCATTGTGGCGCAAATTTTCTTGAAGATCCGCGAACTGTATAAGAAAGATGGCGGCAAGTTCCCTGACCCCATCCTGACCCTTACGTGGAACTACAGCGCCCCGTCGAGCCCGCCCCTGGCCGAAGTATTGAAGGAAATTAACGGGAAGGCGCTGGCCGATCTAGAGGATCCCGCGACGAAGCAGCAAATCAAGGCCGGCCAGCAGCTTCCTGGGTTTGCTTGGTTGAAAGACGACGGTACGACGTCCTGCGGCAACTGGATTTACTCCGGCTCCTTCACCGAAGCGGGCAATCAGAGCGCGCGGCGCGATCCCTCCGATCCATCGGGCCTGGGTGTCCATCCCGGATGGGGTTGGTCCTGGCCTGCGAATCGCCGCGTCCTCTACAATCGCGCCTCGTGCGACGTCGATGGCAAGCCCTGGGATCCAACGCGAAAGCAAGTCTGGTGGAACGAAGGCCAGCAAAAATGGGTTGGCAACGACGTGCCGGACTTCAAAGCCGATTCCAAGCCGAAAGACCACATGGGCCCGTTCATCATGAATCCGGAGGGCGTAGGGCGAATCTTTGCGCCGCTCTCAGCTTTTGCCGATGGACCGTTCCCCGAACACTACGAGCCCGTGGAAAGCCCGGTGGACAACGTCCTGCATCCGCAGCAAACGCACAATCCGGTGGTGAAGCGCTTTAAAACGCCTGACGATAAATACGGCACGCCCAAGGATGGTTACACGGTCGTTTGCACAACCTATCGCCTCACTGAGCTTTATCACTACTGGACGAAGAACAATCCCATGAATGTTCAGCTCGTGCCGGAGCCGTTTATCGAGATTTCGGTGGAGATGGCTGACGAAATGGGCTTCACCGGCGGCGAAAAAATAAAAGTCTCGAGCATCCGTGGAGACTACATTGCGAAAGCGATGGTCACCAAGCGCATCAAGCCGTTGATGATCGACGGCAAGAAAGTCTACCCCATCGGCCTCCCCATTCATCAGGGCTATCGCGGTATCGCCGAGGACGAGGGCAAGGACGCCAGGACGCTGGCGAACCTTCTCACCCCGACGGTTGTCGACCCCAACGCATACACGCCGGAGTTCAAGGGCTTTCTGGTCAAGGTCGAGAGGGCCTAGGTGCGCTCATGAGCCAGGAAACTCTACGAATCCAAAAAATTTCGGCCCACGCCGGTGCGGTTCCCGGTGAGGGCACCCAGCGCGAATTTCAGGTCTGCAAGCTGATCGACACTACCACTTGCATCGGTTGCAAAGCCTGCGAAGTCGCCTGCATGGAATGGAACGATCTCCCATTCGGTGCCACCGTCTTCGACAACACATACCAAACGATGCCGGACACCCGGTGGAATTATTGGAACCTCATCAAATTCAACGAACACGAAATGGACGACGGCACACTTATGTGGCTGATGCGTAAGGATCAGTGCATGCACTGCGCCGATCCCGGCTGCCTCGCCGCGTGTCCCTCCGATGGCGCCATCGTCCAGTACACCAACGGCATCGTGGATTTTCAGCAAGCCAACTGCATCGGCTGCGGCTACTGCATCACGGGCTGCCCTTTCAACATCCCCAAATTCAATTCGGAGACCAAGCGCGTTTACAAATGCACTCTCTGCGCCGATCGCGTCGGCGAAGGTCTTGAGCCCGCCTGCATCAAATCTTGCCCCACCGGCTGTCTCCACTTCGGATCGAAGGACGACATGAAGTTCCTCGCCGAGACTCGCGCCAAGCAGCTCCGCGATCATTACAATTTCTCGAAAGCAGGCGTGTACGATCCGCCTGGAGTCGGCGGCACCGGCGTGATCTACGTTCTGCACGACGTCACCGAGCCGGAAAATTACGGCGGCCTGCCCAAAGATCCGCACATTCCGCTGACCGTGAAGTTGTGGAAGGGCCCGCTGAAGTGGCTCGGCAACTTGGCCATGGTCGGCGGCCTGATCGGCTTGGTCGTCCACTACTTGCGCTACGGACCCAAGTCCCGCGAAGAGGAAGCGGATAAGCACCAAGGAGAACAGCCGTGAGCACCAGCGAGCAGGTTTTGCCTCGTGGCCGGATTCTTCGTTACAACTTTCATGAGCGCATCGTCCATTGGCTGGCCGCTCTCTCTTACGTCTACTGCCTCCTCACCGGCCTCGCCTTCTGGTCCCCATGGCTGTTCTGGCTGGCCATTGCTCTCGGCGGCGGGCAGGTTTCGCGCATGTTGCATCCGTGGATTGGTCTCCTCTTCATAGCCGGGGTGCTGCAGATGTACGGCCTATGGGCACGGCAGATGGGAATCACTGACGAGGACCGCGCATGGTTCCGCTCCGTGGGCTATTACATTCGCAACGAAGACGACAAAATGCCGCCGGTCGGTCGTTACAACGCCGGACAAAAACTCCTCTTCTGGGGCTTCTTCGTCTGCGGCATCCTCCTGTTCCTCAGCGGACTCGTTCTGTGGTTCCCCGAATATATTCCGTGGAGTCTGCGCTGGCTCCGCTACATCGCCGTTGTGACCCACGCCTCCACTGCGCTGCTCACCATTGGGCTCTTCCTGATTCACGTCTATATGGGCGTTTTCGCGGAGCGCGGTGCCTTGGACTCAGTCATCTACGGCGACGTGACCGAAGACTTCGCAAGGCGCTTCCATCCTGCTTGGTATAGAGAACTGTTTGGATCGGCTCCCCGCCGGAAATGAAAGCCGCCCAAGTTGGCGCGTCTGAGTACGACGCCCGGATTCGTCGTGCCGAGGATCTAGCGTCCAAACATCCGTTTGCTGCGGAAGTCCTGCGGTTCTATTCGCGAGTCGCGGAATTCCAGAAGACCTTCTACGCAGAACTTAAGAAGCGCATCGTCTCGCAACTGACCAGTCGGCCCCCAGGCTCCCTCCGAACGCCGATACACTCTGTCGACGCCGATTTGCTCCGTTCGCGCTTGAAATCCTTTCTTTCTTTAATTGTGCAGGCTGGCCCCCCAACGCTGGCGGCGGCGGCTCGAGACATTTCCAAGCTGGACGCGCTCTCCCACCGCCTTTTATTGAGCGCCTATTGGGATTTGGGCGGAACGGATGACCAATTCATCGGCGCATTCGCGCAATTCATTCCACGAGCTTTCAATCAACCGCTTGCCGAACTCCTAGCCGTATACACAACCGCTGCGCCTGCCGTCATTACGGTCCACCGTTGCCCGCTCTGTGGCGGCCAGCCCATGCTCGGCGTGCTCCGCCCGGAAGGTGACGGCGGCAAGCGCCGCATGATCTGCTCGTTCTGCTTGCAGGAGTGGGATTATCGACGGATTTTTTGCCCAGCCTGTGGCGAACAAGACGAAAAGAAATTACCCGTGTACGTAGCTGAGCAGTTTCCCCACGTTCGCGTAGAAACCTGCGAAACCTGCAAAGTCTACGTCCGCACAATCGATCTCACGAAAGATGGCAACGCCGTGCCTCTGGTAGACGACCTGGCCGCAATCCCCCTAACCCTATGGGCCCAGGAACACGGCTACACCCGCCTACAACCAAACCTTCTCGGCACCTAACACCGGCGAACTTCTGCCACCTATGCGCCTCTGCATTGGCATTTTTCGGTTTTTCCAGCCTGGGAGCTAGTCCAAAATCTAGGAGCACGCACCACAACTGTTTCACTGGATTCTGCGGCGGCTCCGGGGGCACGACCTGAGGTTTATGCCGTCGCAGCCAGGGCACGTTCGAACGGTAAGGTGAAGTGAAAGGTTGCACCTTGATCAGAGTTTTCGCCCGCCCATAGTCGGCCTCCGTGCGACTCAATTATTGATCGGCTAATCGACAAGCCCATGCCGGTACCCTGGGGCTTCGTCGTGAAAAACGCGTCGAAAACCTTGTCCGCCCGATCGGCAGGCAATCCTATGCCGGTATCGCTCACAGAGATCAGCACCTCGCCTTCGGGATTCCGTTGCGACCTGATTGTGAGGTTCCCTGCCTCATTCCCATCACTGATAGCTTCGATACCATTTAGCATTAGGTTCATAAAGACCTGCTGCAGTTGCACTCGGTCGGCCCTGACATTGGGCAACTCAAGCGCAAGTTCGGTATGGATGGAAACCCCGCATCGTCCAGCCTCGCTGCGCAGCAGGCTGATCATTTCCCGAATCACTTCATTCACGTCGACCCACTCTCGTTGCCCTTCCCCTTTCTTGAACAAAGTGCGAATTCGACTGATGATTTCAGAAGCCCGGGCTACGTCCTGAATAATTCTCGATACGGCTTCTTGCGCCTCTTCTATGTCAGGCTGGTCCCGTCCTAGCCATCGCAAACAGGTCTTCGCGTTTGTGTACGCTGCTGAGATCGGCTGCTTAATCTCGTGCGCTATGGAGCCGGCTAACTCGCCCATCGTTGTCACCCGGTTTATATGCGCAAGCTCCGATTGGACATGGCGCAATCTCTCGCGCTCCTCTTCTGCGCGCTTGAGGTCCGTGATGTCAATGTTGGACCCGATATAACCCGCGAATTCTCCCCCCGCATATCTCGGAATGCCGCTCTCAATGACCCAGCGATATTCTCCATCCGCTCGCCTGAGGCGATAGTGCATCCTGAAAGGCTTTCGCGCATGGAATGCCGGCAGGAAGCCATCGAGGCACCCTTGCACATCGTCTGGATGCACGCCTTCGATCCATCCCATTCCTACTTCCTGCTCCATCCTTCGGCCGGTGAACTCGAGCCACGGTTTGTTGAAATAATTGCAAAGGCCATCCGTTCCGGTCAGCCAAATCATCACCGGCGCCGTATCGGCCATCTCCTGGAACCGAGCCTCGCTCTCACGCACCCGTTCTTCAGCGCGCTTTCTTTCAGTGATTTCTTCTTGTGCCCGTTTCAGGTCTTCGATGTCGATGTTCGTACCGTACCAGCGATTGATTCCTCCCTTGGCTTTCCGTTGGGACACAGCCCGAATCAAGAACCAGCGATAGCATCCGTCCGCTCGGCGCACCCGCGCTTCGGCTTCAAATGACTCACCTTGCACCAAGGCCGCTCGCCATTTCTCCTCAAAATCGGATTTGTCCTGGGGGTGTATAGCGCTGGCCAATTCTTCTCTTCGGACCTCATCCAAGGACGTCCCTGTGTAGTCAAGCCATCGTTGGTTACAGAATTCGACGCCCCCATCCGGTAAGGCGCTCCACACGAATCCCGGAATCGTATCCATCACGCTCCCCAGGTGAAATTCGCTTGTCGGTGGACCCCCGGGAGCTTGAATGAATGCTGACCCTCGCTCCAGGGGCTCGTTGGACTGTGACTGTCTCATCGGCGTCCCCTTCTATTAAGCTCGGAAGCAGAGGCTGAGAAAATAATGCCGATCAGGAGTTGAGCTGGTGTATTGACGCGATTGCCGCGACCTGAGTATACTGCGATTCCTTTCGAATTTGCAGTCGCTAGGACCACCCGGCACTTCACTACACGACCCCCCGGCGGCCGACCTCGCAGTTGAGGAGGGCACATGCTTAGCAGAGAGGAATGGCTGCCCCTCGCCCGCAAGCTGGATTGGGACTACACCTATGTGCGAGAAGACGAGGTCTTCCCTGAGCTGATTAGCGGACGCCCCTGGCTTCCTCATACCGAATGGAAAGACTGGGAAGAGTCCTTTAAGACCTCCTATCGCGAATACGTCGACAACCAATACGAAAAAGACATGGCCGTTTATGCCGTGCGCGACGCTGTTGGCCGCCTGGAAAATGTTCAGAAGTTGGCTGCACCATGGATGAATAGTCTAAAGGTGCATGCAGCCGCATTGCCGCTAGCGGAGTTTACCGGCGTCATAGGCAGCCTGCGAGGTGCCAGGTTTGGCCGCGACAGCGCTTGGCGAACCATGTCGACCTTTGGGGCGCTTGATGAATATCGCCATACTCAGATTCCCCTGCTGCTCTTCCACCAGTTAGTGCGCTGGGATTCCCAGTTCGATTGGGCGCACAAGTTCTACCACACCAATAATTGGTTCGCAGTCGCTTCGCGACACTTCTTTGATG
>Ga0210410_10001619_pt1 | contig 20960 bp, 18 predicted proteins | sample IncBWC4MmetaG_FD_161058 | JGI IMG/M metagenome (GOLD analysis project Ga0210410, IMG submission 161058) | Forest soil microbial communities from Barre Woods Harvard Forest LTER site, Petersham, Massachusetts, United States - Inc-BW-C-4-M | ecosystem: Environmental > Terrestrial > Soil >... | reverse complement strand
TCGCAGCAAGGACCGTATCAGCCGCCACCACGTCCGCAGGCTTCAGCAACTCGGCTATGAGGTGATCATCCAGCAGGCCGCTTGAAATGTGGTAGTTTCATAGGAAACGTCGATGGGTCGCTGCGCCGCGAAGCGCCCCGACGCGCGGGTCAGGCGCGCTTTGCCACCGCCACGCTGAGTACTCGGCGGATGCGGCCAAGCGCATCCTCCAGGGTCTGCATGCTGCAGGCAAATGAGATGCGCATGTGGCCGGGCGCGCCAAAGCCGGAGCCGGGAACCACGGCAACGCCCGCTTCGACCAACAGGTACTCGGCGAAGGCATTGTCGTCCTTGATGCCAAGCATGCGCATGGCGCCCTCGACCTGGGCGAAGGCATAGAACGTGCCGGCACCGGGCAGGCAACTTATGCCGGGAATGGTGTTCAATCCGGCGACCACGGCGTCATGGCGCTTCTTGAACGCCTTGTTCATCTCGGCGACGCAGGTCTGGTCGCCATTCAAGGCCACGGTCGCAGCGCGCTGCGAAATGCTGGAGGCATTCGACGTGGACTGGCCTTGAATCGTCGCCATCGCAGCCACGATTGCCTTGGGTCCGCCGCAGTAGCCGATGCGCCAGCCGGTCATGGCATAGGCCTTCGACACGCCGTTGATGGTGATGGTGCGATCGTAGAGCTGAGGATTCGCCTGCAAGAAGCTGTTGAACGGTTCCGGCGCCCAGTAAATGTGCTCGTACATTTCATCCGAGGCGATCACCACCTGCGGGTGTTGGTCGAGCACCGTGCCGAGCGCCCGCAGTTCGGCCTTGGTATAGGCGGCGCCGGTTGGATTACTCGGGCTGTTGATGATCGCCAGCTTGGTGCGCGGCGTGATCGCGGCGGCGAGCTGCGCCGGCGTGATCTTGTAGCCCTGCTCAGGGCCGGCATACACGCTCACCGGCACCCCGTCCGCCAGCAAGGCCATGTCGGGGTAGGAGACCCAGTAAGGCGCCGGAATCACGCATTCATCGCCCGGATCGAGCAGCGCGGCGCAGACATTGAAGCAGGTCTGCTTGGCGCCGGAGGAGACGAGGATTTGATTGCGCTCGTAGGTCAATCCATTGTCGCGCTTGAACTTCGCGATGATGGCGTCCTTCAGTTCCACGGTGCCGTCGACGTTCGTGTAGCGCGTGAAGCCCTTGCGAATGGCGTCAACGCCGGCATCGGCGATGTGCACGGGCGTATCGAAATCCGGCTCGCCGGCCCCCAAACCGATGATGTCCTTGCCTTCGGCCTTGAGTTTGGCGGCCCGGGCCGTGACGGCCAGGGTGGGGGAGGGCTTAACCTTCTGAACGCGCTTCGACAATGACACGGCCAAGGGGGAATTTCCTCTGGGTAAATGCGGCGCACGAGTGTACGAAATATTGCAATTGGGCGCCAGAACGCCCGAGATGACATATATCCGGCCGAATTGCCGGCGAGCGCCGGCCGAACTGCCGGCGAGCGCACCCGCCCAGGAGGCGGCGCGTGTCCACGGGGCTGCAACATGAGAGAATGGAGCGATGAGTTTCGAGCTGTATTCGGATTACCTGCCGGCCGGGGATCAGCCGCAAGCGATTGAAAAACTTGTCGATGGACTCACCAGCGGTCTGGCCCACCAAACCTTGTTGGGAGTGACTGGGTCGGGCAAGACCTTCACCATCGCCAACGTGATCCAGCAGGTGCAGCGGCCGACCCTGGTGCTCGCGCACAACAAGACGCTGGCGGCGCAGTTGTACGGTGAATTCAAAGTGTTCTTCCCCAAGAACTCGGTGGAGTATTTCGTTTCCTACTACGACTACTACCAGCCCGAGGCCTACGTGCCGGCGTCGGACACCTTCATCGAGAAGGATGCGTCGATCAACGAGCACATCGAGCAAATGCGTCTGTCGGCGACCAAGGCGCTGCTGGAGCGGCCCGATTCCATCATCGTGGCGACCGTGTCGGCGATCTATGGTTTGGGCGACCCGGAGGCCTACCTCAGCATGGTGCTGCACATGTCGCGCGGCGACTCGCTCGAACAGCGCAAGCTGCTGCGGCGTCTTGCCGACATGCAGTACACGCGCAATGAAATCGACCTGCAACAGGGCACCTATCGCGTGCGGGGCGACGTCATCGATATCTTTCCGGCGGAGTCGGAGCGTGAAGCGGTCCGGGTGGAGCTGTTCGACGACAAGATCGACACGTTGAGTTTCTTCGATCCGCTCACGGGTGAGGTCCTGCGCAAGGTGCCGCGGCTCACCGTGTATCCGTCGACGCACTACGTGACACCCAAGGAGCGGGTGCAAAGGGCCGTGGAGGAAATCCGCGACGAATTGCGCACGCGGCTTCTTGAACTGCATGCCGCCGGCAAGCTGGTCGAGGCGCAGCGCCTGCAACAGCGTACCTTGTTCGACCTCGAAATGATGAACGAGGTGGGCTATTGCGCCGGCATCGAAAATTACTCGCGCTATCTGTCGGGCCGGGCCGCGGGCGAACCGCCGCCGTGCTTGTTCGACTATCTGCCGAAGGATGCTCTGTTGGTGATCGATGAGAGCCATCAAACCATTCCGCAGCTGGGCGCCATGTACAAGGGCGATCGGTCGCGCAAGGAAACGCTGGTGGAATACGGCTTTCGTTTGCCGTCGGCGCTCGACAATCGGCCGCTGCGATTCGACGAATTCGAGCACCTCGCGCCGCAGGGCATCTATGTCTCGGCGACGCCGTCGCATTATGAGAAGCGCGTATCCGCGCAGGTCGTCGAGCAAGTGGTGCGGCCCACGGGCCTGACGGACCCCGTGGTCGAGATACGGCCGGTGCGCGCCCAGGTGGACGACTTGCTGTCGGAGATTCGGCTGCGAGCGCACGCCAATGAGCGCGTGCTGGTGACGACTCTCACCAAGCGGATGGCGGAGGATCTGACCGAGTATTTGAACGAGCATGGCGTCAAGGTCCGATACCTTCATTCGGACATCGAAACCGTCGAGCGCTCGGAAATCATCCGCGACCTGCGCTTGGGCAAATTCGACGTGATCGTCGGGATCAATTTGCTGCGTGAGGGGCTGGATATGCCCGAAGTGTCACTGGTGGCGATCCTGGACGCCGACAAGGAAGGGTTCTTGCGATCCGAAGGCTCCCTGATCCAAACCATCGGCCGCGCGGCGCGCAATCTCCAAGGCAAGGCGATTCTGTATGCGGATGTCCGGACGGGCTCGATCGAACGCGCCATCGCGGAGACCGACCGGCGCCGCAACAAGCAGATCGAATTCAACGCCGCGCACGGCATCACTCCGCGCACCATCGTCAAGGCGGTTGGCGACGTGATGGAGGGCGCGCGCTCGGTCCAGGAGCGCGAGCGCTACGGCCTGGATGACGATGCGCCGCTGCTGGCGCCCGACCAGGCGTTGAAGCGCATCAAGAAACTCGACGCTGAAATGATGAAGCTGGCGCGAAATCTCGAATTCGAGCAGGCCGCGCGATTGCGCGATCAAATTCAAAGACTGCGTCAAGCAGCTTTCGGTGTCCCGAGCACACGCGCGGGCTAGGGAGGGAATTTTATGGCAAAGGAATACAGTCATCCCCCGGAGGGTGACCTCGACAAGACCGACAAGCTGCCGATTCTCGAGGACTCGCAGTTCGGTCATGACTTCGAGGACGACGCGGTGCGGATGGACCAGACCTCGCGACTCGAGCTCACGCCGCGAGTGGAGCACCCGGCGCGGACGGACCGCGGCGCCGCGGCGCCCGGCTCTGCTCCCGGGGCGGATTTCGCTCGATCCTCCGCCGTTGATCTGCCGTCGCTCGCCGAGAGTGTGCGCTCGGTGGAGGAGCGCATCGCCCGGCAAAAGGCCGAGTATGAGGCACTGACCCGCGCCTACGAACGCGCGCGGGATGCGGAGTCGGCCGCCGCTGATCGCGCCAAAGCGCTGGCGGCGGACCTGGCGGCGGCCCGAACCGCCCTCGAGGCACGCGATGCCAGCATCGTTCAGGTGCTGCATTCGCTTGGCGAGCGCGATGCGCAACTGGCGGCGCTGCAAACCGAGCACGCAAAGATCGTGCCCGTGCTCGAAGCCACCTCGAAATCCACGTCGCAGCTGGAGGCGGAACTGCGCTCCGCGCGCGCGCAAGCGGATGCACTGACCACCGAGCTGCAGGCGAGCCGGGAGGCAGCGGCTGCGCTCGCCCGGCGCTTGCAGATCGCAGAGTCGGACGTCAATGCCATGCGATCCGAGTTGGGAGCCGCAAAGACCGTGGGGGGTTCCTACCTCGAGTTGTTGCGGACCCGCGAATGGCGCCGTGGATTCGATCTGAACTTGTTCCGTGAAATGGACGCCAAGGTGGGCGCGGCGCACCAGGGCTCCAGCGCGCTCGAGTCGGAGCGCAATCGCCTGGGAGCCCAAGTGGCCGACTTGGAAGCGCGGCTGGCCACGCAACTGGCCACTGCCGCGACCGAACGAAGCCGCGCGGCCGCCGAACTGGGCGCGCGGGATCGAGCCATCGCGGAGGCGCGCGAGCGGGGCGGCGGCGATGCACGAAAAGTCGCGGAATTGCTCGCCGCCGCGGAGCGGCGGCAGACCGAGCACGCGGCCCAGATCGCCGAGTTGCGCAGCGGACACGCGGCACAAATCGAGCAATTGCAGTCCGAGGCCGAGACCCACGAGCAGGAATTGGCGGTCCTGATGGCGCACCTGCAGGAAGCGCGGCGGCCGATTCAATCGATCGAGGCGGATGTCAAGCGCCTGACCGAGGAACTCGCGGCCAAGAACGCCGCGGTGGAACATCTTGGCGAGGAAAGCCGGCATCTACGGGCGACGCTGGAGCGAACACGCGGCGCGCTCGAGGAGCGCGAATTTCTCATCCGCCGTCTGGAGCGCAGCGAAAGCAACGCCGCGAATGCGCTCGGACGCATCCAGACCAGCATCGAGAGACTGGGGTCGGCGGCGGGACCCGCCCAAGGAAGCGTGGCGGATTGGTCGGCGGAGCTGATCAGGATCGACGGCGACCAACCGGTCACGCACGTGTTGTCGCGGCGAACGCGCATCGGCCGGGCGGCGGGCTGCGAATTGCAGATCGATTCCACCTCCGTGAGCCGCCACCATGCCCTGATCGTGGTGGGAGCGCGCGACGTCTTCATCGAAGATCTCAACAGCACCAATGGGGTGCTCGTGAATGGCCGCAAAGTGACGCGCCAGCTGCTCAACGATGGAGACGCGGTGACGATCGGGGACATCCAATTCCGCTATATCGCGAGGCCGCTGCAGGGTTCGCCGGAACCGAAACCTGCGGAACCGATCCCTTCGACGTGATTTTTCGCTTAAGATACGGTATCTTTCGCGCCCTTCAAGCGCGCTTAGCTCAGCGGTAGAGCATCACCTTGACATGGTGGGGGTCAGTGGTTCGATCCCACTAGCGCGCACCATTCTCGAGCAGGACTGCCGGACCTGAAGGGCGGCAATGCGGAATCCCTTTGGTAAGATGCGTCTATGCCCGTAATTACGCTTCCCGACGGAAGTCACAAACAGTTTGATCGCGCGATTTCCGTGGCGGAAGTCGCGGCGAGTATTGGCCCCGGGCTTGCCAAAGCGGCGCTCGCCGGCAAGGTCGACGGCGTTCTGGTGGATACGTCCGCGCTGATCGACCGCGACGCCACGCTGAGCATCGTGACCGAGAAGGACCCCGACGGCCTGGAGATTATCCGTCACTCCACGGCGCACCTTCTGGCGAATGCGGTTCAAGAGCTCTTTCCCGAGGCCCAGGTCACCATCGGCCCGGTCATCGAGGACGGCTTTTACTACGATTTCGCCTACAAGCGCCCATTCTCGACCGAGGATTTGGCGGCGATCGAAAAGCGCATGGCCGAGATCTCCGCCAAGGACTTGCCGGTGCACCGGCGCGTCTTGCCGCGCGATGAGGCGGTGGCGCATTTCAAGAAAATCGGCGAGCACTACAAGGCCGAGATCATCGGCGCGATTCCGGCGGGCGAATCGATCAGCCTGTACGGGCAGGGCGATTGGGAGGACCTGTGCCGCGGGCCGCATGTGCCGTCCACCGGCAAGCTCAAGGCGTTCAAGCTCATGAAAGTGGCGGGCGCCTACTGGCGCGGCGATTCGCGCAACGAAATGCTGCAGCGGATCTACGGCACGGCCTGGGCCAATGAGAAGCAGCTCAAGGAATACCTGACCCGGCTCGAGGAGGCCGAGAAGCGCGATCACCGGCGTATCGGCAAGGAACTGGACCTGTTCCATTTACAAGAGGAGGCGCCGGGCGCGGTGTTTTGGCATCCGAAGGGCTGGGCGCTGTTCCAGCAATTGATTGCCTACATGCGCGAGCGCCAGACGGCGGCCGGTTTCCAGGAAGTCAACACGCCGGAAATCATGGACCGCGAGCTATGGGTCAAGTCCGGACACATCGAGACCTTCGGCGAGAACATGTACCTGACGAGCACGCCGGATGATCGGACCTTCGCGATCAAGCCGATGAATTGCCCGGGCCATATTCAGGTCTTCAAGCAGGGACTGCGCAGCTATCGGGAGCTGCCGCTGCGATTCGCCGAATTCGGCAAGGTGCATCGCTTTGAGCCCTCGGGAGCTTTGCACGGGCTCATGCGGGTGCGCGCGTTCACTCAAGACGACGCGCATATTTTTTGCACCCCGCAGCAAATCACCGTTGAGGCGGTCAAGGTCACCGAGCTGATCTTGAGCATCTACCGCGACTTTGGCTTCGACGATGTGCGGATCAAGTTCTCAGATCGGCCGGCGAAGCGGGTGGGCTCGGATGAGATTTGGGATAATGCCGAAGCGGCGCTGCGGGCGGCCGCGGCGGCGGCGGGCATCGAGACCACGTTGAACCCCGGCGAAGGGGCGTTTTACGGACCGAAGCTGGAATTCGTGCTGCGCGATGCCATCGGGCGCGATTGGCAGTGCGGCACCCTGCAGGTGGACTTCAATTTGCCCGTGCGCCTGGGCGCGGCCTACATCGGCGAGGATGGCCAGCGGCACATCCCGGTCATGCTGCACCGGGCCATGTTCGGCTCTCTGGAGCGGTTTATCGGGATTTTGCTCGAACATCATGCCGGCAGGCTGCCGACCTGGCTGGCGCCGGTACAGGCCGTGGTGATGGGAATTACCGACCGACAGGACAAATACTGCAACGAAGTTGCGGAAAACCTGAAAAATCAGGGGCTTCGGGTAGAAACGGACTTGAGGAATGAGAAGGTAGGCTTTAAAATCCGCGAGCACACAATTAAACGTGTCCCTTTCCTCTTGGTCGCGGGTGACCGGGAAGTGGAGGGGCGCACCCTGGCCGTACGCACGCGCGGTGGCAAAGACTTAGGTAGTTTGGGGCTGGCCGAGCTCACTGCCTTGCTTTGCGACGAAGTCGCGAGCCGCGGCCGTCTTGTTTTGGAGGATCGCGTATCGCAACGTCGAAGCGCGTAAGGCGCAATGAGGAGATCTCCGCACCATCGGTGCGGGTGATCGCAGCGGATGGAAGCCAAGCAGGGGTCATGACACGCGCAGAAGCGCTACAAATGGCCGTCTCGCAAACTCTGGACCTCGTCGAGGTCTCGCCGATGGCGGAGCCGCCGGTGGTGAGAGTCATGGATTTCGGCAAATTCTTGTTCGAGCAAAACAAGAAGGCGCATGCCGCGAAGCGCAAGCAGAAGCAGATTCAGGTCAAAGAAGTGAAATTTCGTCCCGGGACGGAAGAGGCGGACTACCAGGTCAAACTGCGTAGCATCATCCGCTTCCTGACCGAGGGTGATAAGGCCAAGGTGACATTGCGTTACCGCGGCCGTGAGCTCGTGCATCAGGACATCGGCCGGCGTCTGTTGACGCGGATTTCTGAGGATCTCGCCCCGTATTCGGTGGTCGAGCAGAACCCGCTGATGGAAGGCAAGCAGATGATCATGGTGTTCGGGCCCAAAAAGAAGTGAGCGGCAGACCTTAGAAATCTGTCGTCCCGCCTGCAGCGGCGCCGTGTCAAAGGATCGCGAGATTCGTTGATGAGGCGCTTGCGACCAGGGCTAAAAAATCAGGAGTCGATCATGCCCAAGTTGAAAACCAAGCGGGCTGCGTCGAAGCGTTTTCGCAAAACAGCGAACGGCTTCAAACGCGGCCAGTCCCACCGTCGTCATATCCTGACGAAAAAACCCAGCAAGCGTAAACGCCAGCTGCGCCGCGAGATGCACGTCAGCGAATCCGACGTGAAGCGCATCAAGCAGTGTTTGCCGAACGCCTAAGAGTCAGGAGATAGAACATGGCACGAGTTAAACGCGGTGTCGTCGCGGGTCGGCGGCACAAGAAAATTCTCAAGAAGGCGAAAGGCTATTTCAATGCCCGCCGCAAGGTCTTTCGCACCGCCAAGCAGGCGGTCATCAAGGCCGGTCAGTACGCCTATCGCGGCCGGCGCGAGAAGAAGCGGGAGTTCCGCGCACTGTGGATCACGCGCATCAACGCCGCATCGCGGCTGTGCGGCATGACCTACAGCACGTTGATCGACGGCTTGGCCAAGGCGGGTATGGCCATCGATCGCAAGGTGCTCGCCGACCTTGCGGTGCATGACATGCCGGCCTTCACGGCCATCGTAGAGAAAGCGAAGGCCAGCCTCGCGGCTTGAGACTGGCGGGAATTGAAGGCGGGATCGGCTTTCGAAAGTTCGCGAGCTGATCCCGCCGTATCCCGCGAAGCGTCCAATGGCCACTGCAGAAGCACTCTCCGCACTCGTCGAGCAAGCGCTCGAAGACGTGAATTCGTCGGCAACTCTTGCCGCCCTGGACGAGGTGCGCGTGCGCATCTTGGGCAAGAAGGGGCTCCTCACCGAGCAGCTCAAGGGACTGGGGGCGCTCTCGGCCGCCGAACGTCCCGCCGCGGGCCAGAGAATCAACGACGCGAAGGCCTCCATCCAGACGTCGATCGAGATGCATCGAATCCGCCTCGAGCGGGCGCTGATGGAAAAGGAACTCGCCACGGGCAGCATCGATGTGACCTTGCCGGGGCGCGGGCAGGAGCCCGGCAGTCTGCATCCGGTGACCCGCACGCGGCTGCGGATCGAGCGCATCTTCGCGCAGGCGGGATTCGAAGTGGCGTCGGGACCGGAGGTCGAGGACGACTTTCATAATTTCGAAGCGCTGAATATTCCGCAGAATCACCCGGCGCGGGCGATGCACGACACGTTCTATTTTCCGGACGGGCGGCTGCTGCGCACGCACACCTCGCCCGTGCAGATCCGCAGCATGCGCTCGCGGCGGCCGCCGCTCAGCATCATTGCGCCGGGGCGCGTGTATCGCGTCGATTCGGACATGACGCATAGTCCCATGTTCCATCAAGTCGAAGGCATGGCGGTGGGAGAGAACGTCAGCTTCGCCAACTTGAAAGCCATGCTGCACACCTTCGTCGAGCGCTTCTTCGAGCGGCCCTTGGGGTTTCGCCTGCGGCCCTCGTATTTTCCCTTCACCGAGCCCTCTGCCGAATGCGACATCGAGTGCGTGTTCTGCAGCGGCCAGGGTTGCCGGGTGTGCAAACAAACCGGTTGGCTGGAGATCCTGGGCTGCGGAATGATTCATCCCAATGTGCTTGCAGCAACGGGGATCGACAGCGAACGGTGGCAGGGCTATGCCTTCGGAATGGGAATCGACCGGCTCGCCATGCTGCGCTATGGCGTGGATGACCTGCGGCTGTTCTTCGAAAACGACCTGCAGTTCCTGAAGCAATTCCCGTGAAAGTCACCTACTCCTGGCTCAAAGAGTACGTGCCGCTCGCCGCGCCGGCCGAGCTTGCCAAGCAGCTCACCTTGGCGGGCCTCGAGGTCGAGTCCGTCACCCCCGTGGCGCCGCCGTTCTCCGGGGTCGTGGTCGGCGAGGTGCGCGAGTCCGGGCGGCATCCGGACGCCGAAAAGCTGTCACTGTGCCAGGTGACCACGGACGGCACGAATCGGCTGCAGATTGTCTGCGGCGCGAAGAATGTGCGCGCGGGACTCAAAGTCGCCGTCGCCATGGTGGGCGCGCGGCTGCCCAACGGCGTGGTCATCCAGCGCGCCAAGCTGCGCGGCGTGGAATCGAACGGCATGCTGTGCTCGGCACGCGAATTGGGCTTGGGCGACGAACAGGAGGGGATCATGGAATTGCCCGCCTCGCTGCCGCTCAACCAAGACCTGCGGGTGGCGCTCGACCTCGACGATGTGACGCTGGAAGTGAACGCCACGCCGAATCGCGGCGATTGCATGAGCGTGTTCGGCGTTGCCCGCGATTACGCAGCGGCCCAGGAGCGGCGCTATTTGAGCGCGCGTGTTTTACCGGTGGCGCCGCAGAGCACCGCCGTCTTCCCGGTGACTCTCGAGGCGCCCGCGGCCTGTCCCCTCTTCGCCTCGCGGGTGATTCGCGGCGTCAAGGCGGGCGCGGCGTCGCCGGCGTGGCTGCGCGAGCGCCTGCGCCGGGTCGGCATCAACAGCATTTCGCCCATTGTCGATGTCACCAATTACGTGATGATGGATTTGGGCCAACCGATGCATGCCTACGATCTCGCCAAGCTGGACCAAGGCATTCGCGTGAGACTGGCGAAGGCCGGTGAACGCCTGATGCTGCTGGACGACCAGGAATACGCGCTCGAGCCCGAGCATCTGGTCATCACGGATGCGCGCGGGCCGATCGGACTTGCCGGGATCATGGGCGGGCGGGGCACTGCGATTTCCGATGCAACCAGCGATGTGCTGCTGGAAGCGGCACACTTTGCGCCCGACGCGATCGCGGGATGCGCGCGGCGCTTGGGTTTGCTTACCGATGCGTCACAACGTTTCGAGCGGGGCGTTGACCCGAGCCTGCCGCCCGTCGCCCTGGAGCGCGCCACGGCGCTGCTCGTGGACATCATCGGGGGCGAACCCGGGCCGGTGCAAATGACCCGCGCGCGAGCCGGCGCGGCCGATGCGGGATGGGTGAGCTTGCGCCGCACGCGTCTCGCGAGACTGCTTGGGGTGAGCGTGCCGGACGATGAGGTACATGCCGTGCTCGCGGCGGTGAGCGATCGGGTCGAGGCGACGGAGGCGGGCTGGCGTGTGCGCAAGCCGCCGCATCGCTTCGACATACGCATCGAGGAGGATCTGATCGAAGAGGTCGCGCGTCTGCGCGGCTTCGATCGGATTGCAGAGAGTCACGCCACCGTGCCGCAGATTGCGGGAGAGTCCACCGAGTCGCGCGTGACGAACGAGCGCTTGCTCGCGGCGATGGCCGATCGCGGCTATCACGAGATCATTACCTACAGTTTCGTCGATCCGACACTGCAGCAGCAGTTATTTCCCGATACCCCAAGCCTGCGGCTGACGAATCCGATATCCCAGGACTTGAGCGAGATGCGCGTATCGCTGTGGACCGGACTGGTTCAGGCCTGCCGCGAGAATCTGCGGCGTCAGCAAACGCGAGTCCGGCTGTTCGAGATCGGCAAGAAGTTCCAGTTGCAAGACGCGGCGCGGGCTGCCGGCCGTGAAGGCGCGGGCGGTGAAGGCGCAAGTCGTCAAGGCGCAGGCCTCGAGGAGATCGAAACGCTCGCCGGCATCGCTACGGGCACGCGCTGGCCGGAGCAGTGGGGCCGGGCGCGAGAGCCGCTGGATTTCCATGATGTGAAAGCCGATCTGATCGGCGTGCTGGCATTGACCGGCGACGTATCGTCGGTGCGCTTTACGGCGGAAAGGCTCAGCAGTTTGCGGCCGGGACGCTGCGCTCGAATTTATCGCGGCGCGACGGCCGTGGGATGGCTGGGGGAACTGCATCCGCAGGTGGCGAGGACCATCGATTTGTCGAGTACCGCATTTTTATATGAACTAGAAATAGATTCAGCATTTGCCGCTAAGTCATTGCAATATAATAAGATATCCAAGTTTCCGAGCGTGCGCCGAGATTTGAGCATCGTGGTGGATGAAAACCTACCTCTGGCAGTGTTGCAGGAAAATGTTACTGTTAGCGCTTCGGGCCTATTAAGTGAGCTGCGGGTGTTCGATGTCTATCGAGGCCCCGGCGTAGAAACTGGACGAAAAAGTATCGCTTTAGGCTTGATTTTACAGGACTCTTCACGCACTCTAACTGACGTTGACGCAGACGCCGTGGTGACCTCAGTAGTTGCGCGGTTACGGGATGAGTTGAGCGCCACAATAAGAGATCAATAAGCATGGCAGCCCTGACGAAGGCAGAAATGGCCGAAGCCCTATTTGATCAATTGGGGCTCAACAAGCGCGAAGCGCGAGAACTCGTTGATCTGTTTTTCGAGGAAATTCGTGCTGCGCTGTCATCCGGCGAACAAGTCAAACTGTCGGGGTTCGGCAATTTCGATCTGCGGGACAAGAATCGGCGTCCCGGGCGCAATCCGAAAACCGGAGAAGAAATCCCTATCAGCGCCCGTCGCGTTGTTACTTTCCGTCCGGGACAGAAATTGAAGGCCCGCGTCGAGGCGTATGCTGGAACCAAGCAACAATAGCGAACTGCCGCCGATCCCGGGGAAGCGGTACTTCACCATCGGCGAGGTCAGCGACCTATGCGGCGTCAAACCGCATGTGCTGCGCTACTGGGAGCAGGAATTCCCGCAGCTCAAGCCCGTCAAGCGCCGCGGCAACCGCCGCTACTACCAGCGGCAGGACGTGCTGATCATTCGGCAGATCCGCAGCCTGCTGTATGAACAGGGATTTACCATCGGCGGAGCCCGCAACCGGCTCACCGGCGACGACGCGCAGGTGGATCTGAACCAAAGCCAGCAGCTGATTCATCAGATGCGGCTCGAGCTCGAAGAGCTGATCAAGATTCTGCGCCGCTGACGCCGTAGCGGCACTTAAGTTCTCAACGCCCTTTTGGGCTATCATTCGGTTCCTCGGTCGGGGCGTGGCGCAGCCTGGTAGCGCACTTGCATGGGGTGCAAGGGGTCGCAAGTTCGAATCTTGTCGCCCCGACCAATTCCTTACGCGTGTTGAGATTTCGGCTTGGGTACACCTTTCCCTTACGGCTAATTTAATTTAAGGGACGAGCCCGACGACCAAGGATGGTTCAAGGTGTCGCAATGCGTGCCGTAGCGCTCAGTTGGAAGCGCTTGAGTGCGTGGCCGGTGTCCGGGATCGATCTCGATCCGACCTGTCGCGACCGACTGCCTTTCGGTATCCGGGAAGCACAAAGGCCATCCACAGCCGGCCGATGTGCGACGGCGTTCGTCCAAGTCAACCGTCTGACGCTTCTTCTTTTCGCCGTTCAATGAACCTCGATGGCTCTGTGGTGACCTGCTGCCAGAAATCCTTTTCATCGGCAAATGCCGTCTCAAGGTCTCAAGAGCCTGGTACACGACAAAATTTAAGGAAATCCACAGTGACACTTACATTTGGCGAAATAGATGAGCGTGTGATTCGCTGACATTTAACTTTTCATCGCGGCGCTTAAGTTTAAGGTTGATATGACCAAGTATGTCTCGCGAGACACCTGCGATCGCGTTAGCGTTAACGATGGTCGAGCGGTGAACTTGCCAAAAGACTGAAGGGTCAAGTTCATTGCGCAGTTCATTCAGGGGCTTTCTAATGAGCGCCTCGCACGTTGCGGTGACCACCCTGGTGTATTTCGCGTCAGCCTGGAAATACACTACCTCGTCCACAGTGATCAGCTGCATGAGGTGTCCGACCGAGGCATTTATCCAACGCAGATACTTGCGCGGCTCGGCGTTTCTAATCAGATCGCGCAGCAGTGCTTCGAGGTTTTGCGGGGTTGAGCCCAATCGTTGCCTGACGCGATCGACCGCCAATCGCAAACGCTCACGCTCCAGCGGCTTCAAGACGTAGTCCAGCGCGCCGGTTTCGAAGGCGGCAACCGCATAGGCGTCATAGGCCGTCACAAATACAATGTGGCAGCGTCCCTGCGCCTGATGTGCGACCTCCAACCCGGTTAGTCCCGGCATCTGAATGTCGAGGAACATCAGTTCGGGCGCATGTTTTTCCAGCAGTTGCAACGCTTCGATCCCGGTGCCGGCCTCTCCTACCACGATAAGTTCGGGCCACAGTTCGCTCAGCCGCTGCCGCAGTTCGTCGCGCAATACCTTTTCGTCCTCTGCGAGAATTGCGGTCGGTGGGCTCATAGAAATTCAGCCGCGAGCGCTCTTGAGCTCAATGAGGAGCAAACGGATATTGCTGCCGCTGATGTTTTCGACCTCGTGCGTTGCCGCATCGCTCCAGAATACCGCGCCCACTGGGATACCACTCTGTACCTCCACTTTACCGTCCGGCGTTTTGATGCGGACTTTGCCGGTAGACAGGAGCACGGTGAGATGTGCCGGATGCGAATGCATTCCATCACCACAGACCCCCATACCAGGACGGCCGTTGTATTCAAGCACCCGCAACCTATCGTTCTCAAATGCAACGCGATAGTTCCGCGGTTGGCTCTGAATGGCATCTTGTGCGCTCGAGTCTTCTGCGATGACGAGCATGGGCAGCAGCGCAAGTAAGGCCCGGCGCAAGCCATCGGGTTGTTCTTGGTTCATGGAATACTCCTTGTAGTTGGTTCGGCGATCAACGTTATCTCCAGCACGGTCTTTATCGATGGATCTCGTTTGACGGCAAAAGCCTCGCCGTAAACGCTTTGTAAGCGAGTTCGCAGAAGTTGCACGAAATCAAGAGAAGCTTCGCGAAGGCCACTCAAGGTCAGTGTGACGCGGCCATTGGCAGACTGGGTTGTCAACAGTGAGTTCGAACCATCGGCTCCCAGCGCCAAGAGGGGCAGCATCAACAGGCTCGGAAACTGCGCGTCCAAAGCTCCTTTTTGTAACTCCTCGATGCTCCAGCCAGAGCCCGATCCGCGCTCTTCCTGCAATCTTACAAAGGCGCGCGCCAGCCGCAATTCGGCTTCTACTGTGGATATGGGTTCGCGCAGGCCAGGCATTGCGCAGCGCAGAAATTCAACTAGCGTTTCCAATAGACGCTCAGCCCGGTCAGGCTCATTGCGGTAGCGCTTTTCCAGTTCACCCATCGAGTTCAGTAACAGAGCGGGATCCACTTGTCTTTGCAATGCCTGGAGTCGGGCCTCATCAAGGATTGCCTGGGTATGATTGCGAGCGACCGCATTCGCGTGCAACAGCGAGCGCATGCGCTCGCGTCGTAGCGTCAATGAGTAGGCCATCATCAGCAGGCCGCCGTAAAACAAATTGATCCATAGGTTGTATACGGTGAGCGACATCGTAAGTGGATGAGGCGGCATTCGCACGCCCCCGCCCGTTGTGAGCGCTGCAGCGGCGGGCAGGATCTCTCGAATCCACGTCTGCACGCCGATGCTGAGGAAAGGCTGCACGATGGCTGAGGTCACTGCGACCGTCAGCCAACCGAGCAGTGCGCCGCGAATCTCGTGCTGGCGCGCAGCGCGATCAGCCAGCCACACAAAAATGCACCCCACTACGCACCACACGGGAGTCAGCCAAGCCGTCAGCCACCACAACAGCAAACCCACGGTGGCCCAGGCCTCACCGGGTGTAAATGCCAGTTGTTCGACGACTGTAATGGCGATGCCCCAGGCCGTACCCCAGGCGAGAATCCGCCGACGGCGCCTGCTCGGTTCGCCGATCATTGGGACGGCTCGAGGTGACATGGCAACCTCAGTGTGGCGCGCACGCCTGTCGGTGTGTTGGCCTCGACCCGCAAAGATCCGAGCGCGCCATACAACGTCGAAAGGCGTGAACACACATTGCTGAGGCCGATTCCGGTGCCGCTGCCGGAGCTTGGATTAAAGCCTACCCCGGTATCGGTGACGCTAAGAACAAGCTGATGCGCGACTTCACGCGCGAGGATGGCGATTTCTCCGCCGTGCTGCGCGGGTGATATGCCGTGCTTAACCGCATTCTCGACCAACGTCGCCAGCGCCAGCGGGGGGACTCGAGCGCGCCGCAAGTTCGGCTGGACGTCGATTGCGACGTGCAGGCGCCCGCCCATGCGCATTTCGACAACCTCAAGATAAGCTCGCATCAAGTCAATCTCTTCCCCGAGCGCCACCTCGCTGCACTCGACCATCGGCGCCATGCGGCGCAGGTAATCGATAAAGCTCGCGAGCATGCGCGCGCCGGCCTCGGGCTCAGTACGCTGCAGCCAGCGCAGTGTCGCCAGTGTATTGAATAGGAAGTGAGGCTCAATCTGGCTCCGCAGGGCTGCCAGCCGCGTATTGGTCAGCTGATGTTCAGTGTCCAAGCGGCGCAATGTTTCGGTGCGCAATTGTTCATTTGAGTCGGAAGACATGCGCCACAGATAAAACATTGCGGATACCGCGAGCGCCACCGCACTCCATCGCAATGCGTGCGCGGTCAGGGAGCCGCTGCCGTCAAATTGGCCGTACAAGCGGCGGACAATCAATTCGCCGCTTACCGCACCGACGAGCACTCCGACCGCCAATAATGCCGCGCGAAGTTGCAGCGACTCGGTATGCACCAGCGCCGTTACACTGATGGCGGCGGCGATGAGCACCGTCACGATCAGGCGATCGCGAAAAATGAACAGCCAGCCCTCCAGTACTTCCGCCACTGGCCAATTGCGCCAAACAAAGGGTTGCGCGAGATACTGTAGCGACAACGCAAACGCGAGCGCGGCGCCGAGACCTAAAGTAGCCCCCAACCGAGCGCGCGCCGTTGCCGCCGGCAGTGCGCTCGGCCTCACATCCAACTCTGTGGGGGCGGTAGACAAAATAAAATGACCCCTCTGCGCTTGCCTTCTCCCAACACTCTCAACGAAACCGCAAGGCAGAGCAAGACCCATGCCGCGCGCGCGAAGCCAAAAGAGATGGATCGGCGATATTCCGCGGCTAATTCGTGCGCGGATTGAAGGGCTTCGTACTCGAAAAGCGCCCGCTCGTCGCAAACTTAAGCGCTGATTTGGGCATCTTGGCCTAATGACATCAAGGAGCGCCGACTGCGGTCGGAGTCAGAAGGTCATAGGGACATCCCATGAAGGAGCAAGAGGAGTCATGAACAAACGAAACCATTCCAGCGCTGCCCCGCCATCGGCAAACCACTGCAAGCGGATCATCATGTTGCGCTCAATCGGATCTGTGACGGTTCTGGCTCTGCTCATGGTCGGGTGCGGGGGCGGTGACTCAGGTTCACCGCTGCCCCTGGTCACCTACTCGATCGGCGGGACGGTCACAGGACTGACGGGATCCGGACTGGTACTGCAGACCAACGCAGGTGACGTTGCCCCAGTTCCCGCGGCGGGTGCGTTCACCTTTGCCAACCAACTGGGCAGCGGAGCCGCCTACACGGTGACCGTGCAAATGCAGCCCTCGGCTCCGGCGCAGACTTGCATTGTCACCAACGGCTCCGGCACGGTCGGGACAGCGAACATTACTACTGTGGCTGTAGCTTGCTCGGCCGCGGGGACCTACACGGTCGGAGGCACGGTATCGGGGCTGGTGGGCTCAGGTTTGACACTGGCCATTTGCACACACGTTGCAGGCCCCGGTGGGGGTCTTACGTCTTGCCACAATCAGAAGCAGATCGGTGCCGACGGCACGTTCACCTTGGCCAGGAATTATCCCGCGGGATACCCGGGCCGCCGCGACTACGTCGTCATTGACCAGCAGCCCTCTTCGCCCCCGCAGCGCTGCGTGATCAGTAACGCGGATGTCAGCGGTCAGGCCGCCAGTGACACCAATGTCACAGTGTCCTGTGCGGATTATTTGGCGTATTTCTATGTCACCAATGCCGCAGATAATACGCTCTCGGCCTATAGCATCGACGCGACCACCGGCGTGGCCGCACTCATCGGTGCACCGACTGTCACGGGCGCATCCCCTTACGCAATTTTCGGTTTCGCGTCCGACGACAAGAGATATGTCTTCGTCGGCAACGAAGGCAGCAAAGACGTTTCCGCCTTTGCCGTCGACCCCACGACTGGCGCTTTGACGGCCGTTCCCGGCTCCCCCTTTCCCGCCGGTACCGACCCCCAGGCCATGGTCGTCGACCCCTTCTTGAATCTCTACGTTGCGAATGCGGGCTCTGACAACGTTTCCGTCTACACCATCGACGGGTCCACCGGTGCGCTCACGGCGCTGCCGGGGTCCCCGGTTGCGGTGGGAAAGGGCCCGACGTCGATTGTTCTTGATCCCGACGGCTCAGCTATCTACGTAGCGAATCACGGCGGCTCGAACGACATTTCGGAATTTGGTCTCGGGTCGCCCCTAACGCCGATCTCATCGGTTCCCGCTGGCGGCAACCCACTTAGTCTGGCGCTCGGGGCCGGGGGCAAATTTATCTACTCGGCAAACCCCGATGCCACGCACCCAAGCATATCGGGCTTCAGTGTCGACCCGGGCACCGGGGCATTGTCGCCGCTCAGCGGCTCGCCATTTCCGCTGCCGGTGAGCCATTACATCGCCACCGATCAAACGGGCGCCTACCTGTATGTCACGTCGGGCGCCCGCATCGTCGGCTATGCCATCAATGCGACCACCGGTGCGCTTACGCCGCTGCCGGGGTTCCCGTTAGCGACCGGCGCGAATGCCTATTCAATAACCATCGATCCCACCAACCGGATCCTCTATGTCACTAATGACGGCGCGGCGAATATTAGCGGCTTCACACTGGACGCCTCGAGCGGCGCACTGACCCCTATGGCTGGCTCACCCTTTCCGGCAGGTAACCACCCGGCATTCATCGCGACGTTTTGAAAGCGTGGATGAGAAGATTCACATGTACACCAAGAGAGCTTTCATGAGTGCCCCTGATCGCGGCGCGGCCCCGACAGGTTTCAGACCTCGATCATGCCGCCGTCGACGACCAGTTCGGCCGCGTTGACGAAGCTGCTGTCATCCGATGCGAGAAACAGGACGGCCTTGGCAATTTCATCCGCTTCACCAGTTCGCCCAAGCGGGATCATGGTCGCCATCTGGGCGGCGAAACCCTGGATCTGCTCGTCGGTCAAGCCAGCCTTCTTGTATCCCGGGGTCACAATAACGCCCGGGCTGACCACGTTGACACGGATCTTGCGGTCCTTCAGATCGGTGGCCCAGCCGCGAGCCAGATTGCGCACCGCGGCCTTTGAAGCGGCATAGACGCTGAACGCCCCCATACCTTGCGACGCGGCCGTGGAAGCATTCAACACGATGGTGCCGGCGTCCCGCAGCAGCGGCAACGCCTTCTGCACGGTGAAGATCACGCCTTTAACGTTGGTGTCGAACGTTTCGTGGTAGTGCTCTTCAGTGATGGCGCCGAGCGGCAGGAAGTTGCCACCGCCTGCGTTGGCGAAAATGGTGTCAAGCTTGCCCTTCTCCTGCTTGATCTGGGCGTACAGACGGTCCAAGTCGGCCGGTTTGGAAACGTCGGCCTGGACCGCGGTTACGTTGCGGCCGATTTCGCGGACCGCGGCTTCAAGTTCCGCCTTGCGGCGTCCAGTGATATAGACATGGGCGCCCTCCGCCACAAAGCGCTTGGCGGTGGCCAAGCCAATGCCGCTGGAACCGCCGGTGACCAGGGCAATCTTGCCTTCAAGTTTCTTGCTCATGATGTTCTCCAGTGATGCCCTATCGTCGGGCCGTTATGAGCACACGGTACGGGCAAACTTTTCGTGGATAAATAGGGCAACAACCAATACATTATTCACATTCAGAAACAATAGGTATGCACCGACATGGACCAACTTCTCGCCATTCGCACCTTTGCACGCGTCGTCGAAGCAGGCAGCTTCACCAAGGCGGCCGACTCGATTCAGATGCCGAAGGCCACGGTTACCAAACTTGTACAGGCGCTGGAAAAGCACGTCGGCGCCAAGCTGCTGCAGCGGACGACCAGGCGACTATCGGTGACGCCCGAAGGGATGGCCTACTACGAAAAGACCGCGCGTGTTGTGAAGGACCTGGCGGACATCGACGGCGAATTCAGCGCCAGGCATCGCACGCCGAAAGGGCATCTGCGCATCAACGTGGGGGGCTCGCTGGCGTGGCATGTCCTTCTTCCGGCGTTACCTGACTTCCTGGCGCGCTATCCGGAAATCCGGGTCGACCTTGGGGTAAGCGACCGGCATGCCGACTTGATCGCCGACAACGTCGACTGCGTCATTCGAGGCGGCCCTCTCGGCGACTCCATTTTGGTGCCGCGCAAGCTGGGGGCAGTACCGTGGGTGACTTGTGCGACGCCGGCGTATCTTGCGCGGTACGGAACACCTAAGCATCCGAAAGACCTTGAGCGAGGCCACGTCGTGGCCAGCTATCTTTCGACTAGGACGTGGCGTGCAGTGCCAATGAGCTTTCGTCGGGGCGGGGCTAAGTTCGAGCCCGAGATGAGATGCGCGGTTAGTGTCAATGAGAGTAACGCGCACGTGGCAGCCGGCCTCGCAGGCCTGGGCTTGATACAGACTTTCGTCATCGCCGTCCGCGACTACATGGACAAGGGCAAGTTGGTGCCGGTGTTGGAAGATTGGCAGCCGCCGGATTACCCGTTTTATCTGATCTACCCGCCCAACCGCCACGTCAGCAGCCGGATGCGGGTGTTCATCGACTGGCTGGTTGAGAGCTTTGACTCCAATCTCGTTCGTAGATGATGTCGACGATCAGCTCAATTGCCTTGCGGCAGGTGAAAGTTTCAAATGGGCCGTTGCAATTCCTATCCTTAAGCTGCGGTTGCTTCGCCGTTTTCCGCCAGCGCGCAGGATTGCCCAGCGCAGCAGCTCTCAGTGTTCGATGTGCAGCGCGGTAATCTGCGTGGCCCAGTGGGTCGTATCGACGGCGACCTGCTGGATGGTCCAGAACGTTTTATCGTCCTCGGGGTCGAGCGTCGTGCGGCTGAAGTCGCCCCAGCTCGCGATACCCACATCGGTGGGGAGCTGATAGCTGGCGCTCCCATGCTGGAGGAGCATCGGGGTTCCGAAGACCGTTTTCTTGCCTGCGGTCTTGCCGACCACCGCGTAGCTGCTTGCGAACTGACCTGGGCCGGGACCGACGGCGTTGAATCCAATCACGACGTCGCCGTCATGGTTGGCCGCAATCGAG
>Ga0210410_10001618_pt1 | contig 20963 bp, 13 predicted proteins | sample IncBWC4MmetaG_FD_161058 | JGI IMG/M metagenome (GOLD analysis project Ga0210410, IMG submission 161058) | Forest soil microbial communities from Barre Woods Harvard Forest LTER site, Petersham, Massachusetts, United States - Inc-BW-C-4-M | ecosystem: Environmental > Terrestrial > Soil >... | reverse complement strand
GTCGAATGAGGTTCGCTACCAGTACGGCCGCGACTTCGAGTATGAGTTCAACCAGAAACCGACGCCTTACGAGCAGTCGACGCTGCTGACGCCTTCCGGCTACACCAACCCGTTTGGCATTCCACCCTTTGTCGGGATCACGAACGGGCTTCAAATAGGCACGGCAACCTTCCTCAACCGGTCTGCGTATCCGGATGAGCGGCGCTGGCAGCTTTCCGATACGGTCAACTATGTTCGTGGAAATCACAACCTGAAGTTCGGTGTGGACTTCCTGCACACCAACGACTTTAGCCAGAATCTGACCAGTATCTTTGGCAGCTATTCCTACGGCGGAAGCAACTATGCGCCGTTCGTCGAGTACTTCAGCGACCTGAACAAATCGAATTCCTGCAACTCGGTCCAAACCATCAACGGCGTCAAGACCAATGTTCCGATCGAGTGCTATACCAACTACTCGCAGGGATTTGGCCCGCTCACCTTTGAGTTCCAGACCAAGGACTATGCGTTTTTCGCCCAGGACGAGTGGAAGTTCAATCCGCGGCTTTCGCTCACGCTCGGGTTGCGCTACGAGTATGAACAGCTGCCCAACCCGCAGCTCGGCTATGCTCCGACCGACAACGCTCCCGGCCTGAATGGTTCGACCTCCATCTTCCCGAGCAACAAGACGAATATCGGGCCTCGTATCGGCTTCGCCTATGACATCTTCGGCACGGGAAAGACCGTGCTGCGGGGCGGCTACGGCGAGTTTTTCGCCCGTGTCATCAACTCGACGATCTACAACGCGATCGCCCAGACGGGCAACCCGGCCGGACAGCTCTCAGCCTCGTTCACGAACAGCAGTCAGGTGACGACGCTTCAGGGCTCGCAGGGTACGGTGACTGGACCGCTCTTTCCGAAGGTGCTGGCCGCCAACCTCCTCCCCGCCAGCCTAACTTCGATCTTCTACTTCGACAAGAACTTCAAGCTGCCTGAGATTCAGCAGGCCGACCTGACGATTGAGCAGGATCTGGGCTGGAATACGGTGTTTTCGATCACCTGGCTTGCTGCCTTCGGGCGCCGGTTGCCGGACTTTGTCGACACCAACCTGGGGGCACCCACCGGCTACGTCTCCTATACGGTCGTCGATACGACCGGGAAGGGGCCGGTCGCGAACGGAACCGTCATTCGAACTCCGTTCTATGGCAACACAGGCAACGGCAACGGCCGTCTCGATCCGAACCTGGGCGCAAAGACGGACATCTTCAGCGGCGTTAACTCGAACTATGAAGCAGCGGTCTTTCATGTCACCCATCGCCTCAGCCATAATCTGCAGTTCGACGCGCACTACACCTGGTCCCATGCTTTGGATTATGGCGAAAACAACACGACCTTCACCAACACCAACTCGCTGCTCGATCCGAAGAACGTGCGGGCCGAGTACGGAAACTCAAACCAGAATGTGCCGAACCGTATCGTGATGAATGCTATCTACGAGACGCCGTCCACATTCCATGGCTTCCTCGGCTATCTTCTGAATCAGTACGAGATCTCGCCCAGCTACCAGATTCAGAATGGAAATGGGGTTACGCTGGGTGTCACGGGCAGCACCACGGGGCTCATCGTTACGGATGCAAACGGCAATCCAGTAGCGAATGCCAAGGCCATCGCGACTTCGATCAATGGCTCGGGCGGCACAAATCGCGTTCCCGGCTACGACCGAAATTACCTGAACCTTCCGCGAACGCAGATCCTTGACCTGCGGTTATCGAAGCGCTTCAAGGTGAAGGAATACGGAACCATCGAGCTGCTGGGTGAGAGCTTCAACCTGGCGAATCATGTCAACATCACTGGAGTCAACACTACGGCTTACTCCTATGGCGTTGGTACTGGTTCGCTGGCCAGCACCAACACCCTGAACTACAACACGCCGTTCTTTACTACAACGGGCTCAAACGGCAACTTCATCTACACTCCGCGTCAGGTACAGCTGGGCGTGAGAGTGCAGTTCTAGAACGCTCGACCACAAGGGAGCATGGAAGGGCAGTGGCTTCGGCTGCTGCCCTTTGTTGTTAAGAGTGGTTAAACATCTGATGCAGCGGTCCTTATTCGTCAGTTAGCGACTAACCAGCGGTTAGATAGAGCGTGGCCGCAATGGATGTTTTGATTGTGGGGATTTTGGTCTTTTGCGTATACTGACAGCCTTCGCAGTAATCATTTGTTAACAGTAACCATTTGTTAATGGATATGTGCGAACGTTATTGTAACCATCCATTACCGAATAACAGGCCAGAAGAAAAGAACCTGGATGCGGCGGCTGTGATTTTTTAAGGAGACCGAAATGCAGAAGATGATTTTCAAGGCAGTTGTGCGATTCCTGTCGATCGCGATGTTGTTTGCGGGTGTTGGATCGTATGGGTACGGGCAGTCGGCGGTAGATGGCGCGATTGGCGGTACGGTGCAGGATTCTTCCGGCCTGGCGATTCCGAAGGCGACGGTGACGATTCGCAATAACGCAACGAATGCGGAGCAGACGGTCATGACAGATGACTCGGGCTTTTTCCGTGCGATTCATCTTCAGCCCTCCACTTATACCGTTACGGTGTCGGCGGCGGGCTTTGAAAATTTCAAGTCCCCCGGGGTGATTGTGCAGGTGGGGCTGCTGACGGATCTCTCGCCGAAGCTGCCTGTGGGAAGCGCGGCGCAGACGGTGGAGGTGACCAGCGAATCTCCTGCGATCAACACGACCTCGCCGGAGCTTGCGAACGTAATTCCCCAGCGCACCCTGCAGGATCTGCCGGTGAGCAACTATCGCTGGTCCGCCTATGCGGCACTGACTCCCGGCGTGGTGGTGGACTCGAGCGGATTTGGCCTGCTGAGCTTTCGCGGCCAGAGCACGCTGCTGAACAACGTTACGATCGACGGCGCGGACGACAACCAGGCCTACTTCTCTGAGGAGCGTGGCCGTACGCGCGCCGGTTATTCGACTGCGAAGGCTTCGATCCAGGAGTTCCAGGTCAACACCTCCAACTATTCGACTGAGTTCGGCCGTGCGGCCGGCGGCGTGGTCAACTCGGTCACCAAGAGCGGCGGCAACCAGTATCACGGCGAGCTCTACTTCAACGATCGCGACGCGGAGTGGGGCGCATTCAATAACTTTGCCGTGATCAACTTGCAGAACTCTACAGGCGCCTTCGTTTCCACCCACGTCAAGCCGACTGACAAGCGCAAGCAGTACGGTGGCGCCATTGGCGGCCCGATCTGGAGGGACAAGCTATTCTTCTTTTTCGCGGGCGACCGGTTCGATCACAACTTTCCCGCCGTAGCCGTAGCGACGCAACCTGTAAACCTTATTACGACGCCCGATACAACCCTTCCGGCGGGCAAGGTGTGCGGCACAACCGGCGCGACTGCTCCCAGCACGATCGATGCCGCGGTTTGCACGCTGCAGACCAACCTCTCGCTTGCCAGCTATACCACGGCGGCAAACGACTATATCAGCGGTCTTGGCGGACTGAATTCGATGCTCGGCACCGTACCGCGCAAGGGGCTGCAGACGATCTTCTTCCCGAAGATCGACTGGCAGGTGAATGCGCGCAACCACGCGTCGTTTGAGTTCAACCGCCTGCGCTGGACCTCGCCGGCCGGTATTCAGACGGGCCTGACGAGCACGAATGGCATCCGGAGCTTCGGCAACGACGATGCCCGCGTCTCGTTTCTCATCGCCCGGTTAGACACAGTGATTACGAACAACATCAGCAACGAGATCCGCTACCAGTACGGCCGCGACTTCGAGTTTGAGTTTGCGCAGGCGCCGACCCCATATGAGGCGACCAATCTGGTAGGGCCTACTCCTGGCGGATACACCAATCCTCTCGGCGCGCCGGCGAGCGTCAGCATCAGCAATCTCTTTACCTTCGGCACGCCGAACTTCCTCAACCGCGCCGCGCTTCCCGACGAGCGCCGCTGGCAGATTGCGGATACAGCGAACTATAACTACGGAAAACACAGCATCAAGTTCGGTGTGGATTACGTCCACACGAACGACCTTATCAACAATCTGTTCTCCGGCTTCGGTGTCTACAGCTACTCGAGTTTGACGAATTATTTCACCGACTTCTACCTTTCGCAGAGCGCGGCCAACACCACGGCATCCAAGTACAAGTACTCCAGCTTCACGCAGGGCTTCGGCAGGCCGGGGCTCGAGTTCCAGACCGCCGACTATGCCTTCTTCGCAGAAGACAGCTGGAAGGTAACGAAGCGCCTCAACATCATCTATGGCGTACGGTATGAATACGAGCAGCTTCCGACGCCATTCGCCAACTTGATCAATCCTGCTGTGCCACAGACGGCGAACCACCCCAGCAGCAAGACCAACATCGGGCCACGCGTCGGTTTCGCCTACGATGTCTTCGGGACCGGCAAGACGATCCTTCGCGGCGGCTATGGCGAGTTCTTCGCGCGGATACTGAACGGGACGATCTACAACTCCCTGATCAATACAGGGCTGGCGGCGGGACAATATACCGTCGCTTACACCCCTACCTCCACCAGCGCTCCGGTCTTCCCGCGCATCATCCCGCCGGCACAGGCGGGAGCGTTGGCTGGAACGCCGAACGTCGTCTTCTTCGACTCCAACTTCAAGGCGCCTGAGATTCATCAGGCCGACCTTACCATCGAGCAGGATCTCGGCCATAACACTGTGATCAGCGTGACCTGGCTGGGGGCTTACGGCCGGAGACTCGCCAACTTTACTGACATCAACCTGCCCACGCCGACCACGGTGCAGTACGCCGTTGTCGACACCTCCGGCAAGGGTCCGCTGGCCGCAGGGTCGGTGCTCACGTCAAAGTTCTATAACCGGATTCCGAACACGACGGCCGCACCTTGCGCAAGCCAGCGTCCGAACTGCGCGTTTGGTTCGCTGACGGATGTATTCAGCGGTGCGAACTCGAACTATGAGGGTCTGGTCTGGCAGCTCAATCACCGGTTCTCAAACCACTACTCCTTCAATGCCAACTACACCTGGTCTCATGCGCTGGACTTCGGAGAGAACAACCAGACCGCAACCACGGCGAACAACCTTCTGGATCCGCAGAACCTGCGCACCGAGTATGGCAACTCCATTCAGAACGTGCCAAACCGGATTGTTGTCAACTCTGTAATTACGTCACCGTGGGACTTCAAAGGACCGCTGAAGTATCTGCTGAACGACTTTGAACTGTCGCCCAGCTACGCGTTGCAGAGCGGCCTGCCCTACAGCATCGCCACCAGCGGAACGCTCTCGACGGGTTTTGCCGGGACGGGACTGACGCCTCTGAGCGGCATTGGCGGGGGCATCAACGGCTCGAACGGGACCTTCCGGGTTCCGGGCTTCGCGCGCAATGGCTTTTCGCAGCCGAAGACCAATGTCCTCGACCTGCGGATCTCCAAGCGCTTTGCGATTACCGAGCGGGCCAGGCTGGAGTTGTACGGGGAGAGCTTCAATATCCTCAACCACCAGAACGTAACCGGCGTGAACACGCTTGGCTATACGCTGGGTACTACTTCAGTGACCACTGGCGGAGTCACCACCGTGACCGGCAACACGCTAACCTTCAATACTTCACCCGCGAACCCCGCTGTCCCGCAGTTTGGAACGGTTACGGCCACCAACTCAAGCAACTTCCAGTTCGCCCCGCGGCAGATTCAGCTTGCGGTGCGGGTGCAGTTCTAAGTCCAGCGTTGTGGATTGTGAGGGCGGTGGCTTCGGCTGCCGCCCTTTTATCGTTAACACTGAAGTGGCCTTCTTTATTCGTTCGTCTGCGGCTAATCTCTTAACATCTTCGGTGTAGCACCGAAGTTATGTCGCCGCGATGTTCCACCCCGGACGGTCAGGGGGAGGAACGGAACCTATTTGTAAATATTTCCCGTGGCTTGGTGTAGAGCGGTACGAATTTCCGCGGAGAGTCAATGTCGTTGTGTGTGGGACGCGCGAAGTCTGGTGCGGTCGCAAGGAAGATTGTCCGGGCCTGCTTGTTGTGGTGCTGTGCCGCTGCGACCGCAGAGACGCGCGCGTGGGGGCAGAGTGCGGTGGATGGCGCTATCAGTGGCTTTGTCGTTGATGCGGGCGGGGCGGCGCTGGTGGGTGCGGTAGTGCAGGTCGAGAACGTTGCCGATGGGACGATGACTCGCGCGGCGACGGGAGGCAAGGGAGAGTTTTTGGTGGCGTATCTGGCTGCGGGAGAGTACCGGGTCGAGGTGGCCTATGCGCTCTTTGCCGGATTGACGCTGCAGCCGGTGGTGGTGGAGGTGGGGGGCGTGACGTCGGTGGAGGCGCGGATGCGGGTGGGTGGTGTGGCGACGTCCGTGACGGTGAAGGCGGAGGCGGATTCTCCTTCGGCGGTGAGTGTCGATGAGCTGTCGTCGGCTGCGGTGGGGAGTGTGGTGACTCCGGATGAGATCGAGCGGCTGCCGGTGAATGGCCGGCGCTGGCAGACGTTTGCGCTGTTGATGCCTACGGTGAATGTCGATCCGGAGGGAGATGGACTGTTGAGTTTTCGCGGGGTAGCTTCAACGCAGAACAGCAGCCGGATCGATGGCGGAGACGACGATCAGAGCTTCGGGTCGGTGCCGCGCGGAACCGGCATTGAGAGTGGAGCGGAGGCTGAGGACGCCGCGGAGGTGGGGATTTCGAGCCGCGTTACGGTAGGAAGCGCGTCCGGTGGTGGCGGGTATGGGCGGCATGCGGGGATGGCTTATACGTTTTCGCAGGAGGCGGTGCGGGAGTTTCGTGTGAGCGGGCAGAACTACTCAGCGCTCTATGGGCATGCTGCGGGGGGGATTATCACTACGGTTTCGAAGAGCGGGACGAACGATCTGCATGGGACCGGTTTTTATTTGCTGCGGACGAGCGCGCTGGCGGCGACGAATCCTCTCTCGATTGCGACCAGCTATGCCGATGGGGTGATTGAGAGTGGGGCGGTGAAGCCTCACGATCTGCGGCAGCAGTTCGGAGGCAGTGTGGGCGGCGCGATGGTTCGGGATAAATTGTTCTACTTTTATGCCTATGACCAGCACGTGCGCAATTTTCCAGCGATATCGACGCCCGCCGATCCAAATTTTTATGCGCTGACGCCGACGCAGCGAGCGTTGCTGGGCAACCGGGGGGTGACGCCGGCGAAGGTTAATGCGGCGTTGAACTATCTGGACAGTTTGACGGGGACGATTGCACGGCGGCAGGGTCAGACGGTCAACTTCGGCAAGGTGGACTGGCAGGCGGCGGAGCATCACCGGGTGAGTTTGCAGTATGACCGGGCGCGGTCGAGCTCTCCCTCGGGAGTGCGGTCGGCGCCTGTGGTGGATGTTGGCAGGGCGAGCCTGGGGAGCAGCTATGGCAAGGTGGATGCTTTGCTGGGGCGATGGATGTGGCAGGCAAAGCCGAGTCTGAGCGAAGAGCTGCGCGTGCAGTATGGCCGGGATTTGCAGTACGAACAGGCGCAGGCCGCGTTGCCGCAGGAGCCTGCGGTGGGGCCGGGTGGATTTGCGCCGGAGGTTGCGATCGGGCCGGATGGGTTTCGGTTTGGGAGCTCGCCTTCGCTGGGGCGCAAGGGTTTTCCGGTTGAGAACAAGGTTCAGTTGGCCGATATGGTGACCTGGACGCGCGGCCGCCACGAGCTTCAGGTTGGCGTCGATCTTAGTCTGGTGCATGACGACATTACTGCGCTGACGAATACGGAGGGTGCGTTTCATTACGACAGCTCGACGACGCCGGGGCATGCGGGCGGGCTGGTGGACTGGATTACGGACTACACGTTCAATGTGAACGTCAATCCGAATGGCGGATGTCCGTCGATCGTCTCGAAGGTGCATGATTTCTGCTTCCACTCGTTTACTCAGAGCTTTGGGCAGCAGACAGTGACGTTCGACACGCAGGAGTGGGCGGGGTTTCTGCAGGACAACTGGCGCGTCAGGCGGGGGCTTACGGTGAACGCCGGGTTGCGGTATGAATATGAGCTGTTGCCTTTGCCGCAGCAGCCGAATGGGGTTCTGGATGCGGCGTTCGGCAAGACAGGCGCGACGAGTGTGTTTCCCGAGGACCGGAATAACTTTGGGCCGCGCCTCGGTGTGGCTTGGCAGCCGTTTGGGGCTGGACGGGGTATTGTGCGGGTGGGGTATGGGCTTTTTTTCGGGCGGCTGCCGGGAGCTACGGTGCGGAGCGCGCTGGTGGATACGGCGATGGTTGCTTCGACGAGGCATATTTTGATTACACCTACTACGGTTACAAATTGTCCGCAGGTGGCGAATCAGGGCTTCGGTTATGTGTGCGCTTATGTGACGACGCCGCCGTCCGCGATTACGACGACGACCTCGGCGATGGTGTTTGACCGGAGGTTTCGGCTTCCCGCAGTGCAGCAGGGCAGCTTGACGATAGAGCGCGAAGTCGGCGCGGGAGTGATTGCTAGCGCTACGTATCTGGTGAATATCGATCGGCAGCTGCCGAATTCGGTGGATATCAATATCGCTCCGGCAACGGCGACGAAGACGTTTCAGCTGCAAGGGGGGACGGGCGCGATTGGTGTGCGGGACGGAGAGACTTTTGCGGTTCCGTTCTATTCGCAGCGGGTGAATACGAACTTCGGGCCGGTGACCGATATCATCTCGAACGCGGATGCGACGTACAACGCGATGGTGCTGGAGGCGCGGCGTCGGCTTCGTAGAGGTTTTGAGTTTCGGACGAGCTGGACGTGGTCGAAGGCGATCGACTATGGGCAGGGGGGCGCTACACCACGGACGAATGCTCAGTTCGATCCCTTCAATGTGCTGTATGACAAGGGGCTGTCGGCGCTGAATTATCCGCACAAAATACTGGCGAGCGCTGTGTGGGAGCCTACGCTCGGCAGCGAACGACGCTGGGTTCGAGTTGCGGCGAACGGATGGACGGTGGCGCCGCTGTTTACGGAGTCAAGCGGCAGGCCGTACAGCCTGGATATCTTTGGAGGCACCCGGCTCGCGGGTGGGCATGAGAGCATCAACGGCGCGGGAGGCGCGGTGTATCTTCCAACTGTGGGCAGGAATACGCTGCGGCTGCCGGATACGGGGCGTTTCGATCTGCGCGTGAGCCGGGCGGTGCATGTGACGGAGAGGGTGCGGATGCGGGGGAGTGAGGAGATCTTCAATCTGACCAACCGCGTGAACTACTCCGCGATCATGCAGCGGGCGTTTCTGGTGGGGACGGAGACGAATGGGGTGACGCCGCTGATCTTTCAGAACGCGGCGACGGTGGCGGCGGAGGGGTTGAATGTGCGGCCGTTCGGGACGTTTACGGCTGCGTCGACGGGGCAGTCGCCGGAGCGGCAGGTGCAGCTTGGAGTGAGGGTGGAGTTCTAAGCCTTCCGTGCTGCGAAAGCTTTCAGTGCTGCGAGAGGGAGAGCGTGTTGCCGTCGGGGTCGGTGAACCATGCAACCTTGGCTCCTCCCGGGGCGGTCCAGACTCCATCGGGGCTCTGCTCGAAGTAGGGGTAGCGTGTGAAGTTCACCCCTTTGCCGGTCAACTCAGCGATGATCTTGTGGATGTCGTTGACCTGCCAGCCGAGGATGGTGAATGGAAAAGGAGTGAAGTCTTCAACGCGGACGATGCGGACCATGGTTCCATTAGCTTCCATGACGATGGCGAAGGAGTCGTCGCTGAGGAAGCGCAGGCCGAGGATTTTTTCGTAAAAGCGGCGGGCGCGGGTCGCATCTTTCGTGGGGATGAAGGCGATGAGCGGGCTGTGGGTAAGCATGGTGTGACCTCGTTGCTCAGGGGGACCGAAACTGCCGGTCGGGCTGTTGTTCGGGATGCTGGAAGAGATCCTGATCTTCAGTCCAGCCTGGAGTGACCTGGCGTTGGGCGGTGAAACGCGTCATGGGAAACGCGTCGGGGTAGTTCTCCTGGATCCAGGCAGTCATTTTTTCGCGAACCAGGCATCGCAGATCGAAGTTCTCGCTGGAGTTGCGGGAGCTCATGAGGCAGCGCAACTCCATGGAGCGGTCGGTGAGGTTGGTGACCTGGAGGCCACAGACGCGGTTATCCCACAAGGGCGAGGGATGGACGATGGCCTCGAGCTGTTTTCGCAGGTCTTCCACGGGAACGGAGTAGTCGACGTAAAGAAAGGCGGTGCCGAGGATGTCGGAGGACTGCCTCGTCCAATTCTGAAAAGAGTTCTCGATGAAGTAGTTCAGGGGAACGACGAGGCGGCGGAGATCCCATACTTTGATGATGACGTAGGCCGAGTTGATCTCTTCGACGCGCCCCCATTCTCCCTGGACAACGACCACGTCGTCGATGCGGATGGGTTCGGTGATGGCGATCTGCAGGCCAGCGAAGAAGTTGGATGCGGTGGATTTGGCGGCGGTGGCGAGGATGAGCGAGGCGATTCCGGCGGAGGCGAGAAGGCCGGAGCCGTAGTGCCAGATCCGCGGGTCGTTGAAGGTCCACAGCAGCGCACCGATGTCGATGATGACGACAAAGGTGATGAGCATTCGGCGAAAGAGCTGGAACTGGGTGTGAATCCGGCGCGCCTGGAAGTTATTTTCGGCGGTGAGGTCGTAGCGCCGCAGCATGACGGCCTGCAGGACGTAGATGCAGCCGATGGCGAACCAGCCGAGGGCGACCACCGTCAACATGATGAATGCCTGCCGCAGTACGGTTTCGATGTCTTCCGGCAGGTCAGGAATGGTGGGCAGGATGATGAGCAGACAGGTGAGAAGGAAGATTGCGCGGGCGGGTTTGCCCAGGTGCTTCTGCAGCCCCCAGCCCAGCGGATGGCTGATTGATTCTTTGCGGCGCAGAACACGAAACAGGATGTAATGCACCACGTTCGCGAGCACGAGCATGCTGCAGAAGACGAAGATGGCAAAGAACCAGCCGTGCCGGAGTTGAAAGACAGCAAGCGACGTGACGGCAGCACGGCTTGAGAGGGATGCGGCGGGGATGAGAGTTGCGGTATTCAAGCGCCCGGTCTCCTTGCGCTGGGTTAGATGCTTCTAGACGAGGAGCGGTCAACGCGGTGTTGCTGCGGAAGTTCTCTGTCATTTGTGTCGCAGGAAGTCGAGGGCTTCGAGCACAGCTTTTTCGAGCGCGATGCGCTGGTCGGAGTACGAGTGATCGGTTGTGAGATGGACGGTGGTGATGTCGGTGGCGCCGGCTTTATGAAGCGCTTCTACGAAGGCGTCGTTGGATGGCGCGAGGCCGTCGTCGGAGGTGATGACAAGTACCGGGCGGGTTGTGAACTTCGGGGCGAGAGCAGGAATATTCCAGGCTGCTGCGTTCGCGATGACCTCTTTGGCGAGGCTCTCGGGCGTGCAGCCTGCGAGGGGCTCCATGCCTTCGTCGGCGAGGTGGGCGGCGAGGCGGGTGGTGGCTTCTTTCTCCTGAGCTGGCTTGAGCGATTGCACTTTGTCGACGCCCATGTCGGCTGCGGAGATCAGGCCGACGGCTTTGATCGCGGGGTCCTGCGCGCCGGCGTAGCGGGCCATGAAGCCGCCCATGCTGTGGCCGATGAGGACGATGTAGGCGGGATCGGAGCGGAGCTTCTTCGCGTGGGCCGCGTCGCGCAGGTAGGCGATGGCGGATTGGGTGTCTTCGATGGAATGCGTGAACGAAAAATCTCCAGGGGAACCCCATGACCCGCGGTAGTCGAAATAAACGACGTCCCAGCCATCGCGGCGAATGGCCTGCGCGAGGTCAAGATTCTTTTCGTTGCCGGGAAAGCCGTGAAGAAGAAGGACGACGGGGTGCGGGCCGGCGCCTTCGGCGATGTAGGCGAGGGCGTTCAGCATGGCTCCGTGGCTGGGGATCTGGAAGGTTTCCATCGCGGCGGGATAGGCCGTATCCGGGGCAGGGTCCACAGTGATGGCGGAGGGCAGTTTCTGGGCAATCACGGGGAGCGAGGCGAACAGGACCGCGGAGGCGGCAAGCAGAGGATGGAGGCGCATGGCCCATTGTTGTTCGTACCGATGCCAGCTGTAAAGGCGCGATTCATCGAGAAAACGCACCAGACAGCCTAAAATGGAGATGTGAGCTTTACGGAACAGTTCGATGTGGTGGTAGTGGGCGCGGGGCATGCCGGGTGCGAGGCGGCGATGGCGTCTGCGCGGATGGGTCTGCGCACGGCGATCTTTACGCTGAACCTTGATTTGATTGCGCAGATGAGTTGCAATCCGGCGATTGGCGGGATTGCGAAGGGGCATCTGGTGCGTGAGGTGGATGCGCTGGGCGGAGTGATGGGGGAGGTGGCGGATGCTACGGGGATACAGTTTCGGCTGCTGAATACTTCGCGTGGGCCGGCGGTGTGGTCGCCGCGGGCGCAGTGCGATAAGGCACTCTATCGGGTGAAGATGCGTGAGGTGCTGGGGGGGCAGAAGAATCTTTTTATCAAGCAGGCTGAGGTTGTGGACCTGATAGTGGAGCAGTCCGGTTCGGAGCGAATCGTGCGGGGACTGAAGCTGCGGGATGGCCGTACGATTCATGCTGCGGCGACGATTGTGACGACCGGGACTTTTCTGAATGGGCTGATTCACTGCGGAGAGCAGCAGTACACGGCGGGGCGGAGTGGGGAGCCGGCTTCGGTTTTGCTGGGTGAGGCTTTGAAGCGCCTTGGGCTGCGCGAGTGCCGGTTGAAGACGGGGACGCCGCCTCGGCTGGATGGACGAACGATCGATTGGAGCAAGTTCGAGGAGCAACCGGGGGATAGCGACCCTACGCCGTTCAGCTTTCGCACGAAAGAGATTCCGCTGCGGCAGATCATGTGCCACATCGCGCATACGACGCCGGAGACGCTGCGGCTGATTCGCGAGAATGTGCATCGTTCGCCGATGTACACGGGGCAGATTGCCGCGATTGGGCCGCGGTATTGTCCGTCGATTGAGGACAAGATCGTGCGGTTCCCGGAGAAGACGCGGCACCAGTTTTTTCTGGAGCCGGAGGGGTTGAATACGCATGAGGTCTACATCAACGGCATGAGCACGAGCCTGCCGATGGAGGTGCAGGCGGCGATGGTGCACTCGATACCGGGGCTCGAGAACGCAGAGATGCTGCGGCCTGGGTATGCAATCGAGTACGACGCGATTGATCCGACGGAGCTTGATCGTACGCTTCGGGTGAAGTCGTTTGAGGGGCTTTATCTTGCGGGGCAGATCAACGGGACGAGCGGGTATGAAGAGGCGGCGTGCCAGGGGTTGATGGCGGGGATCAATGCCGCGCTGGCGGCGCGGGCAGCCCTGAGCGGCGAAGCGCCCGAGACGTTTACGCTTGATCGCACAGAGGCCTACACGGGCATTTTGATTGACGATCTGATCAGCAAGGGGACGAATGAGCCTTATCGAATGTTTACTTCGCGCGCGGAGTTTCGGTTGCACCTGCGAATCGATAATGCGGACAGCCGGTTGACTCCACATGGCAGGCGGCTGGGGCTGATCGACGATGACGCATGGGCGGAGTATGAGGCGAAGCAGGCTCGGGCTACTGCTTTTGAACAGATGCTAAGCGCGACGCGGGTACGCGCGGAGGAGTTGCCGGCGGAGCTGCAGGCGCGGCTCGATGGCGATGCTGCGGGGGTGAGCGGGCAGACGTTTGCGCAGTTTTTGAAGCGGCCGGAGGTTTCGGTTGAGGAGATTGCGCCGTTGTTGCGGGATCGGCTTGCGAATGCCGGTACAGAGTTCAAGGAGTGGGTTTCGGCTATGGATGGGCTCACAGCGGACAGGAAAGAAAGCGGTCGTGCTCCGCACGATGTACCTGTCTCAGAATCGAGAGATGGGGCACCCGGTTCAGTGGCTCGGTTGCCGGCGTGGGTTCGCAATGAGATGAAGACGGTGGAGACGGAGATCAAGTACGCGGGCTATCTCGATCAGCAGCGGCGCTCGATGGAGAAGATGCGGAAGGCGGAGAAGCGGGCGATTCCGGGCTGGTTTGATTACAGCGCGGTGAGCGGTTTGTCGAGCGAGATGAAGCAGACGTTGTCCCGGGTGCGTCCGCAGACGCTGGGGCAGGCGAGTCGAATTGCAGGGGTTACTCCGGCAGCGGTCAGCCTGATTCATGTGTACATCGAGATTCAGGGACGGACGCGGGTCGCCTAGCGGGTCGGGTTGCCATCTTAAATGATGTAACCGTTGGGGGTGCCGCGGCGTCGAACAAGCGTACTGAACGGAGAAGCACGATGACGGCTGGGGTAAGGTCGGGATTGATTGGGCTGGGTGTTGTAGTCGTTGCGGCGTTACTGACGACGGGCGGCAGGAGGATAATCATGGGAACAGTGATGGGGGCAGAGGCCACGAGAAAAGAACCGATTCCGGCTCCGGCAGTGGATGAGACGAATACCGGGGCAAAACATGAGACGGCTGTGTTTGCGGGCGGATGCTTCTGGGGCGTGCAGACGACCTTTCAGCGGATCAAGGGTGTGACCGCGACGACGGCGGGCTACTCGGGCGGCTCGGCCGCAACGGCGACTTATGAGCAGGTCTCGTCGGAGTCGACGGGGCATGCGGAGTCGGTGAAGATCGTCTTCGATCCGGCGCGGATCAGCTATGGAACGCTGCTGCGGGTGTTCTTCTCGGTGGTGCATGATCCGACGCAGTTGAACCGGCAGGGGCCGGATGTGGGCACGTCGTACCGCTCGGTGATCTTCTACACGACACCGGAGCAACAGAAGATTGCGGAGGCGTATATCGCGCAGCTCGATGCGGCGCATGTATTTCCGAAGAAGATTGTGACCGAGGTGGTGCCGCTGAAGGCGTTCTATGACGGCGAAGAGTATCACCAGGACTATGCGGAGAAGAATCCGAACAATCCGTATATTCAGATCTGCGATGTGCCGAAGGTTGCGGCGCTGAAGGAGCAGTTCCCGGAGCTGTTTCAGGACTACAAGCACAAGTAAACGGCGGCTCGTGCCCGTCCGCTATTGGGTGACTTCGCCCTCGGGCTCGTCGGTGGGGTTGTCGATCTCGGCCTGGAAGCCTTCGAGCAGGCGCTGCAGGAAGGCTTCGGTGTCGGTGCCTTCGTTTTGCAACTGGTGGGCGTGAGCGATGTGCCGGGCGAGGTCGGCGAGGACGATTCCCCAGGCGAAGGGGTCCTCCCAGGCGCCGCTGCGAATGCTGACGTGCTGGCCCTGCTCTGCGATCCAGACGCGCATGACCTCGAAGGAGGCTTTATCGCGCTGCGCTACCGGTGGAATGCTTAGAACTTTGTCCGCGCCCATCTTCACCTCTTATTTTTGGCCTGCTTAAGCCTATAACGGCTTGGGGCTGTGCGGGTATGTGTGAGAGCACATAGGGGGCGGAATCTATTGATCTACCGGTTTTACGCAGTTTCCACATTGCTCCTCGGGAGTTGAATCGATAAGCTCCAAGATCATGGCAACATACCCCCACATCGTCGGAGACCAGGAGCGGCCGACCTCGGTGCACGCTGAGATGACGATCCTTGGCGCGATGCTGGTGGAGCCGGTTGCGATCATCGACGCGACGATGTTGTTGAAGACCGATGACTTTGCTCTCGACTCGCATCGCAAGATTTACTCCGCGATGTTGCAACTGGTAGAGATGGGCCACGGCGTCGATATCGTTACTGTCACCGATTATTTGAGCAAGAAAAAGGAGCTGGATTCGGTTGGCGGGTTGCCGTATCTGGCTTCCTTGAGCGAAGGTCTGCCACGAAAACTCAGCATTGAAAGCTACGTTCGCATCGTCCGGGACAAGAGCCTGATGCGGCAGCTTTTGACGGTCTGCGATATGGGAATGATCGAGGCGTCCGATCAAAGCCGCGAGGCTCTGGACGTATTGAACCAGGTGACGAGCCGGTTGACGGAGATCTCGGAGCACGCCGTTACCGGGGGCTTCTCCGATATCACGGCGATCGTGAAGGACTCGTTCGGCTCAATCGATGCGCTGTATGAGCAGGGGCGCGAGGTTACGGGGCTCGCGACGCATTACATTGAGTTCGACCGCATGACCAGCGGGCTACAGGAGTCGGAGTTGATTATCATTGCAGCGCGTCCGTCGATGGGGAAGACGGCCTGGGCGATCAATATCGCGGAGAATGCGGCGGTTCGCGGCAGCAAGGTGGTTGCGGTCTTCTCGCTCGAAATGAGCAAGGCGAGTCTGCTGCGCAGAATGCTCGCCTCGCAGGCGCTGGTGAATTCGAAGGCGATCCAGACCGGAATGCTGATGCGCGACGATCGAGCGAAGCTGATCAAGGGGCTGGAAGCCTTGATGGAGTCGAAGATATTTATCGACGATACGCCGGGAATCACGCTGGCTGAGATGCGGGCCAAGGCGCGGCGGTTGAAGCAACAGCAGGGGCAACTTGATCTGATCGTCATCGACTATCTGCAGCTGATGACGGGCGCCAGCTCCAACGCAAAGGGTTTTGAGAACCGGACGCAGGAGGTTTCGGCGATCTCTCGCGGGCTGAAGGCGCTGGCCAAGGAGATGAAGGTGCCGGTGGTCGCGCTGTCGCAGTTGTCGCGTGCGAGCGAACAGCGCGGCGGTGACAAAAAGCCGCTGCTGAGCGATCTGCGGGAGTCGGGTTCGATCGAGCAGGACGCCGACGTGGTGTGCTTTATTCATCGCGAGGAGTACTACGACCGCGAGAACGAAGACCTGAAGGGCAAGGCCGAGATCATCATCGCCAAGCAGAGAAACGGGCCGACCGGCAGCATCCAGCTGGCGTATCTTGCGGACTACACGCGGTTCGAGAACCTGCAGCACGGGGATCCTGGCGGTTATTAGTTCCCATCGACTGACCCTGGAAATTAGCAAAACCTACTGACACAACGCTGTCAGTAGGGTGTCAGTATGCTCCTTCTGAGTTCACAACAAATACAGGAGGGCAATATGGAAAGGCAGCTAAAGTCAGCAGCAGCGTGGTTCGAGATTCCCTGTGCCGATCTGGACCGGGCAAAACGTTTTTACGAGACGATTCTTGGATGCAGGATGAAGAAGGACGACTTCGGCGACGCCGGCGACGTGATGTGCGTCTTTCCGGCGGAGCGTGGCGGTGTTGCCGGCGCTCTGGTGAAGCGGCAATCCCAGCAACCGAGCAGTAATGGCACGATGGTGTATCTGAACTGCGATGGCGAGCTCGACGGCACCATTGCACGCGTCCCTGGAGCGGGCGGTACGATCCTGATGAAGCGGACTCCGGTCCCGGGCGGATTCGGCGCGTTTGCCTGCTTTAAGGATTCAGAGGGCAATCATGTCGGCATCCATACTTCGATCTGATGCCTGCTGAGCGGCGATTGAAAGTGCAATCGATGGCGCAGGCTGAACCGCAAGCCAGAATAGTTAGGATAGGTGCATGCGACGGGCTGACCGGCTATTCCGTATCGTACGAATCCTGCGTGGCGGCCGGCTGCAGACGGCGCGCATGCTGGCCCAGAAGCTTGAGGTCTCGGAGCGAACCATCTACCGGGATGTCAGCGATCTTCAGACGTCGGGCATGCCGATCGAAGGTGAGGCAGGGGTTGGGTACACGCTGCGGCGTGACCTGGACCTGCCTCCACTGATGTTTACGCGGGACGAATTGACGGCGCTCGTTCTGGGGGCGCGGCTGGTACGGGCCTGGGGCGGGGCGAAGACTACGATCGCTGCCGACCAGGCGTTGCAGCGTATCGAGGCAGTGCTGCCGCCCGAGCTTCGCGAGCGCCTGGACGCGATTCTGATGTACGCTCCGGGTTTTCGAATGCCGCAATTCCTTCGCGAGCGGCTTGACGTGCTGCACGAAGCCTGCATTGACCGGCGTGTGCTCGGGTTCGCTTATACACGCGAGGACGGCCAGAGTAGCGAACGCGAGGTGCGGCCGCTGGCGCTCTACTTCTGGAGCGGGGTGTGGACGCTGGCCGCGTGGTGCGAGCTGCGCAAGGACTTCAGGACGTTTCGCATCGATCGCATGCAGGACGTTCGGGTGCTGAGTCGCGAGTTCGTCCAGAAGAAGGGGCAACGGCTCGAGGACTATCTCCGGCAGGTGTCGAAGCAGGGGCCTGTTGGCGGGGTGCCCCAACAGGCCTGATCTACCTCTTCCCTAGCATCAGGTCGTCGATGCTCTTTCCCGCGTTGGCTGGCATGGTCAGAGCATGAGCGGAGACAGCGTGCGGCACTAGATTGGGCGGCCAGAAGGGATCGGTGGCTGCGACCGGACCAAGTGCTACGTCGGGAATCTTCGTGCTGATAGCGGTATTCATCGTATCGATGAATTTATTGGCGACGACGGCATATCCCGTATTGGTGGGGTGAATGCCGTCGAGCGCGAAGAAGCCGCCAAGGAAGCCTGCGGTGCCGGTGTATCCGTTGACGGGGATGCCAGAGGTTGTTAGCTGTTTGAAGAGGGCGTTGATGTCGACCAGGGTGGCTCCTGCTGCCTGGGCTTGCGTGGCGATTACCTGATTGAAGGCCGTGACCTGTGCCTGCACGGTGACGACTTCCGCGGCGGTGAGCACGCCGGCATCGTCGATTGGCCCCTTCTGTTTTTGGCCCAGGATCAGCGGAATCTCCGCCAGCCCGGTTGGGTTGACGTAGTCGCCGGGAACGATACCGAGAAGACCGCTGAGCACTTGCGTTGGCAGGCCCGTCTGTTGCGAGGCGCCGGCAAGCACCAGCGCTGCGGGTTGAAGATACGGCACGTGCGTCACGTCAGGAATATTTCCGATGACCAGATGCGCTTGAGTCAGCGTTGTCAGCTGCGTCATCAGCGCCTGGTACTGCGTCGTGAAGTTGGCGACGGAGGTCATGCTGCTGGGCGTGCCGGTGATGTCGGCGATCAGGGCGTCGTTATTGCCGATCCAGAGGAAGATGGTGGTTGGTTGGGCTTTGATGGCAAAGCCGAGCTGGCTTAGCGCCTCTCCAAAACCGAGGCCTGGGAAGCCGAGAACGAGCTGGTTCAACTGCTGCTGGCCGGGGGCAGGATTGACGAGCGGGACAGTGTTCATCACGTCGTTCAACAAGGCGCCGGGGACAGCGAGGTCGGTCACCTGGGTGGCGAAGTTATCGCGGCCTGTCGTGGCTCCGGACACAGCAGCGATGACCGGAGGAGGGCCGATCGAAACGAGCTTCAGTACGTTGGGCGCGCCGGGGTAGGCGATCAGCGGCTGGACGATGCTGAAGCCAGCCTGCTTCGCGACCAGCGGCGCCCAGCCGTTCACCTGCTGGGTGTCGAGCAGCGAACCGCTCTGGTAGCCGGCGGTCAGCGAGTCGCCCAAAAAGACCGTGTTCGAGAAGTTGCCAGCGTTCTTTGCCTGCGCGGCCTGGATAGCAGCGAGCGGATTGGAACTGCCGCTGGAGCAACCGGCGAGCGAAAGGCTGAGTGCGGTGGCGAGAAGCGTGCTTGAGAGCGGTAAGACTGAACAGGTATTCATTTTCATGGCAGCGGACTGGTCCCTCGGGGATGTCGCGAACCCGGGTAGAGTCGCGGCGGGAGTGGTTTCTTCAGACGTGGCTTTGTATCACATTCGAGCTGCCATGGGGAATCAGGGGTACTTCGGTGGGTATCTGCCGCGGGAGAATGGGGCGATAGGATAGGGGTGTGACGAGTTGGGTGGAGGTTTCAGAGCGGCGACTGCACGCGAACTACAGGCTGCTGGTCGAGGCGGCTGGCGGCGATACCGCGGTGCTGGCGGTGGTGAAGGCGAATGCCTATGGGCATGGAGCCGGGGTGTGCGCTCCGGTGCTGGTGAAGGCTGGGGCAGAGTGGCTTGGGGTTGCGGATGCGGCTGAGGGTGTGGCTGTGCGCGAGGCGCTGGTGCGGGCCCGTGCAGCGAATGGAGCGGCGAATGGAGTAGCGCATGAGGACCAGCCTCGCCTTTGCCATGACATCAGGATCCTGGTGATGTCCGGTCTGCTGGGCGAGGATGCTGAGGCGGTTCTGTCGCATGGGTTGACGCCGGTTGTCTGGGAGCAGCAGCAGATGGAGTGGCTGGCCGCGGCGGTCGTGCAATCTGGAGGCGATGTGGCCCGGCTGCCGGTTCACCTGGAGATCGATACCGGGATGGCGCGGCAGGGCGTGGCGCCTGGAGAAGGGTTGCGGGCGTTGCTGCACTGGCTGAAGCGGCAACCGAGGCTCATGCTGGAGGGTGTGATGACGCACTTCGCGTCGCCCGAAGAGGTGGGGTCGGCTCAGACGCTGGCGCAGCGGGAGAGGTTTGAGGAGGCGATTGCGGCGGTTGCGGAGGCTGGGCTGCGACCGGCGTGGGTTCATGCGGGTAGTTCGTCTACAGTCGACAACGCGGCCGACAGCATGGTCGGCAGCACGATCGATAACCGGAACGCGGTGGGAAACCTGGCGTGGCTGCGTTCGCTTGCGGCTGGTGTCGGGGCGCGGTCGATGGTGCGGAGCGGGATTGCGCTCTATGGGTATTGTCTGCCGATTGAGCCCGAGGGCTGTGGGGTTAATGCAAACGTCCGGTGCGGGCTTCAGCCCGTGATGAGCTGGAAGACGCGGGTGATTGGGCTGCGCGAGGTGCGGGCTGGAGATACGGTTGGGTACAACGCTATCTTTACGGCGCCGCGGCCGATGCGGCTGGCGCTGCTCCCGGTGGGATATTCGGATGGAGTGCGGCGCGAGCTGTCGGGGTCGAATGCGCGGGCGGGCGGTTGGGTGATGCTGAAGGGCCAGCGCGCGGCGATTGTGGGTCGCGTGTCGATGAACCTTACGGTGGTCGATGTGACCGGGATTGCGGGCGTTGCCGTTGGCGATGAGGCGGTTGTGCTGGGCGATGGCGTGACCGCGGATGATCATGCGCGGCTGGCGCATACGATTGCGTATGAGATTGTGTGCGGTGTTCGCGCGGAAGCGCGGCTGGTGTGATTTGCGCGCATAGCTCGGGGCCATTAACATCAGGCTTAGAGAAACGAGAGGAAGCCCTTCATGGAATCGATCAACGCAGCGCGCCGCACCGAGGATATCGCGCTCGATTTGCTTAAATTCGTTGCAGCGCACGCCAATGTAGGGAACAAGACGGTAAGCGCCACCGGCTTTGG
>Ga0210410_10001615_pt1 | contig 20967 bp, 12 predicted proteins | sample IncBWC4MmetaG_FD_161058 | JGI IMG/M metagenome (GOLD analysis project Ga0210410, IMG submission 161058) | Forest soil microbial communities from Barre Woods Harvard Forest LTER site, Petersham, Massachusetts, United States - Inc-BW-C-4-M | ecosystem: Environmental > Terrestrial > Soil >... | reverse complement strand
GCGTGCATGCGGCAGACTCATAACCATATGGTTATGAATTGGCAAGAGTGGGCTGTGAAATAAGCCCCTCCGTCGCGAAACCATCTTGGCATCGTTCTTGTTTTGTTCTATGATCCTTGCCCTCGGGAATAGGCCGCCAATGACCCAACCGACCGCCCAATCCGTGCTGCGCAACCGGGCCGCCGTGGCGGAGGAATTGCGCCGTTTATTGCCGAAAATGGAGGGTTTTCGCACCGCTCGATCCATTCCCTTCGGCCTTGCCGCCATCGACCGCCATCTGCCCCGAGGTGGGCTCTCCTGCGGCGCGCTGCATGAGGTCGTGCCGGGGGCAGGCGCCATGCCGGCGGCTTTTGGATTCTTGGCGGCGCTGCTGGGGCGTATTTCTTCTCCTCCCCCTGCCTATTCCCCTCCCCAGCCGAACTCGGGTGTTCCCAAGTTCGGCCAATATTCAAGCGATCGAAGTCGGAAACATCCGACTTCGATTGGGGAGGGGTCAGGGGTGGGGGTCGGGAGGTTTTACTTTGCGAAGACTGGCGCACCCGTCTACGGGCGTGCCCAACCTTCCGCCCCCCACCCTACCCTCCCCCACAAGGGGGGAGGGAAAAGATCCTCCTCGTTCTCCCGGCTTACGGCCTGCGCGATTATGGCCGGCCGCTTGGTCATGGACTCAACGCGCTGGGGCTTTCCCCGCATCGGCTGATCCTGGTGGAGACGGCGCACCGCAAGGACACGCTGTGGGCGATGGAGGAAGCGCTGCATTCGCGCGCGGTCGCAGCGGTCGCTGGCTTTATCGACCAGATCGATCTGAAAACCAATCAACGGCTGCAACTCGCCGCCACCGATTGCGGATTGCCGCTCTTTCTGCTGCGGCCGGCCGAGTTTCTGGAAGCGAGCGCGGCGGCGACGCGCTGGCGCGTCGGAGCGGCGCCCGCCGCGCGCGACCGCTTCGGCCTGATCACGCGGGCGCGCTGGCGGCTCTCGCTCGAACGCTGCCGCAACGGACGCACTGGGGAATGGATGGTGGAGTACGATCATGTCGCGCATCGTTTCAGTCTGGCTGCCGCGCTGGCCGATCCTGCGATTTCTCGCAGCACAAGCGAAACAGGCGAGCGCGAACCATCCCTCCGCCGCGCCAGTTGATCCGCACGAGCCGTTCGTGCTTGCCGTTACCGGATCGGGCGGACCGCGCATCGCCGCGCTGAACGAAGCGGCCGAGGCCGCGGGGCTTGCGCTCGGCGAGACGCTGGCGGACGCGCGCGCCAAAACCGGCCGCGTGCAAACGCGCGCGGTCGATACCACAGCCGATGACACAGCGCTCCGCCGCCTCGCGCTCTGGGCGACGCGCTACACGCCGACCGCCTCGCCTTGGGGCGAGGAGAACGGCGCCGACGGCTTGTTCCTCGATATCGAAGGCGCGGCGCATCTGTTCGGCGGCGAAGAAAAATTGCTCGCCGATCTGTCCTTCCGGCTTACGAAGAATTTCGGCCTGCCGGCGCGGCTTGCGATTGCCGACACCCCCGGCATGGCCTGGGCGCTGGCGCGCTTTGCGCGCGCCCCCTCTTCCATCCTCTCCCGCCCTGCGGGGGAGGATGACCATGCGCAGCATGGTGGTGGGGGCAAGTACGAATGTGCTGAGCAAGCCGCACCCCCTCCATCGCACTTCGTGCGGTCCCCCTCCCCCGCTCCGCTACGCTACGCGGGGGAGGATAAATATGTGATCCTGCCGTCAGGCCAGGAAGCGCAGGCGCTGGCGCCGCTTGCCATCGAAGCCCTACGGCTTTCGCCCGACACCTGCCGGACGTTGCGCCGGCTCGGCTTCAAAACCGTGGGCGCGCTCCTCGACAAGCCGCGCGCGCCGTTTGCCGCGCGTTTTCCGGCTGAGTTGCTGCAGCGGATCGACCAGGCGCTCGGCCGCCTCGAAGAGCCGCTGAAGCCGATCGTGGCGCCGCCGGTCTATCACACGCTGCGTTATCTGCTCGAGCCGATCTTCACCCAGGAAGCGATCGTCGCGCTCGCGCGCCGCCACATGCAGACGCTGGCACAGGTGCTCGTGCGCGACGACGTCGGCGCGCGCGGCTTGCGGCTCTCGCTCTACCGCGTCGACGGCGGCGTGGAGACGATCGACATCGCGCTCACCTTGCCGAGCCGCGATGTGGCGCACATCGTGCGGCTGATCGATCTGAAGCTCGAGGCGCTGGCGGCGGCGGAAGACGCCGGTTTCGGCTTCGAGGCGGTCGGGCTTGCGGTCACCCGCGCCGAAAGGATGGCGGCGCGGCAAAACGAGCTGATCGCCGGCGATAACGGCGGCGATGGCGCGGAAGGTTGCGCGCTCCTGGTCGATACGCTGCGGCAGCGGCTCGGGCCGCACAGCGTGCGCGGCTTCGCGCCGGTCGCCAGTCATTTGCCCGAGCGGGCTGAAAAACTTGCGCCGATTACGATTTCATCCTCCCTCGCTACGGGGGAGCTAAGAGAAGGGACCAACGGCGCTGCTGCATGGCCGGAGCCGGACCGGACAACGCGGCCGCTGCTTCTCTTGCCTCACGCCGAGCCGACCGAAGTCATGGCGCTCATTCCCGACGGGCCGCCGCGGCGTTTCCGCTGGCGCGGCGTCACCTATGAGGTCGCAGGCGCGCAAGGGCCCGAGCGGATCGGCGCCGAATGGTGGCACTTGAGCGCCCCGCCCGCTCCTGCCAACGCGAGCGCGCGGCTGCAGGCGCTGACCCGCGACTATTACCTGGTCGAAGACGCCGACGGTCACCGCTTCTGGCTCTACCGCGAAGGATTGTACGAGCGCGAGACCGTTGCGGCGCGCTGGTTCGTGCATGGATTGTTTGCGTAAGCGAGTCGTTTGCGTGCGTTTTTTCGCGTGAGAAAGTAGATGAGCGCGTACGCCGAACTGGCAGTGACCACCAACTTCTCTTTTCTGCGCGGCGCGTCGCATCCGCGGGAAATGGTCGAGGCCGCCGACGAGCTTGGCTGTTTCGCCATCGGCATTGCCGACCGCAATTCGGTCGCCGGCGTGGTGCGCGCCTATGACGAAGCCAAGAACCGCAACATCAAGCTTGTGGTCGGCACCCGCCTCGTCACGATCGACGGTTTCGAGGTGCTCGCCTATCCGACCGACCGCGCCGCTTACGGCCGGCTCTGCCGCCTCCTCACCGCCGGCAATCTCGCCGCCAAGAAAGGCGACTGCCATCTGACCTTCGAGCAAATTCTCGGCGCGAGCGAAGGCCAGATGCTGATCGCCATCCCGCCGGTTGATTTGAAAGTCTGCGCTCATTCCCGCGAAAGCGAGAATCCACGACTGGGTCCCCGCCTTCGCGGGAACGAGCGGAGAATGGATACATTCCCCCACCGCCTTGCTGCCCTCGTCGACGCCGTACCAAGCCGCACGTTTCTCGCCGGCATTCATTATCATCGCGGCGACGAGCCGCGCCGGCTCGGCTTGCTGGCCGAGCTCGGCGAAGAGATCGGCGCGCCGCTCGTTGCGGTCAACGATGTGCATTATCACGTGCCGGAGCGCCGTCCGCTTGCCGACGTGCTCACCTGCGTGCGCGAGAAGTGCACCATGGCCGAAGCGGGCTTGCGGCTTTCCGTCAACGCCGAACGGCACCTGAAAAGCCCGGCGGAAATGGCGCGGCTGTTCGCCCGCTTTCCCGGCGCGATCGCCCGCACGATCGAGATCGCCAAGGCCTGCAGCTTCTCGCTCGGCCAGCTCCAATACGAATATCCCGACGAGCCGGTGCCTCCCGGCAAAACCGCCCAACGACATCTGGAAGATCTCACCCGGGCGGGCGCGCAGGAGCGCTATCCGCAGGACAAATATCCCGACGGCATCCCTGACGACGTGCAAGAGCGGCTCAACGATGAGCTCGCCCTGATCGCCAAGCTCGACTACGCGCGCTATTTCCTCACCGTGCATGATGTCGTGCACTACGCGCGCCGGCAGGACAAAGAAATTCTCTGCCAGGGCCGCGGCTCGGCGGCCAACAGCGCCGTGTGCTATTGCCTCGGCATCACCTCGGTCAATCCCGAAAAGACAAAGCTTCTGTTCGCCCGCTTCATTTCCAAGAACCGCGGCGAGCCGCCCGATATCGACGTCGACTTCGAGCACGAGCGCCGCGAGGAAGTGATCCAATACATCTACGAGCGCTACGGGCGCGATCGCGCCGCGATCTGCTCGACCGTCGTGCATTACCGCTCGCGCCGCGCCATCCGCGAAGTCGGCAAGGTGATGGGACTGACCGAGGACGTGACCGCGGCGCTGGCGAAAACCGTCTGGGGCTATAGCGACGGCCTGCCGGACGAGCATGTGCGCCAGGCCGGGCTCGATCCCACTAATCCGGCGATCCGCCAGGCCGTGCATCTCGCCGACGAATTGATCGGCTTTCCGCGCCACCTCTCGCAGCATGTCGGCGGCTTTGTGCTCACGCGCGCGCCGCTCGACGAAACCGTGCCGATCGGCAATGCCGCCATGGACGATCGCACCTTCATCGAATGGGACAAGGACGATATCGACACGCTCGGCCTGATGAAGGTCGATGTGCTCGCGCTTGGCATGCTGAGCTGTCTCCGCCGCGGGCTCGATCTCCTGCAGCAGCATTACGGCAAGAGCTATTCGCTCGCGACGCTGCCGCAGGACGATCCCGCGGTCTACGAGATGCTCTCGCGCGCCGATTCCGTCGGCGTGTTTCAGGTCGAAAGCCGCGCGCAGATGTCGATGCTGCCGCGATTAAAGCCGCGCTGCTTCTACGATCTGGTCATCGAAGTGGCGATCGTACGCCCGGGGCCGATCCAGGGCGACATGGTGCATCCCTATCTGCGCCGGCGCGACGGCATCGACCAGGAGCATTACCCCTCGCCCGATCCGGCGCATGGACCGGCGAACGAACTGGAGGACGTGCTCAAGCGCACGCTCGGCGTGCCGCTGTTTCAGGAACAGGCGATGCAGATCGCGATCACGGCGGCGAAGTTTACGCCCGACGAAGCCGACGGGCTGCGCCGCGCCATGGCGACCTTCCGCCATACCGGCAATGTGCATCTGTTCCGCGAGAAGTTCATCAACGGCATGACCGCCCGCGGCTACGACCGCAGCTTCGCCGAAAACTGCTTCGGCCAGATCGAGGGCTTCGGCGAATACGGCTTTCCCGAAAGCCATGCGGCGAGCTTTGCGCTCCTGGTCTATGCCTCGGCCTGGATCAAATGCCGCTACCCGGACGTGTTCTGCGCCGCCATCCTCAACAGCCAGCCGATGGGCTTTTATCAGCCGGCGCAGCTCGTGCGCGATGCGCGGGCGCACGGCGTCGAGATCCGCGCCGTCGACGTCAATTTCAGCGATTGGGATTGCACGCTGGAGCCGGTTGCCCCCACCCTGACCGCGACTCCCACCTCCGCAACCGGGGGAGAGAACGTGCTAGGCAATCATGCGGTTCGTCTAGGCTTCCGCCTCGTTCACGGCTTGAGCGAAGACGAATTGCAGAAGCTCATTGCGGCGCGCGGCAACGGCTTTGCCTCGATCGAACGGCTGGCGGCGGTCACCGGCCTATCGCGTTTCAGCATCGAGCGGCTGGCGGAAGCCGATGCGTTCCGCTCGATGGGACTGGATCGCCGCGCCGCGCTGTGGACCGCGCGGCGGCTCGACGTGATCGGCATTCGCACGACGCGGCCGATGGCCGCTGCGAAAGACGCAGTCCCGAAGGGCAATAAAGTTGACGATGAAAGACTGCCGCTGCTTGCCCCGCATATGAGCGACGAATTGTTTCCGGAGCCCGCGGTCGCGCTGCCCGCCATGCCGCTCACCGAGCATGTGGTGGAGGATTACGTCACCACCGGCCTGTCGCTGAAGGACCATCCGGTGCGTTTCTTCCGCGAGCGGCTCAGCGCGCTCGGCGCCATGCGCAACGCGGCGCTGCGCAGCGAGGATTTGCGCCAGGATATGCGCGTGACCGTCGCCGGGCTTGTGCTGGTAAGGCAGCGGCCGGGCACGGCGAAAGGCGTCATCTTCATGACGCTCGAGGATGAGACCGACATCGCCAACATCATCGTCTGGCCGAAAGCCTTCGAGCACAACCGCCGCGTCGTGATGAGCGGACGCTTCCTCGCGGTGCGCGGCCGTCTGCAACGCGCAGGGCTAGTGATCCATGTGGTGGCGGAAAGCTTCGTCGATCTGTCCGGCGAACTGCCATTGCTACGTGATGATGGGCTGCGCGAAGACGGCGACCTGTTCGCGCCGAAATTTTCCGGCAGCCAGCATCCGGTGGACACGCAGTTGCTGCTCAAGAGCCGCGATTTTCATTGAGTAAGCCCCTTCCTCCCCCGCTTGCGGGGGAGGTGGCGAGCAACGCTCGCCGGAAGGGGCAAGCACCCGCTCGCTCAGAGCAAGCCAGCCCCCTCCACCGCCCTTTCCGGGCGGTCCCCCTCCCCCGCTCCGCTACGCTACGCGGGGGAGGATCACTCGCTCTTCCCCACGCTCTTTTCCAGCACGCGGGCGAGCCGCTCGGAAAAGGAACGCGGATCGGCCGGCCGGTCGCCCTCGAGCACGCGCGCTTCGTCGAGCAGGAGATGCACCGCATCTTCCTTGAGGCTTATTTGCTCGCCGCCGAGGCTCGCCAGCGCCACCACAAGCTGATGCCGCGGGTTGACCTCCAGGATCGGCTTCGAGGCGGAGCTCAACCGCCCAGCACCTGCGAGCATCCGTTCCAGCGCCCGGTCGGGTCCGACATCCGACGCCACCAGGCACACCGCGCTGTCGGTGAGTCGCTCCGACGCGCGAACCTCGGCCACCGTGTCGCCGAGCGTGGTCTTCATGAACACCAAAAACTGCTTCACCGCATCCTGCAGCTCCGGCGCTGGCGTGTCCTTGGCGTCGACCAGCGGGATCGCCGCAAGGTCGGCGGCGCCCTGCGTCACCGACTTGAACGGCTTGCCGTCGAACGAGCCAGCCGACATCACCCAGAAGGAATCGACCGGATCGGACAAGAGCAGCACCTCGATGCCACGCGCGCGGAAGCCTTCGAGATGCGGCGAGGATTTCAGCCGCTCGATGTCGTCGCCGGCGAGATAATAGATCGCGGTCTGATTGGGCTTGAGCCCGCCGACATACTCTTTCAGGCTTCGCCACGTTTCGCCGCCGGCGGTGGTCTTGAAGCGCGCCAGCGCGAGCAGCGCATCGCGGCGCTCGAAATCCTCGTACACGCCCTCTTTGAGGACGACGCCGAACAGTTCCCAGATCTTCTTGTAGTTGTCCGGCTCCTTGTCGGCGAGCCGCTCCAATTCCGAGAGCACACGGCTGGTGGCGCCTTTGCGGATGGCGCCGAGAAGCGGGCTTTCCTGGATCTTCTCACGCGAGACGTTGAGCGGCAGATCGGCGCTGTCGACGAGGCCGCGCACGAAGCGCAGATAGCGCGGCAGGATCTCGGCATCGTCGGTGATGAAGACCCGCTTGACGTAAAGCTTGATGCGGCCCTTGCGATCGGGATCGAACAGATCGAACGGCCGCGCGCCGGGCACGAAGAACAACGACGTGTAATCGTGCCGGCCCTCGGCGTGGAAATGAACAGTGAGCGTCGGCTCGTCGAACTGGCCGGCAATGCTGCGGTAGAAATCGGTATAGTCGGCGGGCGTGATCGAGGATTTGGGCTTGGCCCAAAGCGCCGCACCGTCGGTGATCTCGGCAACTTCCGCGCCCGGCTTCTCGACGATCGCGATCGGCACCGGCACATGGCCCGATTGCGCGCGCACAAGCCGCTCGATCGTGGCACGCTCGGTATAGGACTTGGCGTCCTGCATCAGATGCAGCACCACGCGGGTGCCGCGGCGCGGCGCATAGGCCGCCTCGGCCACCGCGACGGCAAACGAGCCCTTGCCGTCCGAGGACCAAACATGCGCCGTGTCGCTGCCGGCGCGGCGCGAAAAGACCTCGACGCGCTCCGCCACCATGAAGGCCGAATAGAAGCCGACGCCGAAGCGGCCGATCAGCGCCGTCTCCTCGTCGTCCTTGGCCGCTTCCAGCCGGTCGATGAACGCCTTGGTGCCGGAGCGCGCGATGGTGCCAAGCGACTCGATCAGCTCCTCGCGGCTCATGCCGATGCCGTTGTCCTCGATCATGAGCTGCCGCTGTTCGGCATCGACGGTGATCGTGATGCGTGGCGTCGGATTGTCGCCAAGCAGCGCGGGCTCAGCGATCGCCTCGTAGCGCAGCCGCTCGCAGGCGTCGGCGGCGTTCGAGATCAGTTCGCGCAGAAACACCGATTTCTCGGAATAGACCGAGTGCACCATGAGCTGCAAAAGCTTGGCGACATCCGCTTCGAATGGGCGGCTTTCCGATCGGATCTCCTCGGCGACGGTCATGGCAGCATCCCCGGCGATTTTCTTGACGGCGATTTGTTGGAGCGAATTCGTGCTCGAATTCTTCCGCCGAAATGGCGACCGCCGGCGGCCCAGTCAAGCCCCGGAAAGAGATTAAGAGCCGGCCAGCATGTCGGGGGTGTGCACGTGCTCGGGCCGCACCCCGACGGCAAGGAGCCGGCCCGGTATGCGCTGAAGCAGCGGCAGCGCGCCGACAAGCCTGAAGAGGAGCGGCGGTTTCGGCCGCTGCGTGCTCGCAAGCGCGGGGCTGATGATCCGCTTCTGCATGATGAGTTGCAGCGCCTGGGTGAAGCGCACCGGGAAGGTGCGCCGCGCTTGAATAGCGCGCAGGTCGTCGTCGCCCGCGGTGCCGGCCTTGAGCGGCGCGGCGAGCCGGTTGGCGGCGGCGACCGCGTCCTGGACGGCAAGATTGACGCCGACGCCGCCGATCGGCGACATGGCGTGCGCCGCGTCGCCGATGCAGATCAGGCCCGGCCGCCACCATTGCCGCAGCCGGTCGACCGCAACGCTCAGAAGCTTGATGTCGTCGAACGTCTTCAGTTCCTCGACGCGATCAGTGAGAAACGGCGACATGAACAAAACCCGCTTGCGGAACGCATCGAGGCCTTCGGCCTTGATGCCATCGATGCCGCCTTTCGGAATGACATAGGCGCACTGCCAATAGTCGCCGCGGTTGAGCATGATCATCATCGCGCCGGCCTCGAAATGGCCGAAGGTCTCGGTGTCGTCGCTCTCCTTGCGCGTGAGGCGAAACCACAGCACGTCCATCGGCGCGCCGTAGTCGTCGCTTTTGAAGCCGGCTTTCTCGCGCACGGTCGAGTGGCGGCCGTCGGCCCCGACCACGAGATCGGCGCGGATCGACAGTTCGCCATCAGGCGTCGTGGCGCGAAGCCCGACGACTCGACCGCCCTCCTCGATCAGGTCGGTCGCCTCCGCCTTCATGTGCAGATCGAAGGTCGGATAGCGCTTGCCCCGCGCGGCGAGGAAATTGAGGAAGTCCCATTGCGGCATCAGCGCGATGTATTTGCAGCGCGTCGGCAGGTGCGTGAGATCGATCATGCGCACGCGCTCTGCGCCGATGAGCGCGGTCAGCCGGTCGACCTTCTGATGCGGCAGCTTCAGGAATTCGTCGAGCAAGCCGAGTTCGGCCATCAGCTCCAAGGTGGACGGGTGGATCGTGTCGCCGCGGAAATCGCGAAAGAAGTCGGCGTGCTTCTCCAGCACCGCGACATTCACGCCGGCACGCGCGAGCAGAAAGCCGAGCATCATGCCGGCCGGACCGCCGCCGGCGATGCAGCACTTGGTGGCGATCGTCGTGTTCGGCATCTTCCGACATTCCCCGGATCGGCCGGCAGGAGTGCCGGCCGCTGTCAGGCCGCCGGCTGCGGCGTTTGCGGCGCGACGCCGAGCTTCTTCTGCAGGCTGGTCGACGACGTGGTGTATTGGAACACCAGCCGCTTGTCCGGATAAACGTAGTGGTGCGCCTTCTGCGCCATCAGCGCGCCTTCATGGAAGCCCGACAGGATCAGCTTAAGCTTGCCCGGATACCAATTTATGTCGCCGATCGCGAAAATTCCCGGCACGCTGGTTTCGAAGGCCGAGGTCTCGACCGGGATCAGTTCGTTGTTCTTGAGCTCGAAGCCCCAGTTGGCAACCGGGCCGAGCTTCATGGTCAGGCCGAAGAACGGCAACAGCGCGTCGCAGGCGAGGTCGTGCATCGAGCCGTCGTTGCCCTTGACGACAGCCTTGCTGAGCTGGCCGTCGGCGCCGTGCAGCTGCGTGACCTGACCGAGCAGAAAATCGATTTTGCCTTCGCCGACGAGCGCCATCATCTTGTTGACGCTGTCGGGAGCGGCGCGGAATTCGCTGCGCCGATGCACCAGAGTCAAATGACTGGCGATCGGCGCGAGATTGAGCGTCCAGTCGAGCGCGCTGTCGCCGCCGCCGACGATCAGAATGCGCTTGTCGCGAAACTGATCCATCTTGCGCACGGCATAGTGCAGCGACTTGCCCTCGTAGGGCTCGACGCCCGGAATGGGCGGCTTCTTCGGCTGAAACGAGCCGCCGCCGGCGGCGATGACCGCGACCTTGCACTCGAACACCTTGCCCTGGTCGGTGGTGACGCGGAACAAAGGATCGCCGATCTTTTCCACCTTCTCGACCATCTCGTTGAGATGGAATTGCGGATTGAACGGCTTGATCTGCTCCAGCAGCGCATCGACCAGGCCTTGCGCGCTGGTCATGGGGATGCCCGGAATGTCGTAAATCGGCTTTTCCGGATAAAGCTCAGCGCACTGCCCGCCGATCTTGTCGAGAATGTCGATGAGATGCGCTTTCATATCGAGCAGGCCGAGCTCGAACACGGCAAACAAGCCGATCGGGCCGGCACCGATAATGACAACGTCTGTTTTGATTGGTTCGACCATAACGTATCCGTACTCGTCTTTAGGGATGTATCTGTTGCGTTAATGAGGGTTGCGAGTGTCTAGAGCACATCCCGATCCGATGGAAGAGGAGGCTTTCGCGCTGCGCCCGCCCCGTGCCGATTTGTTCCAGCCGCAATGGAAATGTGCCAGCCAATGCGGCGATCGGAAAAAAACGGTCTCGAATAAGCCTCGAGGCCGACAATCCGTTTTCCTCGGCGTCGCGTCAGCCGCGAAGCGCCATGCGGAATGCCAACCACAACGGGCGTGGAGAAAGAACGAGCGGCGTCAAGCCTGCCGCTCGGGCGTCCGCACCACGAGGCCATCGAGGACCTCGGTGACCTTGATCTGACATGACAGCCGGGAGTTCGGCTGCACGCCGTAGGCAAAGTCGAGCATGTCCTCTTCCATCGGCGCCGGCTCGCCGACCTTCTCGCGCCAGCTCTCGTCGACATAGACATGACAGGTGGAGCAGGCGCAGGCGCCGCCGCACTCGGCTTCGATCCCGGGCACGCCGTGCTTGATCGCCGTCTCCATGACGGTCGAGCCGACTTCGCCTTCGACCGTGCGAGCTGTGCCCTCGACGTCGATAAAAGTGATTTTGACCATGTTGGAAGGCGATCGCTGGAAGAGAAAACCCGTTGCCGGCGAGGAGTGGCGACGGAAGACGCCGGCCGGCGGCTGTCTTCTATCGGCTCACGCCGCGCAGCGCCAGTCCTTGACAGGCGAAACTGTCGATGCCCGAATTGAAGAAAGTCAGTGGTCGCGCGAGCGGCCACGGCTTGGCGCGGGCGCTTCCTCGGTTTCGCCCAAGCGAAGCCCGATCGCCAGGCGCGCCTCGAAGCTTGCCGCTTCGAGTTCCGCGATCGCCGCGAGCATGGCCGTTTCGTCGGCCGCGCCGGTCGCGGCTTGCTCCAGTCGCTCGGCCGCCTGCGCTACGCGCCACGCACCGATGCCGCATGCGGAACCTTTGAGCGTGTGCGCGGCCGCGGCCGTACGCGCCGGGCCGGCGCCGGCGATCCGCTCCAGCGTCATCGCTGTCTGCCGCGCGAAAATCTCCAGAACTTCCCGCTCGAGACTGCGGTCGCCAAGCGTCATGCGCTCGAGATGAACCTGATCGATGCTGGTCGACATGTGCTCACGCGCTGGCAAGCTTGCTGCGTTTGATTGGGTCACGGCGTGCCTCCCCGACATTTTCTTCCCTTGCCGTTGCCGCAAACATGCACGTACAGCGCGAAAAAGCGGTAAATCTCAGTGCCCTTGAGAGAATTTGGCCGGCCATTTCGGCATCCTGGGTAAGCACGGCGTTACCGGACACGCGCAATGCCGACTTTTCCACCGGCCGCCCACAAAAAGGCGGCGGCCGCTCCGGAACTTATGCCGAATTGCCCTCAACCGGCCCAAGACCGGCCGCATTGTTGGCCGCAGAATGGCGCATCCCGTTCGAGGAGCCGGAAATTTCCGGTCATGGTAACCAGATCGTTAAAGCGTTAACGATGATTAAAGGATGGTTACCAATCCGGTTTCTTTCGATCCGCCAGACCAATAGGATGGGGTTTGGCAGTAGGACGTGAGGGCGGGGGAAGTCCTCATGCGGATGGGTACTTGAACGATCAACGCGCTCGTGGGCGCGGCCGAGCTCGCCTCGGCCGCCCTGGTTCGGCGTAATTCGCGAGGCGACGACCGACATGGCCAACAACCCGAAGAAGATCGTGGATCCGACCGAGGCGGCGCTCTCGGCGATTCAAGAAGCTTTGAAAGTCCGAGACGACGAGGACTTGCCGGATGATGAACGGGCCGTGGGGAATTCAGCGCCCGCACATGATGACTGGAACGACAGCCCCGCGCTTTCCAGCCAGCACGTCTTCGAGCCGGAGGAAATCGCCCCTCCGATCAGCGGGCAACGCGCCTACCCGGCCAACGACGACCAGCAATCGATCGGCCAGATCCTGCGCGCGCTGCAGAACCGCCCTCCCCGCACGTCTTATTTCTTCGCCGCGATCTTTTCCGGCGCCTGGATCGTCGGCTGCCTGGCGCTGTCGTGGGCCTATCTCGGCGACGTGAGCGCAGCGCTCGGCCCCAATCACTCGCCGATGGCGCTCATGATCGGTCTTGGCACGGCAGCGTTGCTGCCGATCATCTTCTTCTTCGGCGTGGCGCATATGGCCTGGCGTTCACAGGAGCTGCGGCTGATCGCGCAGTCGATGGCGCAGGTCGCCATGCGCCTTGCCGAGCCGGAAAGCGTCGCGCGTGAATCGATCGTCACGGTCGGACAGGCGATCCGGCGCGAAGTCGCCGCCATGGGCGACGGCGTCGAGCGGGCGCTGGCGCGGGCGAGCGAACTTGAAGCGATGGTGCGCAACGAAGTGGCGGCGCTCGAACGCACCTACAGCGACAACGAGGTGCGCATTCGCGGCCTGTTGCAGGATCTCGCCAACCAGCGCGACACGCTGGTCGGGCAAGCCGAACAGGTGCGGTCCGCCATCAACAACGTGCACATCGATCTGACGCAGGATTTATCGACCATCAGCGATCTCGTCGGCCAGCAAGTCAACGAGGCGGCCGAACGCGTCACCCATTCGCTCGCCGAAAAGGGCGAGCACATCACGGTGGCGCTGGGGCAGATCGGCGACAATATGATCCAGCAGCTCAGCGTGCGCGGCGAAGACCTGATCGTGCGCCTGGAAGGCGCCAGCGAAGAGACCGCGCGTGCGCTGGCGACTGCCAGTGAGCAGCTTACCACCAGCCTCAATTTCAAGACCGACCATATCAGCGAGGAATTCTCCGAGATCGCCCGCGGCCTGGAAGACATGATGTCGGCGCGGCTCGACAGCGTGACTGACAATTTCTCGGAGAAATCGCTCTCCGTGGTCGACATGATGGTCGGCCGCTCGCAGGAACTCACCGACTCGATCGTCAACACCTCGAGCCAGCTTGCCGAAACCTTCGCGGCGCGCGCCGAGGAGGCAAACTCGACGCTCAGGGCGTCGGGCGAATCGATCGTTCTCGACCTCAATCTGCGCGGCGGCGACGTCGCCAAGAAGCTCGAAGCGGCCGGCGCGCGTGTCGCCGAGTCCCTGATCGCGCGCACCGCCAAGATGACAGACACGGTGCGCGAGACCGCCGAACAGGTAGCGGAGACGCTCGCCGCCCGAACCGGCGAAGTGACCAACACGCTCAAGGCCAGCGCCGATCAGGTTGCCGGCGTCGTGTCCGCCCATGGCGACGAGGTCCAGCAACTTCTGGCCGCGCGGCTTGCCGCCTTCGAACAGATGTTCGGCCAATCAGGCTCCGAGCTCGGCGAGAAGATCGCTCGCGAAACCTCGACGCTCGGCACGCTGATCACCCGCCACCTCGCCGAGTTCGACCGCACGGTAAAGACCTACGGTTCCGAGCTCGTCGAGCGGCTTGGCGCACGCACGCAGGACGTTTCGGAGTCCATGCGCAGCTATGTGGACAATTTCGACACGCGCGTGACCGCCAAAGCGGCGGAAATCGGCACCAACCTCGACCAGCGACTGACCGGCTTCGAACAAACGCTCGACAGCCGCACGGCCACCATCACCGAAGCCCTGGCGGCCCGCATCATGGATATCGCCAAGACCTTGAGCGAGGGTGGACGCGATGTCGTGAGCGCTGTCGACAAGCGTATCGCCGACGTCACCTCGGTGATCGACACGCGCGCGGCGAAGCTTACCGAGTCGATCGGGCAGCGCGGCGCCGAAATCGACAAGGTGCTCGGCGCCCAGGCGCTGAAGGTCGCCAACACGCTCGATAGCCGCATCGGCCATCTCGAGCACCTCCTGGTTGGCCGCGCCGAAGCGGTCAGCCAGCAGATCGAGACGCGGAGCCGGGCCGCCGCCGACCTCCTGAATGCGCGGATGGAAGAGCTGTCGGAGGCCATCACCACCAACGCCGGCAATGCCGAACAATCGCTCGGCCAGCTCACTGCCCGCACCGTGGAGGCGCTCGGCAAGAGCGCGGCGGCCTCCACCGCCGCAAACGAAGCGCTCAATCGCAGCGCCACCGCCGCGACCGATGCGCTCAACCGCAGCACGGCCGAGGCCACCGTGTCGCTCAATCGCAGCGCCGCCGCGCTGAGCAACAACATCGCGACAACCGCCGCCGCCGCCAGCGAATTGCTCGGCAAGGCGACGCACAGCGCCACCGATCTCGTGAGCAAGAGCGCCGCCGCCGCCAACGATGCCATCGGCAAAATCAGCGAAGGCGCGGCCGCCACGATCGCACGCAGCTCGGCCACCGCCACCGAGGCGATCGGCAAGACTGGCGACGGCGCCGCCGCCCTCATTGCGCGCAATTCGGCAGCGGCCAACGAGGCGCTCGGCAAGACCGGCGACGGTGCGGCAGCCCTCATCGCGCGAAATGCAGCCGCCGCCCATGAAGGAATCGGCAAGACCGGCGAAAGTGCCGCCGCCCTCATTGCCCGCAATGCAGCGGCCGCCAACGACGCCCTCGGCAAGACCGGCCAAAGCGCCGCCGTCCTGATTGCGAACAATGCGGCGGCCACCAACGACGCCCTCGGCAAGACCGGCGAAAGCGCCGCCATCTTGATTGCGAACAATGCGGCGGCGGCGAAAGACGCGATGGGCAAGACCACCGAAACCGCCGCCGCGCTCATGACGAAGACGGGCGAAAGCGCCGCTGCGCTGATGACGCGGAGCGCCGCCACCGCCAACGAGACGGCCAACAAGACGAGCCAGATCGCCGCCGAAGTGCTGACGCGCGGCGCCGCCGAAGCGGCCGCCGCGCTCAGCCGCAGCGCCAACGCGCTGAGCAACACAATCGCGACCAGCGCCGCCGCCGCCAACGACTCTATCGGCAAGACGACGCACAATGTCTCCGAGTTGATGACCCGCAGCGCCGCCGAAGCAAGCGCGACCTTGACCCGCAGCGCCAATGCGCTGAACGCGACGATCGCAAACAGCGCAGGCCTTGCCGGCGAAACGATCGGCAAGACCTCGGCCGCGGCCGCCGACCAGCTCGCCAAGAGCGCCGCCGCCGCCAGCCAAGCGATCGGCCGCAGCGCCAACGAGGCCGAAGCGACGCTGGCCGGCATGAGCGCGGAGGTCGTGCGCAATATCTCCGGCCGGGCCGACGAGATCAGCACGGCGGTGACCCAGCGCGTCGGCGAGATGACGCAACTGCTCGACGAAAGGTCGAATGGCTTGCTCACCGCAATTTCCGGCAAGGGCCACGAACTCGCCGGCGAAGTCGGCCGCATCACCGATCAGGCCGTGAAGGCGATCGAGGCCAAGAGCTTCGTCTTCACCCAGACGATGATGGAGAACAGCGAAGAGATCGCGCGGCTGATCAACGACGCGAGCCTCACCGCGACCGCGGCCATGACGCGCTCGCTCGGGCAATTGCAGGAAGGCGCCCAGGGCGTCAGCGACGCGGCCAAGACGACAATCACCCGCACACTCGAAGACGTGCAGTCCGCGCACCACTCGGCGATCGAGGAGTCGAAACGGACCGCATCGGCGACCATCGCCGACATGCTGGAAACCCACGGCATGCTGCGCTCCGACACCACCGCCCTGTTCGAGCGCCTGCGCGAGGCCAATATCCTGCTGCAGGAAGTGTTGAGCGGCGCGCACGAGAATATGAGCTCGCTCGAGCGCACGATGGTCACGCGCGTCTCGGAATTCGTCGGCGCGATGAACGATCTGACGCTCAAGAGTGACACCAGCGCCAACGTGGTGCAGCAGCATGTCGGCTCGTTCAACGCCATTACGGCGAAGGCGTTGCAGGAGCTGGGCGAGCTTGCCTCGCAGTTCAGCACGCACGGCCGTTCGCTGGCGGAGGCGGTCGAGCTTCTGGAAAAGAGCAATCGCCGTACGGAAGAGTCGGTGTCGACCAAGCGGCAAACCATCGAGGCGCTCGTCTCCACGCTCGACACCCGCACCGACGATTTCGCGCAGCGGCTCGTGCGCTTCTCCGGTCTGCTCGACGAGTCGCTCGACGCGGCAACGTCGCGCGCCCGCGAGATTGCCAGCGTGATCGCGGAGACCAGCAACACCAGCGTGCAGACGATCGAGCAGCAATACGAGCTTGTGCGCGCAACCTCGGAAGAGGAGCGCCGGCGCACCAGCGAGACGCTGAACACCCTCTACGAGGAAGCGACCGGCCAGGCTCACACCCTGCTGCATCAATCCGCCGAGCGTTTTGCCGAGATCATGCAGGGCCTCAAGCAGATGTCGACGGAAATGCAGCAAGAGCTCGAGACGACGCGCGCCGAACTGCGCCGCGGCATCTTCGAATTGCCGCAGGAGACGGCGGAAAGCGCCGCGCAGATGCGGCGGGTCATCGTCGATCAGATCGAGGCGTTGGCGGAGCTCAACCGCATTGTCGCCCGGCATGGACGCACGCTCGACACCACCGAGCCGATGCGGCCGGAACCGTCGCGGCGCGAGGCCGAGCCGGCTTACACCGGCGGCACGCGCCCGCAGCAATCACGGCCCATGCCGGTCCGCGACATTACGGGTGGACCGCAGCCTCCTCGCGGCGACATCACCGGCGCGCCGCGCCGGCCGGAAGCGCCGCCGCTGCAGCAGGGCCAGAACGGCCGCAACGGCTCGGGCTGGCTGAGCGATCTTCTGACCCGCGCCTCGCGCGACGACAGCCCTCCGATCGCGCCGCCGGCCGGCCGCGGCGATGAGCGCCCGCGCGAGAATACGGACTCGCTTGAATCGCTCGCGGTCGACGTCGCGCGCATGATCGACCACGAGGCCGCGGCCGATCTGTGGGAACGCTACAAGCGCGGCGAACGCGGCATCTTCACGCGCCGCCTCTACACCGCCCAGGGGCAGAAGGCGTTCGACGAAATCCGCCGCAAATATCGCGCCGATCCCGAGTTCCGGCAGACCGTCGAGCAATATATCCACGAGTTCGAGCGCCTGCTCGACGACGTGTCGCGCGGCGATCGCGGCACGGCGGTAGCGCGCAACTACCTGACCTCGGACACCGGCAAGGTCTACACCATGCTGGCGCATGCGGCGGGGCGGTTCGAGTAGAACCGCCCTCTCCTGCCGGCGGCGGAACCGCAATGAGGCCAAGCGCAGCGCGGCCGCGCCGGCCTGTGGCTGCTTCGGGACTGCGGCTTCAGACCGGCTTGCGTGCGGAGCGCAAGCGGCGTTACGGTTCGCGGCATGGAAGCTCCGGTTTCCTTACCTACCGTTGCCGACGTTGAAGCGGCGGCGCGCCGGCTTTCCGGCATCGCGCTTCGCACTCCGCTTTTGACCTCTGCCGCGCTCGACGCCATGACCGGCGGCCGGATTTTTCTCAAAGCCGAGACGCTGCAGCGCACCGGCTCGTTCAAGTTCCGCGGCGCCTACAACAAGCTCGCATCGATTCCACCTGAGCAGCGCGGCGGCGGGGTCGTCGCCTACTCTTCCGGCAATCATGCGCAAGGTGTCGCGGCCGCGGCGCGGCTCCTCGGCATGCCGTGCGTCATCGTGATGCCGCACGACGCGCCGCGCGCCAAACGCGAACGCACCGCCGCACTCGGCGCCGAGATCGTGCTTTATGACCGCGTGCGCGACGATCGCGAAGCGATCGCGAGCGAGATCGCGGCGCGGCGCGGCGCCATCCTGGTGCCGCCTTATGACGATGCGCTGATCATCGCCGGCCAAGGCACCGCCGGGCTCGAAATCGTCGAAGACCTCGCCGCACGCGGGCTTACGCCCGACGTGGTCGTGGTCACCGCGTCCGGCGGCGGGCTCACCGCCGGCATCGCGCTTGCGGTGCGGGCGCGGGCGCCGAAGGCCGCGCTCTACACCGCCGAACCGCAAGGCTTCGACGACCATGCCCGCTCGTTCCGCAGCGGCCGGCGCGAGCAAAATGCCGCCGTCAGCGGCACGATCTGCGACGCGCTGATGGCGCGCACGCCCGGGCGGCTCACCTTCGCCATCAATCAATCGCTGGTCGGCGCCGGCGTCGTCGCGAGCGACGAAGAGGTCGCAGACGCGGTCGCTTTCGCCTTCTCCGAATTGAAGCTCGTGGTCGAGCCGGGCGGCGCGGTGGCGCTTGCCGCACTGATGACGCGCAAGGTTGATGTAACCGGTAAGACCGCAGTCGCCGTTCTTTCCGGCGGCAATGTCGATCCCGAACTGTTTTCGCGGCTGGTGGCTTAAGCGCGCACGAAAGCGCGCGAACAAAAACGCTCGATCGCCGCGTTGAGCTTCGTCATTCCGGGGCGCGACAAATCGCGAGCCCGAAATCCATAACCCCTACCGGTGCATGCTTTGCTCGACCAGTGGTTATGGATTCCGGACTTGCCGCATGCGCGGCAATCCGGAATGACGAAAGCATCTGCTCTAAGCACCGGCGCCGGGCAGAAAGCAGCGGATCTGCGTCGCGCCGTTTGCATCCATGTAGGGCCAGACGACCGCAGGCCCGTATTTGTTTGGTTCGGTCACCAACGCGTTTTCAGGAACCGTGATCCACTCGCCATGCAATCGCACGCGATAGCGGCCATCCCGGGTATCCCAATCCACGTTCTCGACTTTGAAGCCGTCCGCGAAGGAACAACACAAGCCTTTTCCGCTCGCCAACTGATCGAACCACGCATGCAGTGGCTCATTGGCGTAGCGGCCGTCATCACGCGCCGCGACATCGTTCGAAAGTAAAGCACTCATGCACAACGCTACGCCCGCCAACATAGGACCGGTGAGTCTGTGCATCGTGGCCTCCAGATGATCGTTTTACGCGGACCAACAACAAAGGGTCCTGCAGACCTGGAGAGAAAGCTTACTTGCCTGCGCCTTTTGTTGATCCGCACCGAGCTAGTGGAAAGCAACTTCCGTGCCGTTTACCGAATCACGCGCTGAGCAGCTATCTTTGACTAACAAAATATGACGCAATGCGCGACGGCTGATGACGACCACGCGGTCATGGAACTTTTGTTCCAGATTGCCAAAGCGCCTTAGCTGAACAACGCGATCAGCTCTTCTTCGCTGAGCCCATAGAGCGCGGCGAGCGGATCGTTCGCTGGCCGACGCGGCTTCGCTGCGGCGGCGGTCACACTTTCGCCGCAGGAGGGCGATGACGCGACTTGTGGCGGCTCCCGCCCGCCGCGCGTTGCAGGAACCGCAAACGTGCCCGCTTCGATGGCAAGAGCCGCGCTCGCGGTTTCGATGACTGGGGCCGCACTCACAGATTCGACCGCAACCGCGCTCGCCGCTTCATCTTTATGTTCAGGTATCTCGGCGACGACGTTGATGTCGTCTTGCGGGTGCGGAGCCGCCGCAGGCGATTCGGCCGGCGCGGCCGCGTCGTCCACCGATTCACCGATTGCAGGCGCTTCGTACACGGCGTCATCGTCGACCGCGGCATTGTCGGACGCGGCATCGAGCAGAGCGCGCGCGTGGTTTTCATCCGAGATCAAAATATCGACCGGCTGAGTCAGTGGCGTATCAGCCACCTCGGCCTCCGATTTATGAACTGCCTCGGCCTCCGGCCTAGTCAAAAACTCGTCCACCCGCGACTCGATTGCGGCGTCGGCTTCGGAGGCGATCGGTCCCAGCGTCTCGATGACGGCTTCCGCCTCGGTTACAGAGTGAGTCGGGAACTCAATCGCCGCTTCGGCTTCAGACGCGACCGGCGCCAACGTCTCAATGGCTGCTTCCGCCTCAGTCGCGACAAGCCCTAACGCCCCGATGGCGGCTTCCGCTTCAGAAGCGACAGCTGCCAGCGTCTGGTTCGTACCTTCCGCCTCAGTCGCGACAGGCGCCAGCATCTGGACCGTGGCTTCCGCCTCAATGGCTACAGGTGCCAGTGTGTCGATCGCAGCTTCCGCTTCAGTCACGACCGGCGCAGACGTGTCGATCGTGGCCTCCGCTTCGGACGCGACAGGCGCCGGCCCTTCGATGATGGCTTCCGTTTTGGTCACAACCGCCATCACCTCGATGGTAGCTCCTGATTCGCGAGCCGAAGGCCGGACGAGCGGGGCGGCGTCGGGGGCGTTCATGCGCGAAGCGACGACCGCCAGGTCCTCGATTCGGCGCATGACATCGCGCAGCAGCGCGGCCGCGCTCAATGCGCCGGTCGCCGCCGCCTCATGCCGCACGACCGCGTCGCCGACTTCGCGCACGGAAGCCTCAAGCGTATCGCAGAGCGCAGTATCGACGTCGCGCATACGCAACGCCATGGCGACATC
>Ga0210410_10001614_pt1 | contig 20978 bp, 20 predicted proteins | sample IncBWC4MmetaG_FD_161058 | JGI IMG/M metagenome (GOLD analysis project Ga0210410, IMG submission 161058) | Forest soil microbial communities from Barre Woods Harvard Forest LTER site, Petersham, Massachusetts, United States - Inc-BW-C-4-M | ecosystem: Environmental > Terrestrial > Soil >... | reverse complement strand
GCTTGTCTTTTTGCTCATGGCTGCTCCTCCAGCGACGCGGTCCGGGCCACCCGCAGGGGTATTGGCCGGCGTTCCTGAGAGGCGGCCTTGCTCGTACCGTCTCCCCGAAATTCTCAATTACGGGCGCTTGTTCGCTTTGCGCTGCGGCGTGGCGGTCGCCACTGGCGCGGGATCTTCGGAGTCATCCCCACTCGAACCCGCACCCACACCGCCCTGGAATGCGGAGCGCATCACATCCGAAGCGAAGAAGTTCTTGCCGTCGATCGGCACCATCATGATTTGCAGCTTGTCCGACAAACGCTCGGCAATAATCTTCTGGATGAGCATCGGATTCTGCTTCAGCACCGCTGCTTCATACTTCATCCGCTCGGAATCGGCCGCGGCGGTAACGCGAATCCGGTTGGCTTCGGCGTCCGAAAGGTTGTGCTGGCGTTCCAGCTCCGCCTTGCTGTCAATGATCTTCGCCTGCGCGGCGGCTTCCGCATTCTGCAAAGTGGATTCTTTGCGTGCCTGCGCTTCGAGCTTGGTCTGCTCGATCTGCTTCTCCTTCAGCGGCAGGGTGTACTGCATCGCGTCGGCTTCCGCCTTAGCCTGCAGCACGCGCACCTGCGCCTGGGCTTCAGCCTGCTTGACGTCGCGCGCCTTCTGCGCATCCGCTTCCAGCTCGGCAATCTTCACTTCTTTCAGCTTGATGTCCTGCTCCGTGCCTAGACGTTCGTTCTCCTGCTCTTTCAGCAGCAGGCCTTCGAGCCCCTTGGCGTATTCCGCCGGCAACTGGATGTCTCGCAGCAGCACTTCGCGCACAACGATTCCGTCCGAAGCCAGCCGTGTCTTGATCATCTCGGCCGCCTGAGTGCGCAACTCTTCGCGCTTCACGGCAAAAATTTCGCGTGTCACATAGTTGGGCGCAAGCTGCCGGTAGGTGGAAGAAACCACCGGTGCAACTACCTGCTCGCCAACGGGCTGCGGCAAATTCTGGTGAATGCTGGAAAGCTTCGAGGGATCGATCCGGTAACGAACGCTGACCGCCAGCCCAAGATTCAATCCTTCCCGGGCCTGCACCGTCAAAACTTCCGTGCTCGCCTTGTTTCCGGCATTCGCCGAAGTCGTGTACACCTGCTCCCGCGTGTCATACAGCACCACGTCATCCACCAACGGCGTTACCAAGTGCACGCCCGGATACAACGTACCGGGGCGCACGCCGGAAAGCTGGCTGACGCGAATACCCGCGGTACCGTCCGGCACCACCACGATGCTCAGGGCCACGAGCACCGGCACGATGCCGACCGCCGCCAATTGCAGCGCGAGTCTCCACCGTACCGGACCGAAAGGGCGCGCCGCCTTGCTCTGTACCGCCTCCGTCCCCGGTTCCCCACTGGTTTGCTCAAGCAGCCACCTGAGCCTTGCTGCGATGTAAATGTCGTACGCGACCAGAATCCCCGACCCGCCGAATAGCCCGACTCCGAGGATCAACAGTAGATATTTCAGTGCCAGCATGTCCTTTTCCCCTTTTCCCTTCTTCCGGTAACCCTGCGAGGAGCGAACCGCGCCCTGGTTCAGGTGTTGCGCCGGAAACTCTCCGTGAAGCTACCTCTGCATCTGAAACGCGCGCGCAACCATCCGCGTGCCGTGGGCAACGGCCACCCGCATCGGGCGGCGGTCCGCAGTAGCCGGCTGCATCAGCCGGAGCGTGAGGTGAAGAAGTGCGGTCTGCAGTGCCAGCGCGGCAAACAGCGCCAGCATCGTGGTGACTGCGACTCCGGCGAATCCAAGCATCGTTTCCATGTGTGTTCTCCCGAGGTGCGCTGGGCTGAGCAACTCTTCGTAGTAAGCCCTGGCAGGTAGGGAGCCACATCCATTTGGTTGAACATAAAGGACTTATCGGAAGGGCAAGGGGCTGGTCTCGTGCCTGGCCAGACACGGCGTGTTTCCAGGGCCGCAGTCAATGACGCGCCAAGGCTCTTAAAACAGGTCGGTTTGGGTCGCGTTCACAGGCGGGCGGCACTTCGCTGGGATCGGAAGATCCATTTCGCCGGAATAATTTGTCCTCCAAAACTGTCTACCTAGTGCAGGTCGCCACCGAGACGGACCGCACCTGTGCAAAGAGCTAAAGCTCTCCGAGACAAGAAATTTTTTCGAATAAATAAGAAAAGGACGCAAAGAATGAGCAGCAAAACGATGTGGATTTTAGGTTATACGGCCACGGCCATCATGTTGATCGCGCTGCTGGCAACCGCGCGGGGAGTTTCGGCCAATCCCCAGCAAGCCGCAACCGCGGAAGTGAAAATCGATAATTTCAGCTTTGGCCCGGCAACCCTTACAGTAGCTCCCGGGACCACGGTCACATGGATCAATCGTGACGATATTCCGCACACGGTCGTCAGCACGGACGATCCGAAAACGTTCAAGTCCAAAGTGCTCGACACGGACGAAAAATTCTCCTTCACGTTCACGAAGCCCGGAACCTATTCGTACTTCTGTTCGATCCACCCAAAAATGACCGCGACCGTTGTGGTTAAGTGATCGGTCAATGAGCCTGAATCCCTTTGACCTCAACAACACTCTCCTGGCAAAGCACGCGCAACACGTTGTGCTGATCCATTTCCCGATCGCGCTCCTGATCACCGGCGCGGCTTTCGATTTCATCAGCCAGTGGACGAAACGCCGTGGCTTGGTGGAAGCGGCTTATTTCAACTTTCTTGCAGCCGCCATCTCGACCATCCCAACCTTGGCAACGGGGTTCCTTGCCTGGAGATTCGCCCTCGAAGGACAGAAATTGAAAGGCCTCCTTCTCCAACACATAATCCTGGCCTGGACGTCGAGCCTGCTGATCTGGGTGATTTGGGCGGTCCATTTTCGCGCGCGCAAGCGTGCACAATTGCGACCCACTTATCGTTTGTGGATCGAACTTGCCGCCGTCGCCATCATTGCGCTGACCGGCCACCTCGGCGGATTTCTCAGCGGTGTAAACGGACCGGGATAGCACGCGCCCAGTTCACGAGCGCCCGGGCAGACATACCGTGTCATACCTGAGCTCCCTTCAAGAGAACTGTTTGGCGAAATACATCGCCCCAGCAGTCGCTGAATCACGAGGACAATACTTTGCACGAAGGCTTTCTAGGGACAGCTGCGCCCTTCTACGCAGACCTCGTTCTGCTACTCGAGATTGCGATGGGACTGGCGCTGCTCGCCGGCGGATTCCTCGCGCACCTGAGAAAATATCAGGCGCATGCGTGGTGCCAGTCCGCCGTTGTGCTGTTGAACGCCGCGGTCATCGCGCTGGCGATGCTGCCCTCCTTTCACATCCGGGTGAGTCCAAGGATTCCCCTAAAGCTCGGTAAGGCTTTCTATGCATTGGCCACCATGCACGCGGCCCTCGGAACTGTGGTTGAATGCGCAGGCATATACGTCCTGCTTGCGGCCGGTACCACACTGATGCCGGAGAGGCTTCGGCTGACCCGTTACAAATTGTGGATGCGAGTTGTTTTGGCAGGCTGGTGGGCCGTCATTCTTCTGGGACTAGCCACTTACGCGCGATGGTACATCCCAAATCTTTTTCGGCGATGAAGTTCTTCACGCTCAACTCGTGAGAACCGAAAAAATCCCACTCTCCAGCTAGGATTTCCTCTTCACTCCGAAGATCACCAGCGAGATTCCCCCCGCCAACACCAGCCCGCCAAGCACGGGAGGGACGGAAACGTGCTTCTTCTCTTCCGCGGTCGCGTGAATCGGCCCCACGTCCAGCACTTTTTCCTGACGGGTGTAATCAAACCCTTGATAAGCCAACGCCAAGCCGCCAAGAACGATTAGAAGAATCCCAACCCAAAACATTGGTTTCATAGTCGTCGCTTTCTTTAGTAGGCCGTCGCGCCAGAACGAGCCGGGTGGTGGTGGCAAAAGAATGCCCAATCGACCCAGAATTGTCCAGCAGATTGCTCCACCTGCTCATGAACAAGGATTGCCGAAGGAATACTGCCGCGGCTGAATTGCGGTACGATGGAATAGATGTCTCAAGCACAAGGGATTCGCGTCGCCCGCATTCTCGGCATACCCATCTACATTGATTTCAGCTGGATTCTTATTTTTGGATTAATCACGTTCACCCTCTCTGGCAATTTCGCCGCGCAGCACCCTACCTGGACGGGTACGCAATCCTTGACCGTCGGCCTCATCACCAGCCTGTTGTTATTCACCTCTGTGGTTCTCCACGAACTGGCCCACAGCGTTGTCGCCCAGGCATACAAAATCAAAGTTCTCTCCATCACGCTGTTCATTTTTGGAGGACTTGCCCGCATCAGCCGCGAGCCTTCGAAAGCGATTCAGGAGTTCAATATAGCGGTGGCCGGCCCACTCGCCAGCGGATTTCTCGCCGTATTTTTTTACTCGCTTACAGTCCTGTTTCCGGGCAATCAGATGACCGGGGCGCTGGGGTCTTTTCTGGGGCGATCGAATTTGTGGTTGGCAGCGTTCAATCTTCTTCCCGGCTTTCCGCTGGACGGCGGCCGAGTCTTCCGCGCCATCGTGTGGGGAACCACGAAGGACTTCACGCGCGCCACACAAGTAGCAGGCGCAAGCGGAAAAATGATCGCGTCGGCGATGATCGTCATCGGCATTGGGTCGATCGCTTCCGAACGCCTGGCCGCATTACTCGAAGGGCTCGGAATTGGGCGTTGGGATGGCGCTTGGTTTGTTCTGATCGGCTGGTATTTGTTGAATGCGGCACAGGCCAGCGTCGCGCAGGTGACCATCCGCGGCGCTCTTGCCGGTTTGTCTGCGACCGACGTGATGAGCCAGGAAGTGCCCACCATTCCCGCAAACATGAGCCTCGATGAATACAGCAACGAAGTTCTACGCACCGGGCGCCGCATGCACATCGTGACGATGGACGACCGGCTCGTCGGCTTGATGAACGTCGCGGCGCTGAACAAGGTTTCGCGCGACGAATGGAATATGAACTCGGTCCAGGCGGTGATGGTGCCGCGCGACAAAATCATCTGGGCCTCGCCGGAAGAACCGTTGCAGCGCCTGCTGGAGCGCCTGCTGGCCGCGGATGTGAACCAAATGCCCGTGGTCAGCCACGGCGAAGACGGCGCCGCGCACATCGTTGGCATCGTCACGCGGGACGCCATTCTGCGCGTCATCCAGACGCGAAGCGAACTCGGCTCCGCCTTAGGCAGTCGCTGACGCGGCGACCGGCTGTTCCTTCGCCGTTTCCTCCGCCGCCCTGCGTGCGCTCATGCGATACCCACCTCGGCGGAAATCCACGGAAATTTTCGAGAAGCCGACCTTTGTCAGCCGCGCAAACGCGGAACCTGGCGTCACCGGCGTGAATGTGCTCTTGTAATGAGCCACCCGGTGAATCCAGCCGTCATTAATCTCAAACGCGAAAAAAGATCCGCCCGGCCGCAAAACGCGATGCACTTCGGCAAGCGCGCGATCCTGCAACTCCCGGCTCTTTAAGTGATGCAACACAAGGATGGCGACGGCCGAGGAAAACGACTGGTCGGCAAAGGGAAGCGTCGCCGCATCGCCGCGGAGCGCCGTAAGTCCCGCGCACTGGTGATTCGCTTTCAGCTTTCGCAACAAGCGCGGATCGTATTCCAGCGAGGTAACGCGAGGGGAAAGTTTCAGCAGGTGCCCTGTTGCCGCGCCGTAACCCGCTCCGATTTCGAGGACATGGTCTCCCAATCGTGCTCCGGACAAGACCCAGGGAAGCAGAAACCGATGCGTCATGCGCTGCCACAGCGAAGTGGAGCAAAAGAAGTGTTCCATGCGGTTCATGGTGGTGTGCCGGAATACCTATTGTAGCGCAGCAAACCTTGCCATGGACCGATTTACTTGAGCCGTGAACGCAATGATTTGCTTAGTGGCAGCTTCCCGATCCGGAATCCGTAAACGTCTTCCCGGCCTCCGGAATAAACTTCCAGTCATACCCCGTCGTTTTCAGCGTCAGCTTCAGCACTCCAAACGCAGTGTTATCCCGCACTTCGCTGTTCGCCTTGCGAATTCCGAACTCGCGATGGTTTTTCCCGCCCGTGCCCACGACAAATTCGCGAATCCCCCGCTTCTGATCCGCGTTTCCGTTGGGATCCTGCGGTGCAAAGCGCTCGTAATCGTGGTCGTGGCCGTTCAAAATCACGTCCGCATTGGCGTCGTAGAGCGCCTGCCAGAATGCCCCGACTTCCGGATCATTGCCGTGCGTGAGACCAGAACTGAAGCGCGGCTTGTGAAAATAGGCCAGCGTACAGCCGGAAGGATGCGCGGCAAGGTCCGTCCGCAGCCATTTTTCTTGAGGTGACCCGGCCTCGCAGCCGCCGACCTCTGCGCACTCGGAATTCAGGACCACAATGTGCCACGAGCCGAGATCGTAACTGTAGTAGCCGGTCTTCGGGTCGCCGGCAGCAGCGCCAAAATATTGGAAGTAGTATGCGGCGCCCGAGGAGTGAAATTCGTGATTGCCCGCCGCCGGCCGGGTGCGATCCTTCACGCGCCCCCACGTCCTGTCGTAACACTTGAAATTTTCCGGCGTGCCGTCCGGATAGGCCAAGTCGCCCAACGCCATCACGGTTCCTGGATTTGCCTCCAGCAACTTCGCAGTCGCCTCCGCTCCGGCAAGATTGGTGCAATCGGCGATATCCCCCGCGCCGATGAGGACCACTTCCTTCTCCGTGTCGCTCCGTGCGCCCGAACTCGGAAGAGCAGGCGCAAGAATTAGCGCCGCCAGGATAAGAGACCCGGCCAAGTACAAAACCTTTGGCGAAAGCATAAATTCCCTTCCTTGGATTGCGTGTGGGTGCCGCTTTTCAGCCCATAGAATACAGGCATTCGGTTAAATGGAAGGTAAATCGAAGCTGAAATAGCTTTCAGAATCCGGCGACGGACGTGATTGCGCATCGAACATGTGCCAACCGCCGACGGATTGACGCTAGCGCAGCATCGGCCGGATGCGCCTTAGGGCTGCGGCAAACTGGTCGGCATTATACGAAGACGGATTCTCAAGCTGCTGGAACAGCACGTTGATCGCGCCGCGCACTTCAGCATCGTTCGCGGGCTTGGTGTCCTTGGCATACGCAATGTAGAGCGAATCCATCGCCATCGCCGCCTGCTCGGCTGCGCGCTCGTCGGCGATCGCGATATTCTCCGCATCGTCTGTGATGCGCTGCAGCATTCGCAGAGTAACCGCCTGGTCGTACTGCATCGCCGCCAGCCGCTCGGCAATTTGCTGCGCCAGTGGCGCAGCGGCCGAAGCCGCATTGGCCACCACCGCCCGGTCTGGATTCAACTTGCTCATCTCGTTCGACACGGTGAGCAGATGCTTGTCCAGCTCCTGCCCGTTCCCCGAGTCGATCTGCTTCGCCAGCAAACGGAACACCGCATAGCGCGACGAGTTCCACGCCGGATCGCCCGGACGGCGGCCCTCGTAACCGTGGGCCTGGCGCCAACTGTCCTTCGCAGGACCCAGCGAGTGATGGCACGCAAAGCACGAAAGCTCCGAATACTCTGGCCAAACATCCTTTTTATCAAAGCGCTCGTTGCGCGCGCGCCAAACCAGGCGTTCCAGCTCTCCACGAAGCTGCACGGCTTGCCCCGTGCCCCAATCCCGCACTCCCGCCCAAGCCGCCTCTTCCGCGGGCTTTCCCGGTGCCGATTCGCGCGGCACTTTCCAGTGGCGCGGCATCACCGCGGAAAAGGAGTCCAGCTCAAAATAAAGATCCGGGTGCCCGGCGGCGATCATCTCGTGGTCAACAAATTTGTTCTTCGTTCCCAGATGGCACTCCAGGCACTTTTCCGTGCGATGGATTACGTTGCGAGTATCATGCATCCCCAGCGCCACGGATTTTTCATGCAGCCAATCCCGCGTGGTGTGCGGCCCAAGCCAAGCCGACGCGGGTCCATGGCAATTTTCGCAGGAGACTCCGTCGGCCATTTCAAATGGCCGTCCACGCTGCTCCGCCGTCGTGTAAAGCGCGTGGCAAGCCAGGCATTTCGGCGCCTCTTCGGCCTTGCTATCCATTTTCAGGATGCGCGCCATGCGTTCGCCGACGTCGCCTGTCAGCGCACCGTACGCGCGGCTGTGCTTGTCCTGCAGAATCCACGTCGAATATTCATTCTGGTAAATGCGGCTGCCTGCCACGGGCTTCACGCTGCCGTGGCAACTTGTGGCCGCGCAGGAACCCGGGCCGATGTACTTCGATGGCTCCGGCGCATCGGTGGAAGCAAAGCCGCCTGGAAGCAAACATAAGCAAAAGACCAGCAGAATCAGGACGGGTTGTGCGAGACCAGGCTTGAGTTGAATTCCCATTGAGGGCTGCGAAAAGTTCTGATGCTTTATATCGTTCCAGAGGCTTGGAAGTCAACGACCACGAATCCGCAAATTGTTAGGGATATCTGTAAATCGAGCAAGGCGCGGTTCACCAGTGCCAAAAGAATTCGAGCCAGATCATGATCACAGCCAGATAAAGCGCCAAACCAAGGTTGATTCCCCAGCCAAGCCAGAAAGCCCATTTGAAAGACCGCAGCGAAATCAGAGCGAGCGCGAGTACAGGAATTTCACATGCAAGAAAGAGCTGATAAAATCGGCGGTCCGATGCGTTCGCCCCCTCGCCGAATCGCGGGTCCGGGTGCGCAAGGCCAAAAACAGAGAGCGCGATAATGATGGAAGCTCCGCCCGCAAGCGCTGGTGAAGCCATACGCCACCGGGGTAAGAGCGGCGCCACCAACATGGAGCCCATGCCGAGAAGGAAAACGATCTTCATAAACGCGGTCACCGAACACCTCAGCACTGGAACAAGCGAACTTCAAATGGCACAATTGGGCGCGGACGGGAGGTCCCTCGTAACTTGTTCATCCTGAAACGACCCACCCACCCTGTTAGCATCAGACTCTTATTCCTATGAAGCGCCGCAAACGAAAGCAGAAGCCCAAGCAGGAGTCGAAGCCAGCGGAACAAACCGCTATCCACGCGGAAACCGGGCAGCAACCGGAGCATATCCCGATCCATACGGAAACTGAACGGCCCGCGAGTCCCGTCGAGATCGAAATACAAGTGGAACTGGAGCGCTTTGCGAGCCCTGTCAATCTTCAGAGTGAGCACGAGACTCCGGCTAGTGCGGTTCTGGAGTCTGCTATTGCGGAAGAACCCGCCGCGGATTCTGCGCCGAAAACCGGGGCCGACCGGCGCACGCATCCTCGATATGCCTTCAATGCTGCCGCTGAGGTCGTGTCAAACGAGCCCGGCGCACGCCTCAAAACGCGTGTCCGCGATTTGAGCCAGCAAGGCTGCCTCGTGGACACGGACAGTCCATTTGCTTTGGGAACTGCCACGGATGTGCGCATCACCAAGGGCGAGGAATCGTTTGAAGCTCGCGCCAGAGTCGTCTACAACCAACCTGGTAAGGGCATGGGTCTGATGTTTACCGCCGTCGAGCCAGACCAGCATGTGACCCTGAGCAGATGGATTGCCGAGTCCCGCGAAAACTCCTGGCTCGCGGCCAATCGCCGCAGGAGCCAACGGGTCCTCATGAAACTCCCGGTGCGAGTCTCCAGTCAGGCGGCTGCCGCCTCGTTCTTTGAAGAAGACACTCACACTCTGGCGATCAGCGCCCACGGAGCCTTGATTGTCGTCGCGGCGCCGGTGTACCGGGGACAGCGGTTCACCCTGTCGAACGTCCAGACAAACGCGGCGCTAGAGTGTATCGTGGCTCACATTGACAAGGTCCCGGGCGAAGAAACTCGGGTGGGGGTCGAGTTCATGATGCCCAACCAAACGTTCTGGCGCGTGGCCTTCCCGCCGAAAGACTGGACCCCCCGCCATCCCGACGCGAAATCCCGGTAAATTCGCGAGCAACGGCGCGCGTGTGTGTGCCCGATGAACGCATCTATCGAAAATTGACCCGCAGCCAAAATTCCCTTTCGGGGTGGCGTTCCGCGCCCAATGTCTCTATTTACAAGTCGCGCCATCCCCCCTAGTATGCGTGGTAACAGTTCATGGAAATGCGCCGTCCTGTTGCGCAAGACGGCGGAGTTTCGCGAGACCCATCAACGTGATCTTTGACGAACTGCGAGCCATACAACTGCGTTTCGGGTATCTGCCAAAGGCGGAACTCGAAGCCCTTTCTGAACGCACCCAAACTCCGCTCTACCAACTCCACAGCGTCGCCAGCTTTTATCCTCATTTTCATCTGACCCCACCCGCCAAGGCCGAAGTTCGCCTCTGCGACGACATGAGCTGCCATCTGAATGGTTCCTGCGAACTTCGCGCCGAACTTCTGCGCCGTTTTTCCGGCGTGCGTCCCGAAGATGTGCAAGTAAAGGACGTAAGCTGCCTGGGGCGCTGTGATCAGGCGCCGGCCGTAGCAGTGAACGACGAAATCCATGTGCATGTGGGTGCCGACAAAGCCGAAGACCTTGTGCGCTGCGCGATCCGCGGCGATCATCCGCATGTTGAGCACCCGCACGAAAATCGTGTAGCCTGCGCTTCCGATCCCTATAGCGACGGAGAAAAATATGGCGTGCTCCGCCGTTTCGTCGCAAGTAAAGATTGGGACGGTCTGCTCGCCACGCTCAAAGAAGCCGAGTTGAAAGGCATGGGTGGCGCCGGATTTCCCACCTCGATGAAGTGGGACCTCGTCCGCAAACAGGCCGACCCCGTGCGTTACATTGTCTGCAACGCAGATGAAAGCGAGCCGGGCACCATCAAGGACCGCTTCATTCTCAGCCACCTGCCCCATCTGGTGATCGAAGGCATGGCCCTCGCCGGGCTCGTCACCGGCTCCAAGCGCGGCATCCTCTACATCCGTCATGAATATCCGCTGCAGGAAGAGATTTTCGGCGAAGAGCTGCGCCGATGCAAAAAGGACGGATTGATTGGCAAAAAAATTCTCGGCAGCGATCTCGATTTTGATCTGGAAATCTTCGTCAGTCCCGGCGGCTACATCTGCGGTGAAGAGAGCGCCCTGATCGAAGCCATCGAAGGGCACCGCGCGGAGCCCCGCAACAAACCGCCCTTCCCCGGACAAATGGGGCTTTGGCAAAAGCCCACAGTGATTAATAATGTCGAAACCTTCGCCAACGTGCCACAGATACTGGCGCGTGGCGTCGAGTGGTTCAAAACCGCGGGGGTGAGTGGCTCCCGCGGACTGAAGTTCGTCGGCGTCAGCGGCCAGGTGGAGCACCCCGGAGTCTTCGAAGTTCCCATGGGCACCTCCATGAGCGAAGTGATCTTCGGCCACGCCGGCGGCATCCGCGGTGGTAAAAAATTGAAAGCCTTCGCCCCCTCCGGCCCCTCCTCAGGATATCTGCCCGCTTTCATGGTTGAAGTGAAATTGGACTTCAAGGCGCTGGCCGATGCCGGCTCCATGCTCGGCTCCGGTGCCATCGTGGTTTGCGACGACACCACCTGCATGCTGGACATGGCCCTGAACTCGGTGAAATTTTATCGCAATGAATCCTGCGGCAAGTGCGTCCCCTGCCGCATGGGCTCGCAAAAAATGGTGGAGATCCTCACTCGCTGGACGCAGGGCGGCGTCAGCGAAGTGCAATTCGCCGCGGACCTGAAACTTGTCGATGATCTCTCCGCAGCGATGAGCCAGACTTCGATCTGCGGCCTCGGCCAAATCGTTCCCGCTCCCGTGCAGTCGGTTCTGAAACATTTCCGGCCGGAAGTGGAAGCGCACGTCATGAAGGGACAATGTCCCAGCGGCATCTGCTTCTCCGCTGCGAATCGTCTGGCGGAATTGCCACGCGTGGGGATTCGGCCATGACCCCCGCCGGCATGATCGAACTGACCATCGACGGCAAAACCGTCCAGGTGCCGCCGGGGACCACCGTCTTCGATGCCGCGCGCATGTACGGCATCACCATCCCCACCTTGTGCCACCTGCAGAGCCAGACGCCCGTCGGCGTTTGCCGCCTTTGCGTCGTGGATACTGGCGCTCGCGTCCTCGGCGCCGCCTGCGTCCGGCCCGTCGAGCCGAACATGAAGGTGCAGACGAATTCGGAAAAGGTTCTCGCCGCCCGCAAAACTCTTCTCGAATTATTGATGTCCGATCACCCGTCGCCCTGTGCGCGACAGGAGAATTCCGGCGATTGCGAATTGGAAACGCTGGCGAAGGAAGCGGGCGTCGGCACGCCCAGGTTTCCGCGCCGCACCATCTCCCGCGGCCAAGATGATTCTTCCCTCGCAATCGCTGTCGATCACGACGCCTGCATCTTGTGCGACCGCTGCATCCGCGGCTGCGACGAAATCAAAAATAATTTCGTCCTCGGCCGCATGGGCAAGGGCTATTCCGCGGGCATCGCGTTCGATCTAAATGCCCCGATGGGCGATTCCACCTGCATCTCTTGCGGTGAGTGCATGGTCTCGTGTCCCACGGGCGCACTCACCAATAAAGGCGTCGCAGGCACGGCGCTGGCAGCCGGAACCGACGCCGCGCTCACGCCCGAAGAACTCCACAAGCTTCCCGTCTTCGCCGGCGTCTCCGGAACATTCCTGGAACTCAATCGTGGCGCAATCGTAAGGCGCCGATTCCGCAAGGCCGACGTCGTCTGCCGCGAAGGCGACTTCGGCTCCACGGCCTTCTACATTCTGGAAGGCAAGGCGAAGGTTTCGATTTCCGCGCCTATCGCGCACGTGAAAACCGAAGGCGGCGCCATCGGCCTCTTCAAAAAGCTGAAAAGCTCGCTCGTAGGCCGCGAGGAAGACAAGCGCGCCGAAGAAACCCGCGACCGCACCATTCCCATCGATGCCTCCGTCGACCTCGCCTACGGCAACCCCGTCGCCGAACTCGGCCCCGGCGATCTCTTCGGCGAGATGACTTGCATGAATTTCTACCCGCGCTCCGCCACCGTGCGCGCGGAATCCGATGTCGTCGCGTACGAAATGCTGCGTAACGTTCTCGACATCATGCAGAAAAACAAAACCTTCCGTGCCCAGGTGGACCAGAACTACCGCCGCCGTGCCCTCGAGAATCACCTGCGTGGCGTGCCGATGTTCTCCGAACTCTCGCCCGATTTTATCGCTCACCTGAAAGAAAGTGTGGAGCTCGTGCGCTACGCCCCCGGCCAAGTGATCGCGCGCCAGGGCGATGCCGCCGACAGCTTTTATCTCGTGCGTATCGGCTTCGTGAAAATCACGGAGGAATATCCCGGAGGAGAACTCGTCCTCGCCTATCTCTCGCGCGGAGATTACTTCGGCGAAATCGGGCTCCTCGGAGGCGGCATGCGCACGGCAACCTGCGTCGCCCTCGATCACGTCGAAGTCGTGAAAATATCCGGCGACGATTTCCGCCAGATGGTCGACCGCTTTCCGAACATCCGCGGGGGCCTCGAAAAAGTTGCCGCTGAACGCCGCGCCGCCAACGAGCAGCGCCTACAAATGGTGGAGCGTGTGCCCCTGGATCAATTCCTCTCGCAGGGCCTGATGGAAGCCCAAAGCCTGCTCATTCTCGATCTGACAAACTGCACGCGCTGCGATGCCTGTGTGAACGCCTGCGCCGACGCGCACGACGGCGTGACGCGCCTCGTGCGCGACGGCCTGCGCTTTGAAAACTATCTGGTCGCCACGTCCTGCCGCCAATGCCGCGACCCGCTCTGCATGGTTGGCTGCCCTGTCGGCTCGATTCGCCGCCGCAATACTCTCGAAGTGATTATCGAGGACTGGTGCATCGGCTGCGGCCTCTGCGCGCGCAACTGCCCCTACGGCAACATTAATTTGCATCCGTTCGAAGTGCTCGCGGACGATCCCGAGCATGCCGGCCGCAAGAAAGCCGTCATTAAGCAGAAAGCGACCTCTTGCGACCTGTGCACGCACCTGAAGGAGCCGAGCTGCGTCTACGCGTGCCCGCACGACGCAGCGCACCGCGTGGATCCTCGAACATTCTTCGGGCAAATCCTCGGGCAGGGCAACGGAAGATGACCACCCGCGCATGAGAATGGACCAGACACAACGCGGCTGGGCGCTCGGCTCGCTCGCGCTCCTCGCGATCAGCGCGGTGGCCTACGCCATCTATGTCCTGCAATCGCCCGTCGGGCCGAGCGGCGGCAGCTTCATGGGACTGATCTTCGGCATCACAGGCTTCGCGTTCATGGTCTTCGCCGCGCTGCTCGGCGCGCGGAAACGCGTTCCCACATGGCGTTTGGGCCGCGCCCAGGCTTGGATGCGCGGGCACCTCTGGCTTGGCCTCTTGAGCCTGCCGATGATTTTATTCCACGGCGGATTTCATTTTGGCGGCGCGCTGACGCGTGTGCTGATGTGGCTGACAATCATCACAGTCGGTAGCGGCTTGTACGGTGCGGTGTTGCAGAATTATGTCCCGCGCGCGATGACCAACGACGTTCCACTCGAAACCATCTACGACGAAATCGGCAATGTCCGCAAAGCCTTGCGCATGGAAGCCGACAAGCTGGTCGAAAGCGTCTGCGGTCGTCTCGGACTAGTTAAAGAAATTGACGAAGGCCAGCGCGCCGGCGGCTTCACCGCTCTTCGCCCCATCTCAGCCACCGCCGCCCCGCTGCGAACCTCAGCCGCGGTAAGCGCGGGCGCAAGCGCCGCCGTCGCTATGGCGCCAGAAATCGTTCTCCTCACCGAAGAGGAAAGCAAGCCCCTGCGCCTTTTCTACTTCTCCGAAGTCCGCGCGTTCCTCGAAGCACCCGCCTGGCAACGCCAACGCCTCGGCGATCCCGAACGCGCGAAGAGCTCCTTCGCGGCGCTACGTCGTCTGATGCCGCCGGTAGCGCATCCCGCTCTCGACGACCTCCTCAGCATCTGCGACGAAACGCGCCAACTGATGCGGCAGGAACTCCTGCACCGCTGGCTGCACGGCTGGCTGCTGGTGCACATTCCGCTTTCGCTAGCCCTGATTCTGCTGGGAGCCATTCACGCCGTAATGGCGCTGCGATATTAAATGTTTCGCAAAGGGTAGCGCCGGCATCCTGCCGGCCAGTATTGAGAAAGAGGAAGATTCGCCGGCTGGAAGCCGGCGCTACCAAGCGATTTGCGCAGGCGAATTATCCTGGAGTAAAAATTGCCCAGAACACGCACAACCAAAACGGTCGCGCAGCGCATTGACCTGAACTATTTCAAGCGCCCCACCCCCTTCAAGCGCGCCAGACTCATTCTGGTCATCCTCGCCCCGCTGCTCGCCATCGGCTGGATTGCCTGGCGTGGTTTCTCCCGCGATTCCCGCGTCTATTCCAGCGGCCGAATGAGCGAGCCCCACGCCGTGCTTGAGAAACAATGCGCTGCGTGCCACGTCGAAAAAGCCGGTGAATTCTCTGCCAAAGCCGCCGACACCGCCTGTCTTTCCTGCCACGACGGCCCCATGCACCACGAAAATCAGGTGCGCGCCGAAGTGCCCAACTGCGCCACCTGCCACGTTGAACATCGTGGCCGGGTAAACATCATCGCTGGAAGCAACATCAGTTGCTCCGAATGCCACTCGCATCTGAAAGTTTCTGCAGGCAGCACGCTTTACGCTACGAACATCCGCACTCTCGAAGACGGCCACCCGGAAATCGCAGCCCTCCGCAACAACGCCAAAGATCCCGGCACCATCCTGCTGAATCATTCGATCCACATGAAGCCCATCCGCCGCGGCCCCAACGGGCCTCTCGTCCAGATGGACTGCGCCGACTGCCATCGCCCCGATGCCGTCAAAGCGGCGTGGCCCTACGCCGATGTAAATTACGTGGACATGAAAGTCAGCTATGACAGTAAAGATGTTCTGCTCCCGGTGAAAACCGGAACGCTGCAGCCGCGCCATCCGATGGGCCGCGCGTACATGGCGCCAGTGCGATTCTCCACCGCCTGCGCCGCGTGCCATCTGCTGAGCTTCGACAAGCGCTTCGACGTCGGCGTGCCGCACGACAAGCCGGATGTCATTCACGCCTTTGTGGTGAAAAAATTCCAGGAATACATCGTCGCGCATCCCGCGGAGGTACGGGTTGTGCGAGATCCGCAACGCGATTTGACGGGAAAGCCATTGCTACCCGAGGTGCGCGTCCTGACCCCACCCCAGTGGGTCGCCGAGCGCACGGCCGACGCCGAAGAACTCCTCTGGCGAAAAACCTGCAAGCAGTGCCACGCACTGAACGCGGTGAAAGGAAATTCACTGCCCCACGTGGCGGAAGCCAACCTCACCGAGCGTTGGATGCCGCATGCGCGCTTCGACCACGATGCCCATCGCGGATTTTCCTGCGTGGGCTGCCATCCCGGTGCGCTCACCAGCAAGGAAACCGGCGACGTCCTCGTTCCTCCTCTTGGGAATTGCAAAACTTGCCACGCGCCCGGCCCCGACCACGCCGAATCCCGTTGTTTCGAATGCCACACCTATCACGATTGGTCAAAGCGCAAAGAAGTGAAGCCCACCTATCTCTACCCCGGCCTGCAAACCGGCGGAATGTAACGCTGGCTTCCTTGCTTGCCCGCTGGAGGAGGGCCAGCGCCCTTCTCCGCGGGCAACCAATTTTACGCGTTAACCAGCCTCATCATCGTCTCCGGATACCGCTGTCCCGACGCCGCGCCCTTCGGCGCTACCTCATTGATCCGCCGCAAATCGTCAGCAGTAAGTTTCACGCTCAACGCCCCGGCATTCTCCTCCAAATACTTGCGCCGCTTCGTCCCGGGAATAGGAATGATGTCCTTGCCCTGCGCCAGCAGCCAGGCCAGCGCTAACTGCCCCGGCGTGCAATTCTTCTCCCGAGCAACCGTCTCCACGCGAGCCACTAGGTCAATGTTCTTCTGAAAATTCTCGCCCTGAAAGCGCGGCGAATTGCGTCGGTAGTCATCCGCCTCCAGATCCTCAAACTTCCTGATCTGCCCGGTAAGAAACCCGCGCCCGAGCGGACTATATGCAACGAACGCAATCCCCAGCTCTCGCGTGGTCTGTAAAACCTCATCTTCCGGATCGCGCGTCCACAGCGAATATTCCGTCTGCAGCGCCGCAATCGGGTGCACTGCGTTCGCGCGGCGGATGGTCGCGGCCGATGCTTCCGAGAGGCCCAGGTAACGCACTTTTCCGAGGCGCACCAGTTCCGCCATCGCTCCGACAGTTTCCTCAATCGGGGTGTCGGGATCCACGCGATGCTGGTAGTAAAGATCTATCGTCTCCACGCCCAGCCGCTTCAGGCTGGCATCGCAAGCCGCGCGCACATACTCCGGCTTCCCGCTGATGCCGCGTGCCGCAGGATTAGCGCGATCGCGCACGATCGCAAACTTGGTTGCCAGAAAAACTTTGTCGCGGCGGTCACGAATGGCCTTGCCGACCAGTACCTCGTTGTCGCCGAAACCATAAACGTCGGCCGTATCCAGGAAGCTCATCCCCAGCTCAATCGACCGGTGAATAGTCGCAATCGACTCGGCATCGTCCCGCGAGCCGTAAAACTCCGACATTCCCATGCAGCCCAGTCCAAGTGCCGACACCAGCGGGCCAGCCTTTCCAAGCGCGCGAAATTCCATTCCTCACCTCAAATTGCGGATGCCCTCTTTTGATGTATAGCCGAAAGCCACAGTTACAAAAAAGAGAGTTGCATGATAGGCGAGTGAATCGACACGCGAAGTTTCTCAGTTCTTGATGCTGCAGCGCGGCTACGAATGGGATGCTGCGGCAGGCTTGTCCAGATACTTCACCAGCAGCACCTCGTTCCCTTTTTCGTTGTAGATCAGGTCATCCACAAGTTTGCTGGCCATCAGGATGCCAAATCCCCCCGGACGCTTGCCCTGCGCTTCGCGCGTCTCCATGTGCCTGAAGGGATCTTCCTCCGGATTGGCGATCGCGCTGTGTTGCAGCTCCTCCATCGAAAATCCCTGACCGGGATCTTTCACCCGGCAAAGAACCATCCGCCGCGTCCGCACGTAACTCACCTCCACATGCTGCGAAGGATCGAACTTCCCTCCATGCTCCATCGCATTCACCAGAATTTCACGGAACGCGGTGGCCACCTCTTCCGTTTCCGCATCGGGCAAGTCGGAAGCCTCCCGGTAAAACTGCAGCAAACGGTTGGCGGTCGCCAGGTCGCAGCGTACGCAAAGGCGCACCCAATTGGGCTTGCCGGAAAGCACCTCAATGCCGTCGTCCCAGAATGGCTCGGTCATCGCGATGCGAATCATCTCGGCCAGCTTTTCCGTCGAAAATGGCCGCGAGAAATAACTAAACGCACGCTCGCGAATCGCCGACAGCACGTCGCCAGGAACAAACTCTTCGGTAAGGATAATCAGGCGGGTGTGCGGCCGGACCATCCGTAGCCGCCGAAGCAGCTCAATGTCCTCTTTTCCCGGCGTGCGCTCTCCGGTAATGATCAAGTCAAACGGCGCATCTTTGGCCAGCCGCAAAGCCTCCGCATTGTTCGCGGCAAATTGAATCTCCCATTTTTCTTTCTGGAACAGGCTGGCGAGCAATTGATCAATTTCCGGGCCGGAATGCACAATTAGCGCCCGATGATTCTGAGTGGTAGTCGAGGGGGCAGGAACGTCGTCGGGCATGTGAACCCCGAGGAACAGCTAACTCTTCTCGGGCCGATGCTGAGCCGCGGCCAGAGCTAGGATGCAGGAATAAACCGGAGCGTGCAAGTGGCCTTGCGCGCCCCGGAGGCTCTTCAGGCCATCTCGCTGGTCATCAGAAACAGCGGCTTCATTTCGAAGCTCTTGAACACCGGGCGTAGCCTCTCCGTGCTGTAGTGCTCCTTGATGCTGATGACTTTCTTCGTCGCCGTAACTGTCTCTATCGGCATGTTGTCGTACCGCCCGTTTTTCAGAACCACCAGCCGTCCGTGGATGCGATTGAGAAGCAGATCCAGCGCAAGGTTACCGTATGCCATCGGCACAATCGAATCAATCGCGTCCGGATCGCCGCAGCGCACCAGGTAACCCAGCTTCTGGCTGATGCACTCGATTTTCTTCCCGTTGTTGTATTTCGACGAAAGCTCCGTCAGCTCTTCGGCCACCACTTCACCGATGCCGCCCAGCTTCTTGTGCCCGAACGCGTCGGCGGCATCCTTCTGGAAGACCATCTCCCCGCCTTCGAACATCGCGCCTTCCGAAACCAGCACAATCGCATACCGGCTCGGATTGCGGTTTCGGTCATTCACCAGAAGCTCCGCCAACTGATCGATCTTGAATTTGTGCTCTGGAATCACGCAGCGATGCGCCGCCCCCGCCATCGTCGGCAGCATGGCCGTGAAGCCCGCGTACCGTCCGAAAACTTCCAGCACCATGAACCGCTCATGCGAACCGGCCGAAGTCCTCAGTGCATTCGTCATCTGAATCGTGCGCGTGATGCATGTGCTGAAGCCGATGCAGTAGTCCGTTCCGGGCACGTCGTTGTCCATCGTCTTTGGGATGGCCACCACGCGGACGCCTTCCTGATACAGGCGCACGCCGTAGCTCAGCGTATCGTCCCCGCCGATCGGAATCATGTACTCGATGCCCAGCCACGCCAGATTCTTCAGCACCTCGGGCGTCAAATCGTTCTTCTCGGCGTTGTACTCGCCCTTCAGGTGATCCGGTACGCTGTTCTTGCTGACGCGCGCGGGATTCGTCCGCGAAGAATGCAAAAAGGTTCCGCCGGTGCGGCCGGCGCGGTTCACCACATCTTCGGTCAGCCGCTGAAAATTATTTGAATTGTCGTGCTTTTCGTCGCGGACCATGTCCACCAGCCCCGCCCAGCCACGGCGGATGCCGATCACTTCGTATCCTTCTCGGAGCGCCCGAAACGTGACTGCGCGAATCGCCGGATTCAATCCCGGCACGTCGCCGCCTCCCGTCAGAATTCCGATCACGCCCTTTTTTACGTTGATATTCGCCATGATTCCCTGCTCGCCTCAGTGTGGATTAGCAAAACAAATGATTATGAACGCTGCCATGAATTTTAGGAAGAGGCATAAATCATTAAATTTCCCGAAGGAACCAATCGAAAGTTTGCGTTCGCTTAAGTCGGTGAAACCGGGTCCGCCGGCAGAATCATCTACGCTTCGATGCGCGTCCCCAGCACTCCCAGGAATTTCGCCAGCCACGCCGGATGCGCCGGCCACGCCGGACCGCTCACCAGATTTCCGTCCACCACGGCCTCGGTCATGGGCACTTCCGCATACGTCCCACCCGCCAGTGTGACCTCCGGCGAAACCGCAGGATAGCAACTGCACTTCCTTCCCTGCAGCACTCCCGCCGCGGCCAGAACCTGCGCGCCATGGCAAAGCGCCGCGATCGGTTTCTTCGCGTTCGCAAAGTGGCGAACAATGTCGAGCACCTTCGCGTTCAACCGGATATACTCCGGCGCGCGCCCGCCGGGAATCACCAGTGCGTCATAATCCTCCGCCTTGACCGTATCGAAGGTCGCATTCAGCGCGAAATTGTGCCCGCGCTTCTCCGAATACGTCTGGTCCCCCTCAAAATCATGAATCGCCGTTCGAACCACCTCGCCCGCCTTCTTGCCCGGAGAAACCGCATGCACCATGTGTCCCACCATCAGCAGCGCCTGAAACGGAACCATCACCTCATAATCCTCAACGTAATCCCCGACCAGCATCAGAATATTCTTCCGCGCCATCTCATCCTCCTCAAAAATCCAGCATACCAAAACCCCGCCAGCGCAGCCGCCATGTCCACCGGCTCCCTCTTCCCTTTAGAGTGCTACAGCGAAGCTGCCGCTTTCACGCACTCCATTTCACCACCCAACTCTAATCTCTGCCACACACACCCGGCCAATGTCATCCTGAGGGACGCGTCTTATGCGTCCCGAAGGACCTCAACTTAAACCCCTCACAAAACACCGATATAAAAATCGGAATTGGCACAACGCCAGACACAAAAAGCGGGACGCAGCAACGCCGCGCCCCGCCAATTCCCAAAACCAACCTACTACTGCACAGCCGCCGTCGTGTTCGGCACCGAATTCTCCTCGATCGTAAGCAAATCGGTGCGCATCTTATCCCACTCGCGCAACATCAACCCCCGCGAGGCAAAGAACCGCCGGATTTCCGGCGAA
>Ga0210410_10001612_pt1 | contig 20997 bp, 18 predicted proteins | sample IncBWC4MmetaG_FD_161058 | JGI IMG/M metagenome (GOLD analysis project Ga0210410, IMG submission 161058) | Forest soil microbial communities from Barre Woods Harvard Forest LTER site, Petersham, Massachusetts, United States - Inc-BW-C-4-M | ecosystem: Environmental > Terrestrial > Soil >... | reverse complement strand
GATCTTTTCCGCGGGAGAAAGTCTCCACCGTTTTCGTTGGATCATAAACACCACCTTTGAACAGATTAGTTCCTAGATGGTGTTGCATCGACCTATTGAATGCACCGCCGTAACCGGAGATGTGGGTACTAGGATCAACCCCTGATTGCATCTAAGATAGGGCGATGGAAAACCGATTCCTTGCGTCCGGGTTTTTTCTGTTCCTCATTTCGCCATTTTCCTTGGTTCAAGAAGGACGAAGACCCGAAAAACCCGTGAAGGTGACAACCGTTGATTCCGCCCTCAATTCCGAAATTTCCGCGTTCAATCTAAACGACGAGACAATCGAAGTAGGCATAAAACGACTCGCTTCTGGGTCGGCGGCTTTCGCAATGGGATTTGAGCACGAACTGAAATCCAAACAGACAGACCCGCCAATTCAGGATCCCCGCTTGACTCTGCATCTCACAGCGACCACAGTGCGTGGAGTTTTGGACGCCATGTGCCAGTCGGACGGCAGGTATACATGGTCGATGGACGATACTTTCATCAATGTTTATCCAATCAAAATCGTAAACGTCGGTTCCTATCTAATGAATCGAAGGCTGGCGAAGTTGGACCTTAAAGAATTGACAGACATTCAGCAAGGGCTGTGGGCCATCGTGAATCAACTGCCGCCACCGAGAGAACAAGTAGCAATCGCGCAGATCGGGGGAGATGACACTTACCCAGCTGAGCCATGGACGACGCGCTACGAAAACTTGACTGTCCGGCAAGCCATAAACCGCCTTGTACGCCATATGGGCGAACACGCTTCTTGGGCTTTCACTGGTTCCAAAGATTTACGCGCTTTTGCCTTCAACAGACGAGGCTTCTTCTTTGACTCTTACAAGTAGGTCCTGATTAACGCGGTAACCGGACATGTGAAGTAATGGTACGGAACTTGTCCGGTTAGCCGACAAACCAGGACTTTGACACCGAAAAAGGGCAAAATCGGGGCATCCGACCCTAGAAGAATGCTGTGCCGTTCGCCGGGTAGCTGATTCCTCCAAGAAGAGTGATTGCGAACACAAACGCAAGTTGTCCGCGCCGGTGTAGAAATCCCGGCGTTGACATGGTGATCGATTTGGAGTAACCGTATGCCATTGACCTCCCGGAAGCAACACTTCCCCGAGAGGGGCAGTGTGTGTTCTTCCATATGAGGCAATCGTCGCCTCCCCGAAGAGCAATCCTCGTCCAGGGAGTGCAACACCCGTGAGGCGAAAGGGCTCTTGTCCATTAGAGCTGCTATCGCGTCGGCCCGTCTCATCAAAGAGGCAGTTCCTACCCAAAGTCCAGCACCGCTTGGAAGTGAAGGGCAGAAATAGGGGAAGCCACGGAGATGACGCTGGGGTTTACGCAAGAGAGGAGAACTCCCATGAGACCGTTCAGAATGGTTTCCGCTCTCGCACTGTTGCTGCTGGCGTTTGCACTGCTTGCGGCAGCGCAGGGCAAACCTATCATTCAAATTACACCGTTCACGCCGTTTGTCGTTTCGGCGGCGGATAACGGTTGCGGATTTGACATACTTCTAACTCCCCAAGCGGGGAGACCGAATCGTGAAAGAACGATCCTGTTCACTAACAGTGAGATAGTTGCAGGACCGCTGTTTGTGACATTTCAAAACCTCACCACTAACAAGACGGACAACGAGAACATCAGTGGGCCTGGAACGTTCACCTTTTCTGACAACACCTTCGTACTGCGTGGTCCGTCGTTCGTGGTCCTGCCGGAAAGTGTGGCACAAACGGCGGGACTGCCAAGGACAGCACTGACCAATGGCAGCCTTGTACTTACGTTTGATAGCCTAGGCAACATCACCTCGGCCAGCCTTAGCGGTACGGCGCGAGATGTGTGTTCGCTCTTGGAATAATAGTTTCCATGTGCACTCGAAACAGTGCAGAAATCGGGGATAGGGACGGCGGCTTTTTGAACCCGCTAGCTCCCTATCCCTCAATTGAACTGCCAATAAGGGAGTTCGGTAGCGGGAAATCTCCAGAGGCGATCCGTACTTCGTTGTGAAGTGTGCTCAAGTCCTGGTTAGCGCGGTAACCGGAAAAGTGGGTACTGGGTCGAACATGTCCGGTTAGCTCTTTGTCACATATCGATCTGTCGGCCACCGGACCGTTGCGGGGATGCGCTCAGCGGGAGGCGGCGCGGCGGAAGTCTTTGTCGACGCACGTTACGTAGATGAATTCGAGGGCGGCCTTGAGGCTGCCCACCTGCCTGCGGCAAAAAATGCGGCCGAAAGTGCGACGGTCGCGTCCCGCATAATAATCGCCGACCAGGGAGCCGTCGCTGGACACGAGCAACATCGCGGTGCCGTAGTGCATGTGCATGGTTTTCGTGGCGTCCGCCAGCGGCTGATTCTGATACTGGTAGATCAACGTGACGCCCTCCGGGTCACCAACCTGGAGCACCGCCACGCAACTTCGTGACACGGAAGTGGCGGTGGTGAGATAGACAGTAATTTGCGTCCAGCTCTGGAAGATGTTGATGATCAACTTGCGCCGCTTCGCATGACCGTCAAAGGAAGAGATGAGGTAGCCATACCAGAGCCCGGCGAGATTCGGGATTTTCACCAGCCCCAACTTGGAGACGAGGCGCATGCGCCAAAGATATTTGTCGAAAAGGGTGTAAAGCGTGCCGTAGATGGCCATCAGGGAAGGAGCATCCACCCACCAAGGGACCGAGAGATGAATGGCCGCGAGGAGCCTGGAAGAAAGCCAGGCCAGAGAAATCGCAGCGCAGGCGAGCAGAAGGGGAATGACCCTCCTTTCATCAGAGTCTGTACTGTAGCCGTGCATACTTCACCTGCCCGACTCACCTTGAGCCGAGCAAGCCTTCATCGGCCTGCTTGGGGCCCACACCCTGCATCCTCCCGAACCGCTGCTCGATGGTGGCGGAGAGAAGATGCAACTTCGCTGCAAAGCTTGGCTCCCCTAAGGGAACCCACATTCGAAGCGACGAGTTTCGAAATGACGATGCCTTTCTGCCCAATTAGAGTACTAGTTCCAGGGGAAAGGTTGGATGGTCATTGGAATACGGGGTTTAGGGCGGAAAATGGGGGTGACTCTCCGGCTGTGCTCGGGGTGGGCAGCGAAGCGACGCAGTCACAAGTCACGCCTAGTGCCCTGTAAACGCCCTAACCGGACAATTCAAGTAATGGTACGGCACTTGCCCGGCAATCCGGTTTATCGGGAGCGACATACTGGTGCTGAAAGCGTTTCAAAGGGCCCCCGACTACCCGCTGGACTCTCCCCTTCCAGATATGTTCGTATTTGAGCGATAAAGCGGTGGGGACTGGTGTTGCTCGCAAGAGCCTACAGGGGAGGATGTACCCATGAAATCGAACCTCAAATTGGCGGTGGCAGTGCTTGCTGGAGTTTCGATTGGCATTGTGGGCGCGCATGCGCTTCGCGCGCAGCAAGTCAAGACGCCGGCTGGCTACGTCATCGCCGAAATAGACGTGACGGACCCCGATGCATACAAGAAGTACGCGGAGCAGGTGCCGGCAACGGTGGCAGCATCCGATGGCCGCTATCTGGTTCGCGGGGGCAAAATCCAGCCCGTCGAGGGCGAAGCGCCAAAGCGCGTTGTGGTTCTCGCATTCGAAAGCGTGGAGAAAGCCCGCGCGTGGGAGTATTCGCCTGCCTATGAGGCGATCAAGCCCATCCGGCACAGCTCCGCGAAAAACCGCATCTTCATCGTTGCGGGCATTGCCCCGCAATGACGCCGCAGCTCGATTGATTTCCGCCTATCGCTTGCGAGTTTCGGGAGTGTAGTGGGTTTGCAGGTACGCGATGATTTTGCGGGTAGTGTCTTCGGGGATTCCCGCGCCGTAGGCCTTGTTCATTTTGTTCACTTCGGCTTCCCAGGTTGCGGCTGGCAGCGGCGGTTGCATAGTGATGTAGCGGGGGCTGTGGCAGGTGTTGCAATAGATCTGGACGTCCTGGCGGCCCTCGCCGGCAGCAAGCTCCAGGGTGGGCACGGGATAGGCGGAAACTTCGTAGATGCCATCCGGCGCAAGGGTGGCAGGCGCCGCTTGCTGGATGCTGCCGAGTTGATCGGGAGAGTAGTAGCCCTTTTTCAAATCGGCGTAGACAGCGCCTGCCGCGAGCGCAATCCCGGCTGCCGCCACGAAAATCGCCAGGGCTCTGTTTATCCCGGAGGTTCTCTCTTTAGCTGCCATTGCCCACCACCAGTTCCTGCCGCTCGATGCGGTTCCACATATATCCGCCGGGATTCCATACCGGCTCATCCGGCTGCGTGTTGCCCTTTTCATCCGTCGCACGCACTGCGAGCGAATAGCGTCCCGGCGATTTCGCTTTCCACGGAGCTTCCCAGGTTCGGAAAGAGTATGCGCCAAGGTCTTCTCCCAGTTTTGCGTCCGTCCACGTCGTTCCGCCATCAGCGGAAACTTCCACGCGGTTCACACGTCCGAATCCGCTGAACGCAATCCCCCGCAGGGCCACGCTCAGCCCCGCGGGAATTTTCGAGGATCCATCGGGTGAGATGAGAAACGACCGCACGGGAAATCGCTCGATTGGAATTGTTTTCACTCTTCCCGCTTTCGCGTCCTCGGGATTCGAGTTGCCGCGCGGCGTATCCGGCACACGGTACGCTGTCTTCATCCAGAAATTCTCGTCAGGCACGTTCAGCACGCGAATCCAGGTCAGGCATTTCGTCCAGTACGTCGCAAAGTACCCGGGAACGACAAGCCGCACCGGAAAGCCGTTCAGCATCGGCAGCGGTTCGCCGTTCATCAGGTAGGCGACGACGCAATCGTCGATGACGGGATTCGCAAAGTCGAGCGACTTGAGAAAAAGGTTCGACCCGAAACCCGCCGGGCCCTGCCCCGTCTCCAGTCCCTGAAACTGCAATTGCAGCGAATCGCTTTTCACCCCGGCAAGGTCCATAATTTCGCGGAGACGAATGCCGGTCCAGAGGGCGTTGCCCATCGCTCCGTTTCCCCACTGCGCCCCCGGCACACGGGGCTGCAAGCGGCTGCGACTGTTGCCGGCGCACTGGTTCACCGCGGCCACGGAAACCGGCTGGAACTTCTCCGTCAGGTCGGCATAGCTTAGAGCCAGCGGTTTCTTGACATTTCCCTCCACCTGCAATTTCCATTGTTTCAGGTCCAGGCGGTTGGGAATTCCTTCAAGGTGCCAGCGAACATAGAACGCCTCATTCGGTGTAAAGGTCGTCCGGAAATAATGGCGCGGTGTTTCCAGTTGTGCGGGGCGGTCCGTCAGCAAAATCAGCGGCACTTTCTGCGGTTCGGTCACATAGGGCCCGACGGAATTCCAATGTGGGTTAGGCCCTGGCCCGGTGAACGTCTCAAGAGCCGATCCACGAGGCGGGTCTTGAATTATCGCCGTGCCGTCCTTCACCCATCCGCCGGCTGCCAGGCTCCCGCCAGCCAATCCGAGCATCCTTAGTACAGTTCGACGGGAAAGACATCGCTCGACCGAAGGCATGGGGCAACCTCCAACAGCCGCACTATCCGCCACGGCAGCGAGAAGTGTCAACCTAACGCTTCCTAGGCACAAGATGTAGCAGTTCCCGGTACTCAGTCAGGCCAGCGCGAGGTCTCCCGTCATTCCGTTCTACCGGGCCGTTCTACCGGGCGCATACCGCAGCCTGTGCCGAAAGGCGAACAATACTTGTTGGCTGGTGTCGCTGGAAACTCTTAGGGTGTAGTATCAAACGAACGATTTGATGCGATTTCCACGAAATGCCTGAGAAATCAAAGAAGCTACTTTGTCTGGCTCTTCTCCTGGGGAACATTCTTTTCGCGGCGCAATTGCACTGCTGCGTTGATCTGAACTCTCGCACGCTCGATTCCCACATTTGCCCAATCTGCTCCGCGACGGGGACCGCGATCGCCCCTCCCTCTCCCATTTTCGAAATGGCACCGTCCGTCAACCGGATGGAGAACTCCGGCGCCGTCGTTTCTGTTCCTCTTGTGATCCCCCGTAACATCGCTCCGCGCGCACCACCCGCCGCCTAGTAATCCCTGCTCGGCCCCCATCTCTCGATCGCCATTGTCGTGCGTCGCCCCACCGCGGCGCGCGAGGAGTCTTCACTTGAGGCAAGTAAAGCTTTTGGTTTTCGCATTGCTGCTGTCACCGGCGTTTGTGGCCGGACAGCAGAGCCCTGCACCCCCTCCGCAAGCTTCGCCGGCATCCGCTTCCGCAAGCATTTCCCTGGACGACGCCATCCGCTTGGCGCTCCAGCATAACCACGCACTGCAGGCAATGCGCACGACCATCCAGCAAAGCCTGGCCGAGGAAATCACCGCGAATCTTCGCCCGAATCCGACACTGGGCCTGGACGCGCAGTTTTTGCCCATCTTTCAGCCCAACAAACTCGATGGGGATTATGTCGATCAATCCACGCAGTTCGATGCCGGCATCGGCTACCTCTTCGAGCGGGGCAAAAAACGCCAGCACCGCCTGCAGGCGGCGAAAGACCAGACGGCGGTTGTGCGTTCTCTCGTCTCCGACAATGAGCGGCAACTCGTCTTCAACGTCAGCCAGCAATTCGTGGATGTTCTACTGGCCGAGTCCACGCTGGAATTCGCGCAGCAGGACCTCGACAGCTTCCAGAAAACCGTGGACATCAGCAAAGAACGCTTTCGTGCGGGCGACATGAGCGAAGGCGACTTCCTGAAGATCAAGCTTCAGCTGCTGCAGTTTCAGAACGACGTCTTCGCGACGAAACTCGCCAGGCTGCAAACCCTGGCGGCGCTGCGCCAGTTGCTCGGTTTCGAAACCGTTCCGGCTGATTACGACGTGCAGGGCACGCTCGACTATCAACCGGTGCACGCGGACCTGGCCGGCCTGAAAAACGTCGCGGCCATCAGCCGGCCGGACTTGCGCGCCGCTCAGCAAGCCGTCACCGCCGCCGAAAGCCAACTGGCGCTGCAAAAGGCCAACGGCAAAATGGACATCACCGGCACCTTCGACTACTCCCACACGGCCGGCGCAAGCAGCGGTTCGTTTTTCTACAACATGCCCCTCCCCATTTTTAACCGGAATCAGGGCGAGATCGCTCGCGCGCAGTACGCCATCACCCAGGCCCAGCAGCAGGCCAGCGAAACCACGCAGCAGGTTTCGACCGACGTCGTCACCGCCTTCGCCAATCTGCAGACCAATGTCCAGATCATTCAGCTCTATCAGGGCGGATACGTCGACCAGGCTAAACAGTCCCGCGACATCAGCGAATACGCGTACCGTAAAGGCGCCGCCAGCCTTCTGGACTATCTCGACTCCGAACGAACCTATCGCGCCAATCAGCTTGCCTACCGCCAGGCGCTTGCAAGTTACATGCTCGCGCTCGAACAGATGCGCCAGGCAGTAGGCACAAGGAATCTGCCATGAAAGCCTTCATACAAACCCGCCTCACCCATTTAACAGTTTTAGCAAGGATTGCGTTCGCCCTTGCGCTCGCCGCCGCTCTCTCCGGCTGCGGCTCCGGCCCCGGCGAAGCGGAATCTAGGATGACCTCGTTCACTTCTTCCGAGTCAAAGGCAGATACGGCCGAACTCTTTACTGTCCCCAAGGAGCAGATGGCTCACCTGCAAATCGTGCCCGCGGAAAAAGGTCCCCTTCCTCGCACGCTTCGCCTTGCCGGATCGGTCGCCTACAACGCGTTTGAAACCACGCCCGTGTTTGCCGCGATTGGCGGCCCGGTGCACGAAATTCTTGTGGCCCCAGGCCAGTTTGTGCATGCGAGCCAGCCTCTGCTTACAGTCACCAGTCCGGATTATTCCGTGGCTCGTTCCGCGTACATCAAGGCCCGCGAAGCCTCCGCACTTTCGGACAAGTTATTCGCGCGGTCGCAGGACCTCTTCGCTCACGGCGCCATTTCCGAAGCCGACCTGCAGCAGGCGGAAACCAGCCGCAATCAGGCTCACGCGGACCTGGAATCTTCCGCTGACACACTGCACGCGCTGGGCGTAAAGGACCCCGAATCTTTAATCAAGAATACTTCGCGCCCCACGTCGGAAAGCCCGGTCCTCGCTCCCGTCACAGGTGAAATCGTGGAGCGCCTCGTCGGCCCCGGGCAGTTGCTCCAGGCCGGCGTCACGCAATGCTTCACCATTTCCAACACCAACAGCGTCTGGGTCCTCGTCAACGTCTACCAGAACGACTTGCCATTCGTGCACCTCGGAGACGCCGTCGACATCAACACCGATAGCTATCCCGAACTTTTCCACGGAAAAATTTCCTACCTCGCCCCGGCGCTCGATCCCAACACGCGCACCCTGCAGGCGCGGATCGTCACCGAAAATCCCGGCAAGAAATTAAAGAAAGATATGTACGTGACCGCCACGGTAAAAGCGGGTTCTGTCGCGGACGCCATCACCGTGCCTGACGCGTCCATTCTCCGCGACACGGAGAATCAACCATTCGTTTACGTGCAGACTGGGCCCAACCAGTTCGCGCGCCGCCTGGTCACTCTGGGGCAAAGCGTCAAAGGCCGCACGCAGGTCACCAGCGGCTTGAAAGAATCCGAACAGGTCGTCGGCGACGGCAGCCTGTTCCTGCAATTCAAAAATTCCATTCAGCACTAGGAAGGGCGCCCCGGAGACTCCTCGATGATCCATCGCATCGTCCAATTCGCTCTTCAGCAGCGCTTCCTGGTGCTGATGCTGACGGCTTTGATCGTTGTCGCGGGCGCGTGGTCTTTCCGACAGATGCCGGTGGACGCTTATCCGGACCTCTCGCCCCCAATGGTGGAATTAATCACCCAGTGGCCGGGCCATGCCGCGGAAGAAGTGGAACGCCTCACTACATTGCCCCTGGAGCTGGCGATGAACGGCGCCCCGCGCCTGAAGGTGATGCGTTCGATTTCGCTCTACGGCCTCTCCGACGTGCGTTTGACCTTTGATGAAGGCGTCGACCCTTATTTTGCCCGGCAAATTATCTTCCAGCGCATCAGTGACGCCACGTTGCCGCAGGGCGTAACACCCAGCATGGCGCCGCTCTTCAGCCCCAGCGGCCTTGTTTATCGCTATGTGCTCGAAAGTCCGGACCGCTCGCCGATGGAGTTGCACACCTACGAGAATTGGATTATCGAGCGGGCGTATAAAAGCGTGCCGGGCGTGGCCGACGATTCCGGTTTTGGCGGGCCGACGATGGAGTATCACGTCCTGCTCGACCCCGTGAAGCTCTACAACTATCACCTGCCGGTGGTGCTGGTGGTCACGGCGCTGAACGCCAACAACTCCAACACCGGCGGCGGCTTTTACACCCAGGGCGGGCAATTTTATTACGTGCGCGGCCTCGGCCTCGTGAAAAGCACGGATGACATTGGCGAAGTCGTCGTCGGAAGTTCCAACGGGGTGGCCATCCGCATCAAGGATATTGGCCGGGTGGAAATCGGCCACGCTCCGCGCCTGGGCATCTTCGGCTTTCAGACCAAGCAAAAAAAGGATGACGACGCCGTCGAAGGCGTCATCCTGATGCGCCGCGGCGAGCAAACCCAGAACGTCCTCGAAGGTGTCGAGAAAAAAACCGATGAGATCAACAGGACGCTGCTGCCGCCGGACGTAAAAGTCCGTCCCTACTATGACCGCAGCGATCTCGTCCGCATCACCACCGACACGGTCGAAGGAAATCTCCTTCGCGGCATGGTCCTCGTCCTCCTCGTCCTGATTTTCTTTCTGGTCAGCTTCCGCGCCGCCATCATCACCGCGCTGACCATCCCTCTTGCCCTGCTCTTCGCGTTCATCTTTCTCCACCTGACGGGCGAAGCCGCGAATCTGCTCTCCATCGGCGCAATCGATTTTGGCATCATCATTGACGGCACGATCGTGATGGTCGAAAACATTTATCGTGAACTCGGCCTGCGTCACGGAACCGAATACAAATTGACCGACGTTATCCTTGCCGCCGCGCGCGACGTCGATCGCCCCATCTTTTATTCCGTCGCCGTCATCATCGCGGGTTACTTGCCCATCTATGCGCTCACAGGGCCGGCGGGAAAACTCTTCCATCCCATGGCGGACACCATGGGCTTCGCGCTCATCTGCGCGCTCGTTTTGACCCTTACGGTTGTTCCGGTGCTCGCTTCCTACTGGTTCAAGGGCGGCGTGAAAGAAAAACAGAACCCCGTCTACAACTGGATCCGCGATCAGTACACCGGCCGCCTGCACTGGTGCTTGAACCATCCCGCGGTTACCTTGATCGTTTCCCTGGCGATTTTCGGAGCGACGCTCCTGCTCATCCCCCTAATTGGCGGAGAATTCCTTCCGCACCTCGACGAGGGGGCCGCGTGGGTTCGCGCGACCATGCCCTATACGATTTCATTCGAAGAGGCGGCGAAATTTGCGCCGCAAGTCCGGGACCTGCTCATCCAATATCCGATGGTCACGGTCACCGGCTCGGAACTTGGCCGCCCCGACGACGGCACCGATCCTATCGGCTTTTTCAATTGCGAATTTTACGTTGGCCTGAAACCGTACAACGACAAATCATGGTCGCAAACTTCCATCCACACCAAAGAACAGCTCATCGCCGATCTTCAGAAAAAACTGGACGCCTACCCTGGCGTGATTTTCAATTTCACGCAACCCGCCGAAGATGCCGTTGACGAGGCGCTCACCGGCCTCAAAAGCGCCCTGGCGGTAAAAATCTTTGGCCCCGATCTCGACGTTCTTGAGAAAAAAGCCGTCGAAATCAAAAACATCCTCGAAAAAACTTCCGGCTTCACCGGACTTACCGTCGTCCGCGAACTCGGCCAGCCCAGCCTGCTCATCGAAGCGAATCGCGCCAAAACCGCCCGCTACGGCATCAACGTCGCCGACGTGGAAGCGGTTGTGCAGGCCGCCGTCGGCGGGCAGGCCGCTACACAGGTGATCCAGGGCGAAAAATTATTCGACCTCGTCGTGCGCATGGACCCAAAGTTCCGCTCCGACGCGCGCGAAATCGGCAACCTGCTTGTTCCCGCTCCCGCCGGCCAGCAGATTCCCCTTTCCGAACTCGCCAACCTCAGGGAATCCACCGGCGCCTCTTTTATTTATCGTGAAAACAATTCGCGTTACATCGGAATCCAGTTCTCGATTGAGGGGCGGAATCTCGAAGGCATTGTCAGGTCGGGCCAGCAAGCCATCGCCAGTAAAGTAAGTCTTCCCGACGGCTACCGCCTCGACTGGGGTGGCGAATACAGTGAATTGCTCGACGCCAAGGCGCAGCTTTACATCATTGGCCCGCTCGCGATTTTCCTGATCTTCATGATTCTTTTCGCGCTCTATGGCAACTTCAAATTTCCGATCACCATTGCCCTCGGCGTTGTCCTCACCGAACCGGTCGGCGCCTTGATCGCCCTGAAACTTACGCACACGCCGCTCAGCGTTTCCAGCGCTCTCGGACTTCTGGCGCTTCTTGGCGTCTCCGTCGAAACCGCGGTCATTCTGGTCAGCTACATCAACAAGCTGCGCATCGAAGGCAAAAGCATCCGTGAAGCCACGCTGGAAGCATCTCTCCTCCGCCTCCGGCCAATTATGATGACGGCTCTCGTCGCCTGCCTGGGGCTTCTCCCCGCCGCCATGTCCACAGGCGTTGGCAGCGACACGCAGAAGCCCTTTGCCATCGTCGTCGTCGCGGGCCTTCTCTCCCGCCTGCTCCTCGGCTTCTTCGTCAACCCGGTTCTCTACGAACTCGTCGCCCGCGAAGGCGACGTCCTGCAAGTGTGACGGCGATTCACGCTGGCCCCGGGCCGCTGCGTGTGATAGATGTTGTCCCACGACAAGGGGCCCGCCCATGGCAAAACCAAAGAACAACGGCATTCCTCGCCGCGATTTTCTGCGCAACGCAGCAGCGGGAGCGGCGGCTCTCGCTACCGTTCCAACCGCGCCGGCAAAACAGCCGGTACCCGAACGCGGTGCTACTCCACCGCCTGCCATGTCTCCGGCAGCGGAAGTTGGAACGCCCGCCCCCGCCGAAGTGCTCACTGCGGACCGCACCGGCTCCGACTTCATGGTTGACGTCATCAAGTCGCTTGGTATCGAGTATGTCTGCTCGAACCCCGGCTCCAGTTTTCGCGGGCTGCACGAATCGGTCATCAACTATGGCGGAAACAAAAGCCCGGAGTTCATCACCTGCCTTCATGAAGAATCCGCCGTCGGCATGGCGCACGGCTACGCGAAAATTGAGGGCAAGCCGCTGCTGGTTTTCGCGCATGGCACCGTCGGCCTTCAGCATGCCTCCATGGCCGTTTACAACGCGTACTGCGACTACGTTCCCTTGATTGTGATCGGTGGAAACATTATTGACGCCACGAAGCGGATGCCACCCGTTGAATGGACGCACAGCGTACAGGATGCCGCGGCGATGCTCCGCGACTACACGAAATGGGACGACCTTCCCATTTCGCTGCCGCAATTTGCGGAGTCGGCCGTCCGCGCCTATAAAATCGCGATGACGCCGCCGATGATGCCCGTGGTGCTGATTGCCGACGGCGAGCTGCAGGAAAATCCCATTCCCTCCGATTTGAAATTGAGCATTCCGAGCCTCGCTCTGGCGACGCCTCCGCAAGGAGACTCTGCCGCGGTCACTGAAGCCGCACGCCTGCTGGCCGCTGCCGAAAATCCCGTCCTGATCGTCGATCGCGCAGCCCGCACCGCGGCTGGTATGGCGCTGCTCGTCGAGCTGGCCGAAGCGTTGCAAGCCCCGGTTGTGGACATGGGCGGCCGCATGAATTTCCCGACACGTCATCCGCTCAATCAGACCTGGCGCGGGCGTGAGGAAATCTCCAACGCCGATGTGATTCTCGGCCTTGAATTGGCCGACTTCTGGGGCGCGATTCATTCTTACCGCGACCAGATGGAGCGCACCTCGCGGCCGATTACCAAGCCTGGCGCGAAGTTGATCAGCATCAGTTCCACCGGCCTGTTTTTCAAAAGCAACTACCAGAATTTCCAGCGCTATCCCGAGGTGAATCTGGACCTGGCCGCCGATGCGCAGGCCACCCTTCCCTCTTTAATCGAAGCCGTGAAAAAACAGCTTCCCGCAAGTCGCAAAACCGCGTTGCAGGATCGCGCCGCCAGGCTCGCCGCCGCGCATCAGCAGACCCTGCTAAACGCTCGCGAAGCCGCCACATATGCGTGGGACGCCAGTCCGATCAGCACCGCTCGCCTATGCACGGAGCTGTGGGCGCAAATCAAGGACGAAGACTGGTCGTACGTCTCCACCATTCAATTTGTCAGCCGCTGGCCCATGAAACTGTGGAATTTCGACAAGTATTACCAGTTTATCGGCGGCTCGGGAGGCTACGGCATCGGCTATGGCGCGCCCTCGGCGGTCGGCGCGGCTCTCGCAAATAAAAAACATGGCCGCTTGTCGGTGAACATTCAGTGCGACGGCGACCTGATGTACGCTCCGGGTGTTCTGTGGACCGCCGCGCATCACCGCATCCCGCTGCTGACGATCATGCACAATAACCGCGCGTACCATCAGGAAGTGATGCAGGTGCAGATCATGGCCGATCGCCACAGCCGAGGCGTGGATCGCGTGAAGATCGGCACCGCCATCGATGACCCGGGCATCGACTACGCAAAGCTCGCGCAGGGAATGGGCATGTATGCGGAGGGCCCGATTTCCGATCCCAAGGATCTGGGGCCGGCGATTCACCGTGCACTCGATGTCGTCAAACGCGGAGAGCCGGCGCTCGTGGACGTTCACACGCAGCCGCGCTAGAGGATGGATGATGAAGGCGGAAAAAATCTGCAGCTATATTGTGATCGCAGCCGCGCTGGCGGCTATGCCGGTTGCAATGCAACCGAATGAACTGCAGGTAGCCCCCAGCCAGGAGCAATCGGGCAAACTTTCGGCGGGCAACGCGCAAAAGGGGAAAATTGTTTTCGAATCCCTCGGCTGCAACAAATGCCACGGCTCGGAAGGAGAAGGCGTCCCGGGTTCAGGGCCCGGTGGCGGCGTCCCGCGTATTGCTTCCACTTCTCTCGCTCTGCCAGCCTTCGTTCAACAGATTCGCAAGCCAAAAGGCGCGATGCCGCCCTTTGGCAACGACAAAGCTTCAGACTCGGACCTTGCCGACGTCTATGCATTTCTGCAAACGCAGAAGCCGTCCGCGAAACCAGAATCCACGGTGGCCGCAACCCCCGGCAATGGCCAACGATTGTTTGTGAGAGATGGCTGTTACGAATGCCACGGTTATCTGGGCCAAGGTTCCACATCGACGGGTGGCACACGGCTCGGCCCGCCACAGATTCCGCTTTCCGCGTTCATCAGCTACGTGCGCGAACCAACCGGCCAGATGCCGCCCTACACCGCGAAAGTAATTTCCGACGCAGATCTCGCCGAAATCTACAATTTCCTGAAATCCGTTCCGCCACCGCCGCCCCTGAAATCCATTTCCATCCTGAATCAATAATTTTTCGGATCGCTTTTGATCTTGTTGTGACTGCTCAACGGCGGCCATTCCCTCCGATGAGCAAATTGCAAAAGCTTGTCATCCTGAGCCTATCCGACAAGGATAGGCGAAGGATCTCAACTTAAACGCCATCCAGAAACTTGATTTTGAGCGATCTTGAATTTCGGAAGGGGAATTGTTGACCTACGCGCGCCTAACCAACAATTCCGGCAACACCTTTTCCAGGCTATACTCCGGCCGGCGAAAGAATCCCGGTAATTCGGCCAACCGCTGCTGCAATTTCTCCGGACGGTCCGCCCGCACGGTGACGTGCCCCAGCTTTCTGCCGGCGCGCGGTTCTTTCCCGTAAAGATGGAGATGCGCATTAGAAACGTTCAGCACCTCCGCATTTTCCGGAATTTCGCCAATCAGGTTGATCATCGCGGAAACGCCCACTGCCGCGGTCGATCCCAGCGGCATCCCCAGAATCGCGCGCAAGTGATTTTCAAACTGGCTCGTCACCGCGCCTTCAATCGTCCAATGCCCGGAGTTGTGAACCCGCGGCGCCATCTCATTCGCCAGCAGGCGCCCGCCAACTTCGAAAAACTCGATGCACAACACGCCCACATAGCCGAGCGCTTTAAGCAACTTCCGCGCCGCATCCTCCGCTTCCAGTTGCAGGCCCGCCGTCAGGTTCGGCGCCGGCGCAAGCGACAACCGCAGTATCCCACCACGATGGTGATTCTCGATCAGCGGATAAAACGCGATCTCGCCGCCGCGCCCGCGCACGCCCAGAATCGAAAGTTCCCGTGTGAAAGGTACAAATTTCTCCAGGATCAGCGGCACCTCCGGCAACTCCAGCCGCGCTTTCTCCACATCTTCCGCCGTTCGCAGCACCCACTGTCCTTTCCCGTCGTAGCCCATGCGGCAGGTCTTCAGCATCGCCGGCAATCCAACTTGCTCCACCGCCGCGTCCAGATCTTCCCGCTTTGCAACCTCCGCAAATTCCGTCGTGGGAATTTCCAGCTTGCGGAACAGCCGCTTTTCCCGCAACCGCTCCTGCGCCTCTTCGAGCGCCACCGTGGGCGGATACACCGGCACGCGTTCCGCCAGAAAATTGGCCGCCGCCACCGGCACATTTTCAAACTCGTACGTCACCACTTCCAAGCCGTGCGAAAACTTTTCCAGCGCGTGATGATCGTTGAAGTCGGCGGTGACTCGATTGGCGATGCGCCCCACCGGCGCCTCCGGCGAAGGATCCAGAAACCGGAAATGCAGCCCCAGCGGATAACCGGCCAGCGCCAGCATGTAGCCGAGTTGCCCTCCACCAAGGATGCCGATGGTCATTTCTTTTTCTTTCCGGAAAGTTGCGCGTGCACGGCGTTCAACGCCTTCTTCGCTGCCGTGGCGGGATCGGGTTGCGCGAGAACTTTCTTCGTCTGCGCAATTCGAAACGCACGCAACGCTTCACGAATTGCCGGGTGCTTGCCTCCAAGAATTGCCGCTGCCAGCAGCGCGGCGTTGATCGCCCCCGCCTTGCCGATCGCCAGCGTGCCCACAGGTATTCCTCCCGGCATCTGCGCAATCGAAAGCAGCGAATCCAATCCCTTCAGCGCTTTCGATTCCACCGGCACGCCCAGCACCGGCAGCACTGTCTTCGACGCGGCCATTCCAGGTAGATGCGCCGCGCCGCCAGCGCCGGCTATGATCACCTCAATTCCGCGCTTTTCGGCGCTCGCGGCGTATTCGAAAAGCAGGTCTGGCGTGCGATGCGCGGAAACAACGCGTGTCTCGAACGGCACACCCAATTCCCGCAGCGTGTTCGCGGCGAGTTCCATCGTTTCCCAGTCGGACGTGGAGCCCATGATAATTCCCACCAGTGGCGCTCCTGATTTTTTCCCTGCGGGCTTCGTGTTTTTCATGCGCTGAGTCTTTGTCCCGGCATTTCTCCACTCCTACAAAACAGAACGCCGGCCACATGGCCGGCAACTACCGGAAAGAAACCCCATTCTACGGCCTTTCCTATCGCGATGCGACTTTTCTGCGCACCTTCCACGCGTGCCGCAGTTCGCCCACCAGGTACAGCGATCCGGTGATGAATATCGCGTCTTCGGGACCGGCCTTGGCCAGCACGGACTCCAGCGCCTGCTCCGCATCCTCGATCACGGCAAATTTCGTGGCGTGGTCGCCTGCCATCTCCGCAAGCTGCCTGGCGCTGACCGCCCGCGGCGTTCCAGGTTGCGTGAAAATCACTTCGTGCGCGTGCGGGAAAAGCATCCCGGTCACTTCGTCCACGGCTTTGTCGCGCATCGCCCCAAAAATCAGGTACACCTTGCGCCCGGCAAAATTCTCTTCCAAAAACCGCGCCAGTTCCCGCGCCGCGCCAGGATTGTGCGCTCCATCCAGGTAAACGTCCGGCTGCATTTGCAGCCTTTCCAACCGTCCGGGCCATTCTGTCGACGCGATGCCGTTCACAATATTTTCATCGGTGATGCGATAGTTGCGGCCTTGCAAAATCCGCGCAGCCGCAACCGCATTCAGCGCATTTTGCAGTTGAAATCGCCCGGCGAGTCTTGGTTTCAGTAAGTAGCTGGTCCCGCTCGCAATTTCCATCGCCGTGGCCCGCGCAATGCCGTCTCTGATTTCCTCGCTTTCAAGGCGAAACGATTCCGGCGTCTCCACTATCGGGCAACGAAGTTCCGTCGCTCGCTGCAGCAGCACGTGGTGCGCCTCCGGCAACTGCGCCGCGAACACGGCCGGCACATGCTCCTTCAAAATTCCTGCCTTCTCTCCCGCAATTTCGCGCAGCGAATGGCCCAGAAAATTCTCGTGGTCAAAATCAATGCGCGTGATGATGGAAACCAGCGGCGCGACCACATTCGTCGCGTCCAGCCTGCCGCCCAGCCCAACCTCGATCACCGCGAAGTCCACCCGTGAGCGCGCAAACGCCTCAAACGCCAGCGCAGTCACGCACTCAAAATATGTCGGATGCGCCCGCAGCTTTCCCTCCGCCAGCAACTCTTCGATCACCGCATGGATGCGTGTAAATATCTCCGCGAATCGCTCATCGGCAATCTCTTTGCCGGAAATGCGGATGCGCTCGTTGATCCGCTCCAGATGCGGCGAAGTGTTCAGCCCGGTGCGGAACCCCGCCTCCCGCAGAATCTTCTCGAGAAACGCTGCCGTCGAGCCCTTCCCGTTCGTTCCCGCGATGTGCACGCACGGATACGCGCGGTCCGGCCTGCCCAGCCGTTCCAGCAAGATGGTGATGTTATCGAGATTGAACTTTGCCGCGGCTGCCTGCGTGGGAGCCGCCAGTTCGCGGCCCAAAGAAAGTAGATAGCGAACCGCGCTTTCGTAATTCATTTCAGGAGGTCAGCAGGTCAATCGCGCTGGAGATGAAGCTTTTCATGTCCTTGCGGTGCACCACGGCATCCAGGAATCCGTGCTCCAGCAGAAACTCCGAGCGCTGAAAACCTTCCGGCAATTTCTGCCGGATGGTCTGCTCGATCACGCGTGGCCCCGCGAAACCAATCAGCGCGCCAGGTTCCGCGATGTTCAAATCGCCCAGCATCGCGAAACTTGCCGTCACACCGCCGGTCGTCGGGTCCGTCAACACCGATATGTACGGCAATTTCTCCTCGTCCAGCCGCGCCAGCGCCGCGGAAACTTTGGCCAGTTGCATCAGGCTGATCGTGCCTTCCATCATGCGCGCGCCGCCGGAGCAGGAGACTACAATCAGCGGCTGCCGCGTCTCCATCGCCATCTCAATCGCCCGCGTCACTTTTTCGCCGACCACTGCCCCCATCGAGCCGCCGATAAATCCAAACTCCATCGCGCAGCAGATCACCGGCTTGCCGTTCAGCTGACCTTCGGCGGTGATCACCGCGTCGTTCATCCCCAGCTTTCTCTGCGCGTCTTTAATCCGCCGCGCGTAGGGCTTGGTGTCCACGAATTTCAGCGGGTCGGTTGAAACCATTCCCGCGTCGTGCTCTGTCCACTTTCCGTCGAACAGCAGCTCCAGCCGCTTCTTCGCGTTCACCCGGAAATGAAACTGGCATTTCGGGCACACGAACAAATTCTCTTCCAAATCCTTCCGGAACACGATCGCGCGGCAGGACTCGCACTTCATCCACAGCCCTTCCGTGCGAACCCGCCGCTCTTCCGGCGGCGTCACCTGGTCAATCGCTTTTTTATCCCGCTTGAACCACGACATGGAGAAGTTTTCAGTCCTTAGTTCTAAGTTTCTAGTTTCTTTCTTGCTTCCTGATTACTGATCGCTGATTACTGATATCCGTCAACTAACTCCCAGCCTGAGCCGCTCCACACACTCAGTAATCGATCCCCCGCTGCGCCAGTATACCCTTCGTATACGGGTGTTTCACTTCCTTCATTTCCGTCACCAGGTCCGCGGCCTCCACCAGCTTCGGGTGCGCGTTTCGCCCCGTGCAGATCACGTGGACCTGCTCCGGCCGCCCCGTCAGCGCAGACACCACTTTCTCCGCGTCCAGCATTTTGTAGCTGATCGTGTAATTGATCTCGTCCAGCACGACCAGGTCGTATGTGCCGCTGTAAATTGCCGCGCGGCCCGATTCCCAGCACTCTTCCGCCATGCGAATGTCTTCCGGGTCCGTTTCCGCGCCGCCAATTTTCACGAAACCTCGCCCCATCGGCCGGATTTCAAATTTGTCTTTGCCCAGCATTTCCGCGGCATCCAGCTCGCCGTAGTGCCACGACCCCTTGATGAACTGCACCATCAGCACGCGGAGCCCCTGCCCCACCGCTCGAAACGCCGTGCCCAGCGCGCAAGTCGTCTTGCCCTTGCCTGGGCCGGTGTAAACCATCAGCAATCCCTTTCCTTCCGGCATTAAGTCGCTTCCTCGTCAGGGCGCGCAATTTCGTATGGATAATTCCAGTCTGCGGAGTTGAACAAGAAACGTCAAGTTGCGACGGCGCAAAACCACAAGCGATGTTCAAAACTGAATCAGATGGGCTCGGTCTTAAATCCCGAGGCGCTTAACCAGCTCGTGAGCAATCACGCGTGCATGTTCCATCGCCACTTCGCCCAGCGACTGCTTCGGCGGGGATTTCTTATCTTTCAAGACGATCCATAGCCCCGGCCGATACACTTCGTCGTCCCCGGGGCAAATCGCGCCTGTCAGTTGAGCGATCTCAAAATCCGGAACATGGGAGAGCCCCAGGTCCACCAGATGGGTGTCGTTCGGCAACGGCGGCGGGTTGCACATCAACTCCGTCAGCACGCCGCGCGCGTCGTCCACCAGGTCGCGGAATCCCTGCGACACCAGCAGGCCGTCAATGTCCCGCGGAGTCGGTTGCTCGACCTGTTCCAGATCATAGTCCGGCAACGGCTTTTCAATGGGAATTTCAATCGCCACCGAAGGCTGATCTGTATCCGGTGCAATGCGCATGGACATAGGTTTTACCGCTCGACATCATTTCACGGAACGCCGCAAAACGCACCTACCTACAGGGACAATCCCCCTCCGGTGCCTTGCACGCAATCTACTTGGGATACGGGCTCCCCGAGAGAATCGCAAACGCGCGGTAAATCTGCTCCGCCAGCATCACCCGCGCCAGTTCGTGCGAATACGTCATCGCGCTCAGCGAAAGTTTCTGCTTCACGCGTTCTCTCAGGCGGTCGGGAAATCCATCGGCATCCCCGCACACGAAGTTCACCTCGCGTATCCCGCGATCCCGCTGCTCACCCATCCATTTTGCGAACGCATCGGAGTCGTACAGTTTGCCGCCTGCATCGAGGAGCACGGAAACCGCCGCGCGGTTCGCATCCAACCGCTTCAGCGCCGCCGCCGCATCCCGCGCCTCAACCACCTCAATGGGACTCGAACGCGAAATGCGCTTCACATAGTCTTCAAGCGGCACAACCATCTCCGGCCGCCGCGTTTTCCCCAGCATCAGCAGGCAAATCTTCATTGCGCGAGTCTACCCTGCTCCCCGGCCGGACGTCTCGTCCACTTTCGTATCTTTTCCTTTGGGAATCCGGCGGCTTCCCATCTATGATGGCGCAGCGGCCGCCCTCTGTCTTTCTGACTCATGTCTCAAAGCGATATCAAATCTCCGGCCTTCCACGCCGCAGAACTTCGCAGCGAACGCGTCCGCATCTTTGGCGTGCTTGCTTTCCTTGCCATCGTTGTGGCGGTCCTTACGATTCGTGTCTTCCTCCTGCACACCACGGTCCTGAACAGTCATGCCGTCTGGAATCTCGTCCTCGCCGCTGTCATCGGGCTTTATGAATATCTTATGCTGCGCATGGTCGGCCGCGCCTTGCGCCGTGATCGCGAATTCCCGCGCTTCGTCTGGTTCACTGGCACAATCATCGAGACCGCCGTCCCGGCCATCGGCGTCGCGTGGCTCACCACCACGAGCTTCGACCCGGCCTATCGCCCGCTCGCCAGTCCCGCGACGCTGCTCTTTTTCGTTTTCATCATTCTTTCCATCCTGCGCCTCGATCCCTGGATCTGTCGACTGGCGGGAGTCACCGCGTCTCTCAGTTATCTCGCCGCCGCGGTCTATCTCGGTTGGATTCCGCCAACTCCCGGCACACCCGCGCCCGTCACGCAA
>Ga0210410_10001610_pt1 | contig 21006 bp, 15 predicted proteins | sample IncBWC4MmetaG_FD_161058 | JGI IMG/M metagenome (GOLD analysis project Ga0210410, IMG submission 161058) | Forest soil microbial communities from Barre Woods Harvard Forest LTER site, Petersham, Massachusetts, United States - Inc-BW-C-4-M | ecosystem: Environmental > Terrestrial > Soil >... | reverse complement strand
TCGACCAGAAGACGCTCAGGTCGCTCGAGCCGCCGCCGTCGAGCGCCATCGTGCCGTCGATCCACACGCCGTCCGCGGACGCCGTCAGCGCCTGCTGCCCGTCGCCGTCGAGCGGCGTGAGCGACTGCACGCCGTCGGCCGGCGTGCTGGCGGCGGCGAACAGCGGCGACCCGAGCGCCCGCGGCTCCCATCTCGCGCCGCCGGCTCCGTCCTCGCGCGCGAACAGCACGAGCCCGTCGCCGAGCGACGGGTCCGTCTCCGCGAGCAGGTACGCGTTGCCGGCCGCCGTCGCCGCGAGCGCGACGACGTGGAAGTGCGCGGCCGACGCCGGCGGCACGTCGATCGGCTCGCGGCTCCAGGCGCTGCCGTCCCAGTGCGCCACCGCGCCCTCGACCGGATTGCCGACGACCGGCAGGAAGACCTCGGTCCGGCCACCCGCGTCGTACGCCGCGATCGCCACCTGCCCAGCGCCCTGATCGGGCGCGAGCGCCTCTCTCGCGCCAGGATCGACGACGCCGGCGGGCGGAGCCGGCAGCGGCGCGAAGCGCGCGGCGTCACCGGGATCCCGCACGAGCACGACGAACTGCGAGCCCGCCGGCCGATCCCCGTCGCGCCCGACGAGCACGCCGCCACCGTGCGCGGTCACGCGCGCGGAGGCCGCGTTCGGCCGCGGCCCGCGGTAGGCGTGGCCCTGCTCGTCGACGGGCGTCTGCGCCGCCGTCCAGACGCCGTCCACGTCGGTGTAGCGCTCGAACACGAGCTGCGGCGCGGGCGTCGCCGGATGCGTCACCAGCCCGAAGCCGAGCAGACCGCCGGGATCGGTCGTCAACAGCCCCACGTCAAGCGGCAGATCCCGGTACGCCCACGTCTCCCCGGGCGCACCATCGGTCGCCGCGCCCATGATCATCGTCTGCCGGTCGGCGAGCCCCAGCACGGGCTGCGCGCTCACGTCCGCGCGAGCGAAAGCCGGAAAGAGGGCGACGAGGAGGACGATCAGCGTCAGCAGCAGACGACGATCGGGCGGCGGCACCGCCGGCGAAGCCGGTGGTGGGTGAGGATGCACGTGCGGCCGCCGGCAGGCGGACGTGCGCGCGGGTGGGTGGGGCCGATTCGACAGGACCCGCCCGCACAAGCGCCGGACCTTCATCGGACAGCAGTCACGGTCGCGTTGGGATCGCCGCCATGCGAGCCGCCACCACGACCACGAAGCGTCACGTCAGCCGTTCTGAAGCGCAGGGCGTCCGGCCACTTGTCGCGCGAGAGCTGGAGCACGAACGCGTGACGCCCGGGAGCGAGCAGCACGAACTGCGTGCTCGCGACGACCTTCCCACGACGTCTCGCGAGCAGCGCGACCTTCGCCTTGCGCCGCAGCGTGAAGGCGAGATGGAGGCGCAGGCGACCGTCGACCCTCGGCTTCGAGATGCGCGTCATCAGCGCCTTGATGCGCGTGACGTGCGTCTTCGGCGGGGCGGTCGGCTGCGGCTCGACCGGCGGCGGCGGCGCGAACAGCTGCGAGTCGTCGGCCGGCGGCACGTCCGGGATCGCCTGCGCGACCGCCTCGTTCGGACGGTACGTGATGAGCTGCTGGAAGGCCGGGTCGGCGTCGGCGGCGCGCGGCGCGCCGTCGGTGTAGTGGAACAGCCAGCCGCCGTTCGTGACCATCCAGCCCTCGGTCGGGCTCGTGAACTCGATCCGCGCGGCGGCGCCGCGTCCTGCGCCGCCGGCCGGCAGCTGCTCGACCGTCACGCTGCCGTCCGGGTGCAGGTGCGCGACGCGCGCACGCGCCGTCGTCGAGCCGCGCTCGGCGTAGGACTGCACGGTCGTCCACGCGTCGTCGGCGCCCGGCACGGCCGCGACGTCGGTGAAGCGGTCGTGCGCGCCGAAGGGCGTCTCGTCGAGCGCCAGCTCGCGGTAGAAGCCGTCCGCGAAGCGCACCGCGATCGGCGGCCGCGCGACGTTGTCATCGCCCGGCGCGCTCGGTCCGGAGGCGGCGCCGCCGCCCACGAACCACGGCGCGCCCCCCGCCGCGTCGGCCGCCAGCAGCTCGGTGCCGTCGTCCGGCACGCCCGCGCGGTGCTGCGGCAGGAAGGGAGCGTCGGCGAACGCGCCGCCCGCGAGCTCGTGGATCGTGAACGGCTGGAACTCGGGCAGCGCGAGCGTCACCGGCGTCGAGGGGTCCTCGCGCTGGACGCCGACGAACGTCGTCTCGTACCAGCGGCCGCCGGACGCGATCAGGTCGCTCACGCCGCGCCCCTGCGGCGCGTACGTCGAGACGAGGTCCTGCCCGTCCCAGTGCAGGTGGTAGGCGCCGACGCGCTGGCCGCTCGGGTCCTGCGAGCCGACGCCGGCGAACCAGCAGTCGTCGGGGCCCATGCAGGCGCCGGCGTCCATCGGCCGGAACGGATCCGGGCTCTCGTCGGCCGTCGAGTAGGAGGCGATCACGACGCCGTCGCGGAAGTGGCACAGCCCGAGGCCGCCGCCGAGCCGCGGCGGGCTCGGCGCGGTGATCGTCCAGAACTCGTCGGGGCCCGCCCACACGATCCGCGTCGAGTCGGCCGGCCCGCCGCAGACGGTCGACAGCTGGTGCCAGGAGACGCCGTCGTAGGCGAGCAGGCCCTGTGGGATCGTCGCGTTGCCCTCGACCGCGAGCAGGCAGCGCGTCGCCGACCAGCACTGCAGGTCGCCGGGGCGGCCGAGCGGCACCTTGAACGGCACGCCGGCCGGCGGCGACGGCTGCTCGAGGCGCCACGACGCCGCGCCCTCCGCCGGCGCCACGTTCACGAACGTGCTCAACAGCACGCCGGCGAGCGCGACCACGAGCGCACTGCGCCGCATCAGACCTCGTCGCGCTCGACGAGCCGGCCGAGATCCTCGAGCTCGACGCGCTCGACCGTCGACAGGACGGCCTCCAGCGCGACGCCCGACAGCGTCTCGTGCTCGAGCAGCGCGTGGCTCGTCTCGTAGACGGCGGAGCGGTTGCGCCGCAGCAGCGCGCGCGCCGCGCGCTCGGCCTCGCCGACGAGCCGCTCGACGGCCGTGTCGATCAGGTCGAGCGTCTTGGGGCCGACCGAGCCGAGGTCCTGCAGCGAGGCGCCGAGGAAGACCTCGCCGGCCTTCTCGCCGATCGTCACCGGCCCCAGCTCGTCCGACATGCCGAACGAGGTGACCATCGAGCGCGCGAGCGCCGTCGCCTCGTGCAGGTCGTCGTGGACGCCGGTCGAGAGGCAGCCGAACTCGAGCTTCTCGCCGGCCGCGCCGGCGACGATCGCGATCAGCTGCATGCGCAGCTCGGGCTCCTGCATGATCGTCTGGTCGCGGTCGGTGAGCATGTGCGCGGCGGTGCCGAGCGTGCGCCCGCGGGCGACGATCGAGACCTTGCGGGCGACGGCGCCCACGGCCAAGGCCTCCGTCACTACCGCGTGTGACGACTCGTGGATGGCGATCACCCAGCGCTCGTGCTCGCTGAGGATGTGCTTGCGCGCGGGGCCGGCGACGACGCGGTCGATCGCCTCCTCCAACGTCTTCTGACGGATCTCGCGCTCTCCGCCACGCACCGTCAACAGTGCTGCCTCGTTGATCACGTTCGCCAGCTCGGCGCCGGAGAAGCCGGGTGTCAGGCGCGCGATCTCGTCGAGGTCCGCGTCGGGGCCGAGCGGGCGGTTCTTGCCGTGCAGGTGCAGGATCTCGCCGCGGCCGTGCACGTCGGGCGTGTCGACCGTCACCTGGCGGTCGAAGCGGCCCGGGCGCAGCAGCGCCGGGTCGAGGATGTCGGGGCGGTTCGTCGCGCCCATCACGACGAGCCCGCCATCGCCGCCGAAGCCGTCCATCTCGACCAGCAGCTGGTTCAGCGTCTGCTCGCGCTCGTCGTTGCCCTGGCCGATGCCGGCGCCGCGCTTGCGCCCGGCGGCGTCGAACTCGTCGATGAAGATGATCGCCGGCGACATTCTGCGCGCCTTCGCGAACAGGTCGCGCACGCGCGCCGCGCCGACGCCGACGAGCGACTCGACGAAGTCCGAGCCCGAGAGGCTGAAGAAGGCGGCGTCGGCCTCGCCGGCGACGGCCTTCGCGAGCAGCGTCTTTCCGGTGCCGGGCGGGCCGACGAGCAGCACGCCCTTCGGCGCCGCCGCGCCGAGGTCGAGGTACTTCGACGGGTCGGCGAGGTAGTCGCGGATCTCCGCCAGCTCGGCGAGCGCCTCCGGCACGCCCGCGATGTCTGCGAAGGTCGTGCGGTGGGCCGTGCCCTTCCCCCTCTTCCGGCCTCTGCCGGTGAACTTCGAGAAGCCGGCGATGCCGCCGGCGCCGCCGTCCTGGCCGACGCGCATGAAGAACGCGAACAGGCAGACGAGCAGCAGGATCGGGATCAGGAACTGGACGACGATCGTCAGCTGCGCCTTGCCGGCCTGCTGCTTGACCGCGACGACCGCTCTGCTCGACTCGAGCGCGTCGGTGAGCGCCTGCGTCTGCGCGCCGGAGCTCGGATACGCCGCCCACAGCAGCTCGCCGTTGCGCGTGGCGACGACGACGCGGTTGTCGGCGTCGAGCAGCGTCGCGTCGACGACGTCGTGCCGTCTCGCGAGCTGGAAGACCTGGCTGAGCGGGATCGGGGTGCCGCTGGTCTCCGGGCGCGTCGCCCCGAGCAGCACGAAGAAGAGGATCGTCAGCGAGATCGCCGCGAGCAGCAGCCCCGTCGCGAACAGGTCGCGCGTGACTCTGCCCAGCGCGAAGCGCACGGCGTTCGAGAGCGCGTCGGCGACCGGATTGCGCCGCTCGGCGAGCCCCGAGCGGACTCGAGCGCCGCCCGGCGCGCCGGCTCTGCCGCCCGGACCGCCGTTCGCCGTTCCGTTCGGACGAGCGCTCACGCGCTTCGTGCCCGACGGGCGGTCGTGGTCGAAGGGCTGCTCCGGCTGGCCTGCGTCGCTTGGGGGCTGGTGATCGCTCAACTGGTTCCTGACATGTCGGGGATGGCTGCCAAGGCGGCACTGGACCGGGGCCCCGCAGCCTGAACGGCCGCGGAGCCCCGGATCCGGCGTGTGCCTGTGGCGGGCGTGCGCTAGTGGCGCCCGCCTCTCTTGTGGGTTCTCGGCGCCGTCACCGTGACGGTCTTCGTGACGGTGCGGGCGGTGCCGCCGGTCGGGGTGAAGGTGAACTTCACCGTGATCTTGAGCTTGTGCCCTCTCGCCTTGGCGAGCGCTCTGCGCGCCGCCGCGGACAGCGACAGCTTGACTCTGACGCGGCCGCCGGCAGACAGTCTCGCCGTCACCGAGGCGACCTTGATCGTTCTTCTGCCGACCTTCGCGGTCGCCACCACCTTCAACGTGCCGGCACCCGGCAGCTGGACGGTGTAGAGCAGCTGTCTCGCGCTCGTGCTGCTGCTCGGGAGCGAGAACTGGTTGCTCGGCGGCGCGACCGTCCCGCCACCGCCGCCGCCACCGGTTCTGCCGCCGCCACCGCCGGTGCCGCCACCGCCGCCACCGCCGCTGCCGGCCGCCTTGTTCCAGCCGATCGCGTTGACGGCGTTCTGCGCGTAGCCGAGCAGCGTCGGCGGAAGCGCCGAGTAGTCGGCGCCGAACAGCGCGCCCTGACCGACGCCGCTGACGATGATCTTCTCGAGGTAGTCCTTGACCGAGCGGGCCTTGGCCTGCTCGTCAGCGGTGTTGCCGTAGACCGGCGCGTTGTCGTCCCACGCCTCGAGGTACGTGAGCACGCATGCCGGGTAGCTCGCGCCGCCGGCCGCGTACGCTCTGCTCCAGTCGCCCTGCGTCGGGTCGCCGTTCGGCGAGGCCGCCGGCGCCGGCACGTTCGCGACGGCGACGTTCTGGCAGTTCGCGCCCTTCGTCGTGGTCGCGGTCGTGTGCGCGGCCGGCGTGAACGTCGGCTCGACATAGCCCGTCGCGCTGCCGCCCGGGTTGTTCTGCAATGGCGCCCAGAACGTGTAGTCCTGCGTGCCGCCCGGGGTCACGTCGAAGCCGCCGCTGCGCGCGGTGGCGAGATCGCCGTAGCCGATCGAGCCGTCGGTCTGGGCGACCGCCGTCGTCAGCGCACCGGCGCCGTTGGCCGACGCGGAGCACAGGTGGTCGCTCGAGGTGCACGCAGCGCCGACCCCGGCCTGCGGAGAGGCGGTGCCGCTGCCGCCGAGCGCCGGCCACACCGTGTTCGGGTTGGGGTTGTACGTCGAGGTCCAGCTGCGGCCCGGGTTGATGAGCGCGAGATACGCCTTCCACGAGTACGTGGTGCCCGAGTTGTCGAAGCGCACGATGCGGCGCACCGGGATGCTCGCGCAGTCGACGCCGTTGTTCGTCTGGTCGCTGCTCGCGATGCCGGTCCCTCTTCTGCCGGTGCCGATGCCGGGCGCGATGTCGCCCCACGTCTGGGCGCCCGCGTCGGCCGCGAAGATCTTCTCGACGACCGCGCTGGTGAAGCGCAGGCGCTGCGTGTGGTCGGACGCTCTGTCGCCGGTGTCGACGCCGCCGACGGTGCTGTCGGTCCCGTTCGTGAGGTTTCTGGCGCCGACGGTGCTGAGGTCGCAGCCCTCCGGCGCGTGCACGATCAGCACGCTGGCGCCGGCGGCGACCGGGATGATGTGGATCGTGCCGTCGTCGGCCGCGGACGCCGTGCCGGCGTTCATCGCCGCCTGCTGCGCCGGGCTCGGCGGCTCGTCGCTGCCGGACAGGCGCGTCGTCATGTCGCGCTGCCCCGCAGGTGCAGGATTGTTCGTGCAGCCCGGAGCGCAGTTGAGCGCCGCGTTCCCGCCGCCTGCCCCCATCGCGGCGTTGCCGTCGCCGGAGCCGTTGGCGGTGTACGTGGGACCGGCAGGCGAGCCGTTGCAGCCGAAGGACGCCTCGAACAGCGTCTTCATGCTCGCCTGCATCGATCTCTGGAACGACGAGCCCTGCGCAGCGAAGGTCGAGCCCTCGCATGCGTTGAGCGTGAACGCCGCGTGGGCGCTCGGCGCACCGATGGCGCCCGCTCCGAGGGCGGTCGCCGCCGCGGCTGCGCCGGCGAGCAGGGCCCGCCGTCGCACGCGCGGTGCGACGAAGTTGGTGATCACTTGCTTGTCCTTTCTGAGGGGAACATCCACGTCGAGGCGCACGGGACGCTCGCCGTTGCGACCTGCTCCGGACAAGAGGCGTTCACAGAGACTCCTCCACTTCGTCACGAGCTGTTCTCAACTCGTTCACCGACCCTTCACCTGCCGAGCGGCGGCGCGCCGGCGGCGGTCGGCTCTGGCGGGCACGCGGAACGTGCCGGCGACGCTCGCACTGCGCTTCGCGCTGCCGTCCCCGGGCACGAGCGTCACCGCGACGCGCACGCGCAGCCGCGTGCCGTGGAGCACCGCGCGGCGGTCGCGCCCGCTCAGCTTCAGCACGACCTGCACGGTCCCGCGCTGCTTGGCGCGGGCGCGCGCAGCCGCGACCTGCCGCGCCCGCACGCGTCCGCCGCGACGCGCCTTCGCCTTGCCCGCCGTCTCGCTCGCCGTCGCGACGGCGTCGAGCTTGCCCGCCTGCGGCACCGCGACGCGCAGCAGCAGCGAGCCGTCGGCGCGCGAGCTCGCCCGCACGCGCAGGCCGCTCCCGGCGCCGCCGCCGCCGTCGACGGTGATGTCGACGGGGCCCTGGCCGGCGCCGCCCGGCGGCGGTCCGGTCGGCGGGTCGTCGACCTGCTGGAGCGCGAACGCGTCGGCGACGCCGTTGGCGTCGCCCGCGACGAGGTTCGTGCTCGTGGCGACGAACGCCGCGACGCGTCCGTCGGCCGACAGCTGGGCGTTCGGCGAGACCGTCCCGTCGGCGTCGCTCCCGTCAGTGGCGTGGAGCAGCCGCCGCAGCTCGCCCTTCGCGAGGTCGACGAGATACAGCTCGTTGCCGCCGGGCGAGCTGCGCTCGTCGCCGATCAGCGGCGGCGTCGGCGCAAGGAACTGACTGCGACTCGTCACGAGCAGCAGGCGCATCCCGTCGCCCGACAGCGCGACCGATTGCACGTCGCCGTTGGCGCGCGCGTTGAACGCGGGCGTGCCCTTGGTCACGACCGTCGTGCCGGCCTTGCGGCTCACGCCCGGCCGCATCGAGGTGAGGTAGACGTCCATCGCGGGGTCGGACGCCGGTGCGGGACGCGGCGCCGCGCCGGCGACGAAGGCGACCGTCCAGCCGTCGCGGCTGAGCGCCGGGGCGAGCGAGCCGATGTCGCCGAGGCCCTGCTCCGGGTCGGCGAGCGGGCCGTAGCAGGGGCCGCTCGCGGTGGGATCGTTCGTGACGGCGCCGTCCGGCGGACACGCCGGGTCGTCGGGGTCGGCCGAGCCCGTGATGCGCCGCGTCACGGCCCCCGCGTCGTCCCACCGCTTCCACAGGTAGCGCCGCACGGTCGGGTCGGTCGGCTCGCCCGTCAGCAGGCGCGTCTGCACGACCGCGTTCTCGGCCGTCCACGCGACCGTGCTCCCGTCCCCCGAGATCGCGACCGGGCGCAGCGCGCCGCCGGCAGGCGTCGTCCCGTCGAGCGCTCTGCTGACGAGCACCGTGCGGTGGGCGCGCAGGTCGCGCACGAAGACGTTGCCGGGCGGCGTGTCGACGCCGGGGCGGTTCGGCAGGTCGGACGCCTGCTCGGTCGTGCGGAAGGCGACGTAGCGGCCGTCGCCGCTGATCGCATGACCGGCGAACACCGCACTGCCCGGCTCGCCGCTCGGCAGCGGCGGGTTGCGCGGCGCATAGTGGGCGGGGTCGTCGCCGCCGTCGCGCGCGGACACGAGCGTGTAGGCGCCGCTCGCGGCGCGGTCCGTCGCGAGCGGCACCGACATGTCGCGCACGTAGACGTCGACGTTGTCGTTGGTGTCCTGCGGCACGAGCCGCTGCGCGGTGTCGAAGGCGACGTAGCGGCCGTCGTCGCTCACCGACGGATCGGCGGCGCCGCGCAGCAGCAGGCTCGCGGTGTCGTGCTCGTCGACCTGGTCGCCGTCGGCGACGAGGTCGAGCGCGCCGGTCGCGCGGTCGTAGCGGAAGATCCCGCCGCGCCGCAGCCGCCCGGCCGGATCCGGGTCGCCGTCGGCGAAGAAGTTCGTCGCTCTCGTCTGGAAGACGACGTAGCGGCCGTCGGCCGAGACGGCGACCGCGCTGCTCGCGCTGTCGGCCTGCTCGAGCCGCGGCCAGTCGACGGAGATCAGCTCGGCGCCGGGCCCCCAGCTCGCGCGCGCGGGCGCGGCGCTCCAGGCGAGCGCCAGCAACGCGAGCGCCGTCAGCGCCCCGAGCGTCGCACGCTGCGCTCCGCCGGCCGCACGCAGCGCTGCGACGGCATGCGCCCCCCTCCTCGCGCGCGCGCCGCTCATCCCACCATCACCGCCTTCCGCACCCGCCGCACGTTGCCCGCGTTGTCGCGCGCGACCACGGTCACCACGCGCCGGCCGGCGGCGGCGTAGACGTGCGTCGCCCTGCGCCCGCGCGAGCTGCGCCCGTCGCCCCACGCGATCCGCGCGCCGCGCAACCCCGAGACCTGGCCTCGCTGCCCGTCGCTGACGGTCACGCGCACCCGCCGGCCCGCCATCCGCACGATGCGCACGCGCGGCGCGGTGCGGTCGACGAGCAGCGTCGAGGCGACGCTCGTCGTCGTCTGTCCGTCGGCGTCGGTCGCGACGACCGTCACGGTGTGGTTGCCGTCCCCGAGCTGGCGAGGGGTGAGCGTGCGCGCGAGTCCGTGCACGCCGCCGACGACGTCGTCGCCGTCGACCTGCACGTCGTACGCGAGCCTCCCGTCCGTGCTCGGCGCGGCGTCCCACGTGAGCCTCACGCGCCGGCTGCGCGTCCAGTCGGGCGGCGTCAGCACGGTGAAGCGGCCGGGCGGCACCTGGATCGAGGCGGCGGCGATCTGCTTGCCGGCGTCGCGCCCTTGGAGGAAGCCGGCGAGCGCGCTGCCGAGCGGCGAGCCGGCGAGCCGCAGCGTCTGCACCGCGCCGCCGGCCGGCGTGCTGACGGTCCGCTGGAAGGGCGTGCCGTCGGCGTCGCGCTCGAACAGGCCGACGCCTGCGGCGCCGCCTTGGTCGACGCGCCACGCGGCCGCGAGCGTGCCCGCCTGCCCATGCCACACGAGCGGGTCGGGCACGCCCCCGCCGCCCGTGTCGAGCCGCACGGGACCGGCGACCGTGCCCTCGTCGCCGCCCGTGTCGAGCACGCGCCCGTCGAGCCCGAGGCCGGCGTCGAAGCCGCCGCCGTCGTCGACCGCGACGCTCAGCGGCCCGAGCGTCCCGGTCGGTCCGTTCGCCCCGCCGCCGTCGACCGGGCGCGCGCCGACGAATCTGCCGGCGCCGTCGGAGAAGCTCGACGGCAGCATGTTCACGAGCGCGCGCGCCCGGGTCCACGACGTCTTCGCGTCGGGCTGCTGGCGCATCCCGACGATCGCCTCGCCGAACGGCGACACCGCGAGCGAGAGCTGGTCGGCCGGGGCGTTGAGCGGCTTGCCGTCGACGTCCGACGGGCTCGCCTGCAGCACGACGCCGAGCACCTTGCCGAACACGCGGCGCGCGTAGATGCGCGGGATCAGCTGGTCGTCGGGCTCCTGCCAGGCGACGACCGCGTTGCCCGTCTGATCGCTCGCGACCTGCGGGCCGTTGAGCGCCGTCGGGGCCGCCTGCGGCTGCGCCTGGATGCGGTCGACGGGCTGCCCGAGCATGCTCCAGAAGGAGCCCGAGTAGCGTTGGATGCGGTAGTCGGCGTCGACCGTGCCGGGCGGCAGGTCGGGGCTCTGGCGCGCGTACACGACGCGGTAGACGAGGTACGCCGTGCCGCCCGGGCCCATCGACAGCGACGGCGCGGCGTCGAGCCCCTCGCGCACGTCGAGGTCGATCGCGACGGGCGCCTGGAACTGCGTCGCGCCCGGATCGAGCGAGGCCGAGTACAGGCGGTTCTGCACGCCCGCGCCGAACTGGTGGATCCAGGTGACGACGAGCCGGCCGCCGTCGCCGGCGCCGATCGCCGGCCAAGACGACTGGTAGGGCTGGCCGACGTCGACGCGCTGCGGCGGCTGCCAGGCGCGCTCGACGAAGCGGCTGACGAACACGTGCACGTGACCGCCGACGCGCTTGGAGTAGACGAGCCCGCCGCTGCCGTCGGCGGCCATCGCGACGCCGTCGAGCCCGACGACGTCGGCGGACGGACCGTCGATCGTCGTCGCAGCGCCGACGATCGCGCCCGCGCGGACAGGGACGGCGGCCAGCGTCGCTGCGACCGCCGCCACGGCGAGCAGGAGCGAGCGCGCACGGCGGGACACGATCGCGCACGGTACGAGGCGCGTGCGCCGATCCCGTTAACAACTTGAGAAAGCACAGGTCGTTCACGACTTGTTAACTGAGCCCGACCGGGTGTCCGACACCATGGGCCGCCGTGCGCCCTGTGGCGGCGCACCGCCTCGCGCCGTCGAGGCTGACCCAGTCGTCCACCGTCCGCCATCCCCCGGAGGCCCCGTGCTCAGACGCTCGACCACCCTCGCCGCCCTCGCGACCGTCGCAGCGCTTGCGCTCGCCGCGCCGGCCGCGCTCGCCAAGACCACGATCACGATGAGCGGCTCGACCTCGGTCGCACCGCTCGTGCGCGCACTTGCGATCAAGTACGTCGCCCTCCACCCCGGCAAGGTCGGGTTCAAGCTCCAGCAGGGGGGCTCGGACATCGGCATCAACGACGTCGCCCACGGGCGCGTGACGATCGGCAACGCCTCGCGCAAGCCGCAGCCGAGCGACCCGGGCGGCCTCGTCTTCAACCGCATCGCCTACGACGCGATCTGCGTCATCACGAGCACCGCGAACCCGCTTCCCGGCCTCTCGCAGGCGCAGGTGCAGTCGATCTTCACGGGCCGCACGCGCAGCTGGAGCCAGGTTCCGGGCGCGAGGGTGCACGGCGCGATCGACATCTTCACGCGCACGGCGACCTCCGGTACGGCCGACGCGTTCAGAGCGATCTTCCTCGGCAACACGCTCAGCGTCGCGGCGAGCGCGCCGGCGAAGTCCTCGAACGGCCTCGTCAACCAGTCGGTGCGGACCGACAACAACGCGATCGGCTTCGTCTCGCTCGACTTCCTCAGAGGCGTCAGGGCGATCCCCTATCAGGGCGTCGCGTGCACGCTGCGCAACGCGAAGTCCGGCCAGTACCAGGGCATCCGCCCGTTCTCGCTCGTCACCCGCGGAGCGGCGACCGGCGCCGCGAAGGCGTTCATCGGCTGGGTGCAGCACAGCGCCGCGGCCAGGGCGATCATCAACACCCACTGGATTCCGCTCGGGTAACTGATGCCGGAGGCCGCCCTCGCCGCCCGCCTGCGTCCCGCGCGGCGCTGGAGCCGTCCCGAGCGCGCCGAGCTGTGGCTCGGCGCGCTCGCCGTCGCCCTGCTCGCGTTGATCGCGGGCATGGTCGTGTTCGTCTTCCGTCAGGCGTGGCCGTCGTTCTCCGGCAACGGCCTGTCGTGGTTCCTGTCCGGCGGCAACGCGAACACGCAGCTGGCCGACATCTACCACAGCCCGGCCGATCCCTCGCACTACCTCTACGCGCTGCGTGCGTTCCCGATCCTCTACGGCACGGCGCTCAGCACCGGCCTGGCGGTCGCGATCGCGCTGCCGTTCTCCGTCCTGTGCGCGCTCTTCATGGTCGAGTTCGCACCCCCCGGCATCGCGCGGCTGATGACCCCGACCGTGCGCTTCCTCGCAGCGGTGCCGTCGGTCGTCTACGGGCTGATCGGGATCCTCGTGCTCGCGCCGTGGATCAACACCCACCTGGTGAGCGAGTCGTTCAAGCTCGACGTCAAGCCGATCGTGCCGATCGGCGGCGGCGGGCTGCTGCTCGCCACGCTGATCCTCACGGTGATGATCGCGCCGATCATGATCGCGATCAACGCCGACGCGCTGCAGAACGTGCCGCGCTCCTGGCTCGAAGGCTCCGCGGCGCTCGGCGTCAACCGCTGGCGCACGATGTGGCGGATCGGCGTGCGCACCGCGCGCCCGGCGATCGCGGCCGGCGTCGTGCTCGCGACGGCGCGCGCGCTCGGCGAGGCGATCATGCTCGCGATGGTCTCGGGCTCGTTCATCTTCTCGCCCAACCCGCTCGACGGGCTCAACTTCCTGCTCGAGCCGGTGCAGCCGCTCGCCGCGACGATCGTCGTCAACTCCGAGGGGCTGACGGTGAAGCCCTTCGGGCAGACGCTCTACGCGTTCGCGGCGGTGCTGCTCGTCTCCTCGATGATGCTGTCGATCACCGGCTGGGTCGTGCGGCGGCCGCTGCGCAGACAGGGCGTTCGGTGATGGCGGCCGCCACGGCGCCGGCACCGCCCCCGCCCGGCGTCCGCACGCGCGCTCGCGACAGCGCCGCCTCGTGGCCGCTCGCCGACCGCGTCGGGCTCGCCTGCTGCTGGGCGGCCGGGCTCGCGCTCGCGCTCGTCGCCGCCGCGATCGTGATCTACATGGCGTGGAAGGGCATCTCGCAGCTCAGCCCGAGCCTGCTCGTGCAGCACCCGACCGGCGACGTCGACCAGAGCAAGGCCGGCGGCTTCCTCGACCCGATCGAGGGGACGCTGCTGCTGACGCTGATCGGGATCGCGCTCGCCGTGCCGATCGGCGTCGCGACGGCGCTGTGGCTCGTCGAGTACGGGCGCCCGGCGCCGCTCGCGCGCGCGGTCGAGTCGAGCGTCGAGATCATCGCCGGCGCGCCGAGCGTCGTGCTCGCGCTGTTCGGGCTGACCGTCTTCTCGAACACGTTCTTCTCGTTCATGTCGTTCCGCCCCACCGGCGCGGACCTCGCCTACGGCCGCTCGTTCCTGATCGCCGGGATCGTGATGTCGCTGATCGCGCTGCCGCTCGTCGTCGGCGCGACCCGCGAGGCGCTCCTGCAGGTGCCCAACCACGTGCGCGAGGCGTCGCTGGCGCTCGGCAAGACGAAGGCTGCGACGATCCGCCGCGTGCTGCTGCCGACGATCCGGCCGGGGATCGCGACCGGCACGACGCTCGGCATGGGCCGCATCGTCGGCGACACCGCGATCGTGATCCTGCTGCTCGGCAACACGCTGCTGACCGAGCCGCAGGAGGGGCTGCCCGGCTTCGGGCTGCTGCGCGGAACCGGCTCGACGCTGACGAGCTACGTCTACGGCAACTCGCCGGCCGGCGAGGGCAACGCGCCGGAGAAGGCGTACGCCGCCGCGTTCGTGCTGATGGTGATCGTGATCGCCCTCAACGCGCTCGCGACGCGGCTCGCACGCGGTCGCGACGGAGGCCCCGCATGGATCCGCTGATGCCGCCGCCCGTGCGGCGGATCTCGCTTGAGCACCCGCCGACGGTCGTCGCGCCCGACGCCGACGCGCCCGAGAACGCCGGGGCCTCGAGCGGGAACGGCACCGCACGCAGCGCGGCGCCGGCCCCGAACGCCGTCGAGCGCATGCGCTGCGATGCGGTGACGATCGCCTACGCCGCGAAGATCGCCGTCAACAAGGTCGACCTGGAGATCCGCCAGGGCGAGGTGCTCGGGCTGATCGGCCCGTCGGGCTGCGGCAAGACGACGCTGCTGCGCTCGCTCAACCGCCTCACCGAGCTGACGCCGAGCGCGGCGCGCGGCGGGCGCATCACGCTCGACGGCGAGGACCTCGACGCGATCGAGGTGACGGCGCTGCGCAAGCGCGTCTCGATGGTCTTCCAGCAGCCGAACCCGTTCCCGATGAGCGTCTTCGACAACGTCGCCTATGCCCTGCGCGAGGGCGCGAGCCGCCGGCCGCGCAAGCCGCAGCTCGCCGAGCCGGTCGAGCGCGCGCTGCGCCGCGCCGGCCTGTGGGACGAGGTCAAGGACAACCTCGACCATCCCGCGCTGCGCCTCTCCGGCGGCCAGCAGCAGCGCCTCTGCATCGCGCGCTCGCTCGCAGCGCAGCCGGAGGTGCTGCTGATGGACGAGCCGTGCTCGGCGCTCGACCCGGTGTCCACCACGACGATCGAGCGGCTGATCCTCGAGCTGCGCGAGCAGATCGCGGTCGTGATCGTCACGCACAACCTCCAGCAGGCGCAGCGCGTCGCCGACCGCGTCGCGTTCATGTACCTCGGCGAGCTCGTCGAGCAGGGCACGAGCGAGCAGATCTTCCACGCGCCGCAGGCGCAGCGCACGCGCGACTACGTCGGCGGGGCGTTCGGGTGATCGTGATCCGCCGCACGCGCGGACTCGCAGCGATGGCCGCCACGCTCGCCCTCGTCCCGCTCGCCGCCGCCACCGGCGGCTGCGAGTCGACGCGCGCGCAGGCGAAGAAGTTCACGCTGCAGGGAAACCAAGCGTTCTCCGCCAGAGGGCTGCGCGTCGGCGCCGCCAACCGCGACGTGCAGGTGCTCGACCGCGCCGTCGTCAGCGACGCGAACGGGACGGTGGCCGTCGTCGTGCTGCGAAACCGCGGCACGCAGGCGCTCGGCGCGGTCCCGATCGCGCTCGCGGTCAAGGGCGCCGGCGGCAAGGTGCTGTGGCGCAACGACGCGCCGGGCCTCGAGCCGGGCCTCACGCACGCGGCGCTGCTCGCGCCGGGACAGACCGTCGCGTGGGTCAACGACCAGGTCCTCCTCACCGGAGGCGCGAGATCCACTGCGCTCGACGCGAAGGTCGGCGCCGGCAGCCCCGCTCCGCCGACCGCCGCGAGACTCGCGATCGCCGTCCAGGACGCAAGACTCGAGGGCGACCCGGCGAGCGGCGTGACGGCCGTCGCGAGAGCGGTGAACCAGTCTGCGGTCGCACAGAGAGACCTCGTGATCGCCGCCGTCGCACGCCGCGGCGGGAAGATCGTGGCCGCCGGCCGCGCGCTCGTGCAGCAGCTGAAGCCCAACGGCCACGAGCGCTTCCAGGTCTTCTTCATCGGCGACCCGCGCGGCGCCCAGCTCAGCTTCGACGCCCAGCCCTCGACGCTCGGAGGAGCGAGATGAGCGACGCACCCACCGAGTCCCTGCCGATCCCCATGCCGGCTCCCGCCCACCCGGCCGCCGCCGCGAGCTGCCGCAACTGCTCGGCGGCGCTCGCACCCGACCAGCGCTACTGCCTCAGCTGCGGCGTGCGCGTCGCGGCGCCCCGCGTCGAGTGGGCCGGAGCGCTCGGCGCGCCTGCGGCGGCGAGCGGCGCCGCGGGGCAGCCCGCTGCCGGCGGCGCCCGCGCCGGCGGCAGCTGGGCGCTGATGCTCGACCGCATCGGCGGCCCGATGGGCTTGGCCGCAGTCGTGCTCGTCGCGCTCGGCGTCGGCTACCTGCTCGGCCAGGGCGGCAGCGGGACGAGCGGACCGGCGACGATCATCCAGCGCCCGCCGATCGTGAACGTGCAGGGCGGCGGCACCGCGACACCGGGCGATACGAGCGGCGCCGGCAGCTCGGGCAGCACCGCCAACGGCAGATCCGCAAAGGGCAGAGCCGCCGGCGGCTCGACGGCCGGGATCCCGCAGGCGACGCCCGACAGCGCCGGCGGGAACCTCAACAGACTCAGAGCACAGCCGCAGAACCAGGCGACCGGCGGCACCGCGCCGAGAAGAGACAACAAGCCGTCCGGCGGCGGCACCGGCGCGGAGACGATCGGATGACGCTGCGCGAGCGCATCAGCCCCCGCCGTCTCCTGCAGGGCCCGCCGCCGCCCCCGCCGCCCGCGCCGCTGCCGCCCGGCGGCGGCCAGGCGCAGGGTCCCGCCGAGCTGGCCGAGCGCCGCGACGCGCTCGCGCGCGAGCTGGCCGAGGCGCAGTGGGACCTCGGCGGCCTCGCCTACGAGATGGCGATCCGCGACCACTTCCGCCTCGACGTGCTGACGCGCCAGGCGGCGCGGCTGCAGCAGCTCGACGCGCGCCTCGGCGAGGTCGAGCACCTGCTGCGGCTCGACACGACCGGCGCCGCCGGCGCCTGCCCGCAGTGCGGCACGCTCTACGCGCGCGGCGCGCTGTTCTGCTCGCACTGCGCCTTCCAGCTCGTGGCGACCGCGGTCGCCGGCGGGGTGGCCGTCGCGCCCGCGGCGCCGCAGCCGGTCGTCGCGGCGGCGCCCGCCGCCGTGCCGCCGCCCGGCGGCGGAAACGGCGCCGCTCCGCCGGAGCTGCGGTGAAGGACCCGCGCTACGCACGCCGGCGCCGCGCCGCAGTTCCGGCCGCGCTCGCGGCGTTCCTGCTGCTCGTCGTCGTCAGCGGCGCCCGCACGCCGCTGACGTGGGCCGGCGGCAGCCCCTTCACGCCGGCGATGACGATCGTGCTGCCACCCCAGCAGGTCGCGGCCGCCCCGGTCGGCGCCGCCACCGACCAGCCGTCCGGCAACCCGCTCCCCTTCGATGGCGGCGCGACCGCGACGACGCCCGCCAGCAGCAGCAGCGGCGGCGCCGGCGGTTCGAGCGGCACGAGCAGCGGCGGCACCACGACGCACGACAGAAGAAGCGGCGACACCACCCACAACGGCCAGGCCGCGCCGATCGTCCGCCACGTCTTCGTCGTGATGCTGAGCCAGACCGACCTGACGGCACTGGCGGCGGATGCAGGCGCGGCGCCGTACTTCGCCAGAACGCTCGTGCCCAAGGGGACGCTGCTGACGCAGTACGCCGCCGTCGCGCGCGGCTCGCTCGCGAACGGCGTCGCGCTGCTGAGCGGCCAGGGCCCGACCGCGAAGACGCTCGCCGACTGCCCGACGGCAGCCGGAGCCGCGCCGGCCGACGTGACGCCCGACGTGCTCGGCAACGACGGCCAGCAGGTCGGCGACGGCTGCGTCTACCCGTACGCGACCGGCACCGTCGCCGACCAGCTCACCGGCGCCGCGCTCGACTGGCGCGGGTACGTCGAGGGCGCCGCCGGCGCCTGCCCGGCGACCCCGCGCGACCCGTTCGCGTACTTCCACTCGCTGCTCGACGCGGGCGCCTGCGCAAGACACGTCGCCGGTTTCGACCGTCTCGACGCCGACCTCGCGCGCGGCAGAGGCGCCCCCGCGCTGCTCTACCTCGTCCCGAGCGCATGCCACGACGGGCAGCTCGCGTCGTGCGCCGGCGGCGCGCCCGCCGGCCCCGCCGCCGCGGACGCCTTCCTGAAGGACGTCGTCCGGCGCATCCTCGCCTCGGCCGCATACGCCGACGGCGGCCTGATCGCGATCACGAGCGACAGCCCGCCGCCGCCCCCGGCACCGACGCCTCCGCCCGCCACTACGACCGTCCCGCCGCCGCCCGCGCCGCCGCCCACGACCCCGACGCCTCCGCCCGGGCAGACGACGCCGACGGTCACGACGCCGACGACGAACCCGGCCACGACCGTCCAGACGACGCCCCCGCCCACCGCCGTCGCGGCCGCGAGCGGCCCGGCCGCCGTCCCCGCGACCTACCCGAACGTCGGTGACGCCGCGGCCGCGGGCGCCGCGCGCGTCGGCGCGCTGCTGATCTCGCCGGCAGTCGCCGCCGGCGCCACCAGCGCCGTCCCGGCGAGCCACTTCACGCTGCTGCGCGCGATCTCGGATCTGTTCGCACTGCAACCGCTCGGCTACGCCGGCGCAGCGGAGCTGAAGCCGCTGCCGCAGCGGATCCTGACGCCCCACCACTGAGGAAACGCCGTCGATTCGGTGAATTGGACGCTATCGTCAACGGAACGATGAAGTCCACACAGGATCGCCAGCGCGACGAACGCGAGCGCAAGCTGGCCGAGATCAGACGCCAGCTCGAGCAGGGCACGCTGACGATCCGCCAGATGACGCCAGAGGAGAGAAGCGCCAATCCGCCACGGCCGCGCGACCCGCGGACCGACGCGAGACGGCGCCGCCGCTCCTGAGGCACCGCACCTCGTAGGCTCCCGCGCATGGAGCCGCCGTTCGCCGGGCTGTGCTTCGACGTCGACATCGACCTCACGTCGCCGCGAGCGCCGGCGATGCTCGTGCTGGTCGCGTTCAAGGGCCGCTTCATCCTCGCCCGCCGCCGCGACCGCCTGCTCGACCTCATCGGCGGCACGCCCAGCCGCGACTGAGCGCGCCGCGCGCCGGCGGTCAGGCCGCCGCCGGCACCTCGGCCGCGTGCAGCTCGCCCGGCCGCACGTGCGGCACGAGGAGCAGCGCGAGCACGACGCCGAGCGCGGCGAAGCCGGCGCCGACCGCGAACGCGCTCTGGAAGCCGTCCGTCAGCGCGACTCTCCCGTGTCCGCCGCCGTCGGCGATGCGCGAGGCGGCGATCGAGGACAGCACCGCGAGCCCGAGCGCGCCGCCGACCTGCTGGGCGGTGTTGAGCAAGCCGGATGCCATCCCCGCCTCGTGGTGCGTCACGCCGGAGACGGCCGTGATCGTGAGCGAGACGAACGACAGCCCGAGCCCCACGGCCACGATCACCGACGGCACGAGCACGTCTCCGACAAACGACCCGTCGGCCGAGATCTGCGTGAACAGCAGCAGGCCGATCGTCGTCAGCACGAGCCCGCTCACGAGCACGGGCTTGGGCCCGACGCGCGTCACGAGCTGCGACGCGGCGCCGGCCGAGAAGACGATCGAGAGCGCCAGCGGCAGGTAGGAGAGGCCCGCGTCGAGCGCCGAGTCGCCGAGCACCTGCTGGAGGTAGAGCGAGATGAAGAAGAACATCGAGAACAGCGACGCGCCGACGAGCAGCGCGACCGCGTCGGCGCTCGCGACGTTGCGGTTGCGGAAGATCGTCAGCGGCATGATCGGGTGCTTCGTGCGCAGCTCGATCGCGACGAACGCGGCGATCAGCGCGACGCTCAGGGCGAGCAGGCCGATCGTCTGCGTCGATCCCCAGCCCGCGTTCGTCGAGTCGACGAGTGCGTAGACGAGCACCACGAGCCCGGCCGTCACCGAGACGGCGCCCGCGACGTCCATCGACGTGCGCTCGTGCGTTCTGCTCTCGCGCACGAAGCGCGGCGCGGCGACGGCCGCGGCGACGCCGATCGGCACGTTCACGAACAGCACCCACTGCCAGCCGGCCCACTCCGTCAGCATGCCGCCCATCAGCACGCCGACCGCCCCGCCGGCGCCGGCGAGCGCGCCCCAGATGCCGAGCGCCTTGTTGCGCTCGGCGCCCTCGGTGAACGTCGTCGTGACGATCGACAGCGCAGCCGGCGAGACGATCGCGGCACCGAGCCCCTGCACGCCGCGCGCGACGATCAGCCAGCCGGAGGAGGTCGCGAAGCCGCCGGCGAGCGACGCGGCGGAGAACACGAGCAGCCCGATGATGAACACCCGGCGGCGGCCGAACAGGTCCGCGGCGCGCCCGCCGAGCAGCAGGAAGCCGCCGAACATGAGCGTGTAGGCGTTGACGACCCACTGGAGGCCGCTCTCGGAGAAGCCGAGGTCCCGTTGAATCGACGGCAGTGCGACGTTCACGATCGAGGCGTCGAGCACGACCATGAACTGCGCGACCGCGAGCACCGCGAGCGCGGCCCAGCGTCTCGGGTCGAGCGTCGTCGGCGTCTCGTGGGCTGCTGCTGCGGCGGTGGCTGACATGGCGCGGCTCGCTTCCGTCGTGAGATACAATCCGGAACCGGAACTCCGGTTCAGGGTCCGTACGATACGGAAGCGAGATTCCGTTTGTCAACCACGCAGCCCACGATCGTCACGAAGCGCTTGCGCGCTGACGCGGTGCGCAACCGGGCGAAGGTGCTCGAGGCGGCGCGCGCCGCCTTCGCCGAGCACGGCGCGGAGGCCCAGATGGAGGACGTCGCCCGCCGCGCCGGCGTCGGGGTCGGCACCGTCTACCGCCACTTCCCGACGAAGCACGCGCTCGGCGAGGCGCTCGTCGAGGCGCGCTTCGACCACACGATCGCGTTCGTGCGCGAGCTGGTGGACGACGAGCCCGACCCGTGGCGCGCGCTCGAGCGCAGCTTCGAGCACTGCGCGACGACCCAGGAGAAGGACCGGGCGTGGGCCGCGGCGCTGGCGTCGATGGCCGGCGGCACGCTCGCCGGACCGCGCGAGCACCAGATCGGCGAGCTGCTCGCGCTCGAGGAGCAGCTGCTCGCGCGCGCACGCACGGCGGGCGTCGTACGCGAGGATCTCGTCGCGGCCGACATGCCGGCGCTCTTCTGCGCGCTCGCGAGCGTCGTGCA